>JACCDS011091700.1_pt1 | contig 11576 bp, 9 predicted proteins | sample 7446441 | NCBI WGS metagenome assembly JACCDS01 (sample SAMN15323445, study PRJNA562643) | freshwater metagenome | isolation source: river surface water | place: USA:Blue River Watershed | collected 2017-08-17 | reverse complement strand
ATGGGGCGCACCTTCCAGAACCTGCGGCTGTTCGGCCAGCTGTCCGTGCTCGACAACGTGCTGCTGGGACACCATGCGCGCATGCGCAATGGTTTCTGGTCGTCGCTGATGGCCTTGCCCGCAGCCCGGCTCGCTGAGCAGTCGGCGCGCGAGCACGCGCATGCGCTGTTGCAGATGCTGAGGATCGCGCAGCTGGCCGACACACCCGCCGGCAGCCTCGCGTACGGATTGCAGCGTCGCGTCGAGCTTGCTCGCGCGCTGGCGACCCGGCCGCAGCTGTTGCTGCTCGACGAGCCGGCGGCCGGCCTGAACCCGCAAGAGACCGAAGAACTCGGCCAGCTGCTGGTCCGCATAGGCGAGCTCGGCGTCACCATCCTGATGGTCGAGCATCACATGGATCTGGTGATGTCGGTGTCGGATCACCTGATCGTGCTCGACTATGGCATCAAGATCGCTGAGGGTAGTCCCGCTGCCGTGCAAGCCGACCCGCGCGTGATTGAGGCCTACCTCGGCGTGAGCGAGGATAGCAGCATCGAGGCGGCGTGATGAAAGGGCCGATATGCTGAAACTTCAGTCCGTACGTCTTGCGTATGGCGCTATCGAAGCCGTCAAGGGGGTCGATCTGTGCGTCAATGCCGGTGAAATCGTGACGATCATTGGTGCTAACGGCGCGGGCAAGAGCACGCTGCTGAAAGGTATCGCGGGCCTGGAGCCGGTCACGGCGGGGCAGATCCTCATCGACGGCGCCGATTGCGCCGGGATGCCTGCGCATCGGCGTGTCGCGCTGGGCCTGGCGCTGTCGCCCGAGGGCCGTGGCGTATTTCCGGACCAGACGGTGCGCGACAACCTGCTGCTCGGCGCATACCTGCGCGGCGCGACCCATGCGCGTACCGAAGCTGTGCTGGAGCGCGAGTTTACGCGCTTCCCCCGGCTGCGAGAGCGAGAGCATCAGCTCGCGGGTACCTTGTCCGGTGGCGAGCAGCAGATGCTTGCCATGTCGCGCGCGCTCATGAGTGAGCCGCGGCTGCTGCTGCTTGATGAGCCGTCACTGGGGCTGGCGCCGCTGATCATCGCCGACATTTTCCGCGCCATCCGGGCGTTGCGCGATACCGGCCTGACCATCTTGCTGGTCGAGCAAATGGCGAACCAGGCGCTGGCCGTAGCCGACCGTGCTTATGTGCTGGAAGGCGGGCGTATCACCGCCGAGGGGTCGGGCAGTGAGTTGCTGCACGACCCCAAGGTACGCGCTGCCTACCTGGGCGCGCATTGAGTACCGGATGCGTGAAACCCCGTGCCGCCGATACCTTGAAGACCGGAAGCTGATGACATGATCGTTCGCATAGAACTCCTCCAGAAATCCGAGCACCTGAGTGCCGACGCCTTTCGCCATCATTGCCTCGGTCCCGCGGCCGACTGCGCATCGCGCCTGCCGGGATTGCAGCGGCATGAGCAGAACCTGGTACTGGACTCTGAGCAGCGCGGCATTGATTACCCGCGCGGTCCCGAGCAGATCGACAGCCTGTCGATGTTCTGGTTTGACGATGAGCCAACGATGCAGGCAGCGTTGCGCTCCGCGGCCGGGCAGGCGCTGGATGCCGCCGGCGCCGCCGCCTTGCGTAGCCGTTGTGTACTGCTGATCGAGCAGCTGCCGATCATCCTGCCAGCGTCTGCCCGCCCGCTGCTCAAGCGCATGTCGACGCTGCGTCGGCGAGATGATGTTTTAGCGGATAACTTCCGGCATGAGTGGCGAGATGAGCATGCACGGCTGGTGAAGCGTATTCCGCTGGTTCGCGGTTACCGGCAGAACCACGTGCTAGCACGCGAAGCGCCCGCCGGGCGGCCGGCCAGTCACGCCGGCTGGCCCGTCGACGGCATCGTCGAGCTCTGGTTCGACGATGCTGCGAGTCTGGATGCTGCGTTCGCGTCGCCGCAGGGCACAGCACTGATGAAGCACGCGCGCGAATTCATCGCCGAGATCACGACTTTCCTGGTCGAACCCCACGTCATTGTCTGAGCCGATATGGCATCGTGCCATGTGCGACAGGCAGGGCGTCACGCTGGTTTCAGCGCGCAATGATCAGCACCAGTGCCGGCTCGACCGCACCAACCACGTCCTCGGTGGCACGGTACTTCCGTTTCGGGTTAGGCGGCGGCAGCCTGACGGACCGGATTTCCTTCAGCAGCTCGAGCAGGTAGCTCGACTTCACCGCGAAATTCACGTTCTGCGGAATGCTGTCGAATTCCCGCAGCATCACCTTGTCCGACAATTTGGCCGATACGATACCGATCACATTGCCATCGAGCGTGAACAGCGGGCCGCCTGAATTCCCGGGCTGAATCGGGTTCGACATCTGGAACACCGTAGCGTCATCCATGATCCCTGTCAGGGAGCTGATGATGCCGTCCGTGATCTTCGGCTCCATCCCTTGCACCATCACCTGCGGAAAGCCGCCGACCAGCACCGCAGTGCCGCGCTTGATGTTGGCCGATTCGCCGATGGGCACGCTGGCCAGCCCGTTCGCGCGGATTTTCAGCAGGGCGAGGTCGTGCTGATCATCCAGGCGCACAATCGAAGCGTCGTAGGTTTTGCCGTCGATGGTCCGGACCGTCACTTCCGTTCTGCCCTCGACCACATGGTAGTTCGTGACGATATAGCCATCGGTCGTGATGATGAAGCCGGAGCCGGCGACGGTGCGGGGCTCATCGTCGTCCGAGGCGCGTGCCGGCGGCTTGTCGCGGTCGCGCGTCGCCTCGAAATCTCGCCGCGCTTCCTCCAGCTGCCGTCTCTCATCGGCCAGCTGGCGCCGCTCCTCCTCCAGTTCCTGCTGTGACAGGGCATTCGCTTCGCTGCTGTCGATCTCGCGGACGAGTTGATTGTCTTCCCACAGGGCTTCAGTGCGGCGGCCGTCGGCTGTAATGAACACACCCTCGCCATGGAACTGCCCGTGCCTGAACCCGCCGACGTACTTTGCGCCGCTGGCGAACTGGTAGCTGCCGTAACCGTCCATCAGGTCATCCTTGAATTCGCCGATGTATTTGTCACCCTCCGCGGTAACGTAGCTGCCGACACCGTCCCGTTTGCCGTCCCTGAACTCGCCGGCGTATTTGTCGCCGTCAGCAAAAACATAGGCACCCTGTCCGTGAAAGCGGTCTTCGCTGAATTCGCCGATATAGCTCGCGCCATTGGCGAAAGTGTATGACCCCCGGCCATGTCGCCACCCATTCTGATAGCTGCCGACGTGGACGTCGCCATTCGCGTACAGATAGATTCCCTCGCCGTGATACTGGTCGGCCTTGAATTCGCCAACATATCTATCACCGTGAGGGAAGATCAGTTCGCCATAGCCGTGCTTCTGCGTGCTGCGCAGGCCGCCCGCGTACTGTTCACCATCAGGCTTCAGGTAACTTCCCTGGCCGTCCGGCTGTCCTGCGCGCCACTCGCCCTTGACGACAGTGCCACGCAGTTCCTTGTTCCGCAGGATCACATACTCGCCGCGGCACGCGTTCCAGTGCCAGGTCCGTCCGGACCAGCCGAAATCCTGCTGTTTGGTGTCATCCGGCGGCGGGCAGGGAGGGAGTTCATCAGCACCGCGGGCCCACAGCGAAGCGGCAACGAGCAACAGCAAGGCGGCAACGCGTCTCATGATCGTTATTTATTGGAATTTTTATAGCGAAGATAACGCAACTGACGCCATTCCGGCGAGCACCGCGTGCGTGACCATTACTATTTATGAAACTATCTTGCAGGCCAGACCGGAGGAGACAGAAGGACCCGGAAGGCGTCAGCAGGCGCCAGCGGCTGCGGGGGAGGCCCAGCCGGTGGGGCGCGTTGTCAGGCCCGCCACTTGGGCAGTCGCCAGTCGCGCCAGATTGACAGCAACCTCAGGCTGGCGGTGACGACGACGCACAAGCCGAGGGCGGGAAGATCGGCCTGATCCATGCGAAGCAGGCCGACGTAAACCCAGCCGCCCGCGAACGCGCACAGCGCATAGGGCCGGTGGTCCTTGAACGATGTGGGAATCTCGTTGCAGATCAGGTCGCGCAGGACGCCGCCAAAGACACCGGTGATCACGCCCATCAGCACGGCGACGATACCCGGCATGTGCATCAGTAGCGCCTGATGCGCGCCTGCGGCGGTGAAGAGTCCGAGGCCGATCGCATCCGGCCACTGGATCGCACGCTCCGTCACGTCGAAATGACGGGCCTTCATGAAAAACATCGCGAGAATGCACACAGCAAATACGCCCCACAGCGCCTCGACATGCCGCACCCAAAAGAACGGCCGATGGTCCAGCAGCAGGTCGCGCAGCGTACCGCCGCCGAATGCCGTGACAAATCCGGCGACACAGACGCCGACAGGGTCGAGCCGTTTGCGCGCCGCTTGCAGTACCCCCGACATGGCAAAAGCGGCCGTGCCCGCTACCTCTACCGCCAGCAGTACGTTTTTACCCCAGAAAGCGATACTGTTCATTCGCGCGATTGTAATGTGGGTACGCGCGTTTCATGCAGTTGCGTTTGGCTATGGCGTTCTCACGCGTTTTTCACTGACTCTTGGGTGACGCCCCCGCCTTGCCCTTACCTTCAGTAGATTTGGCAACCAGTGCGGGATCAGTTGCGGAGGTAGGAGCAAGCAACTGCCTCATACTTACGACGCGGCTTCCATCTAAAGTGACCGCCAAATTTAACTCCTGCAGGTCCTTAGGCAATGACGATGGTTGGTTTGCCGCAGTTCGATTTGGCGTTGTGTCGTCTTTGTTCGCAATCGGTTCGTATTGAAATGGATATTTACGCAGGTTTACATGGAAGGCAAACTCGACAACGGAACCGTTTGTCTCGGACTTGTGTGGTAGTTTTTTTACATAGAGCATTTCCACTTTCGGGTAGATGTCAGCGAGCGTTGGGTCAAAGACAATTCCGTGATCCTTGAGTGATTCGAGCAATGGCTCGGCCAGCGTTCTTTCCAGTTCACCTGGCGGGTATAGTTTTTCAAGGTCTTGCCGGAGTGTTTGCCGTTCCCCGGCCGTGAGCGACTCCAGGCAGGCTCCGAGCGCAACTACATTCGTATCGTCGATAAACACGAGTTCGTCGAACACCTGCTTGAGCGTCGTGGCGAGATTTTTCTTGCTGCCTGATCTTACGATCATCGTTGTCGCGTCCGGCTTGCCGGTAAAGAGCGCATAGAACAGTGCGGAGTGAGCCTGAGCGCCCGTGCCGTCGACGGCGTCAACGAGTTCGGGGTGTGCTGCGACCAAAGCCTTGAGGCGAATGAACTGGGTAGCGGACAGTCGGGATCCTTGGTCCAAAAGGGAAAACCATTCCTGTGTAGGTGTTTGATGCTTGTCGGGACTCTTCGACTGGGTGGTCTTTGCTGGTTTGTCTGCCTTGGTCGCCGGCGTTGCACCTGATTTTTTCGATGAGGCGGATTTGCCCGAGGCGGGCGAGGTGCCTGAGGTATTCCCTGATTTTTTGTCAGTATTCAGCTTGGGTTCTGTCCATGTGAGCATCTCGCTGTGTATGGGCGTGGTAGCGGGCTTCACCGTGCTTGCAGCGTCAGCAGACCGTTTGGTCGTTCTTTTGGCAGGTTGCCAACCGGTGGTATTCAGTCTGGGTGATGACGCGGCGGCCGGGCTTGCCGGTATCGGCGGCATAGTGGTTTTCTGTGTTTTTTTCATTTGGTTCTTGCCGGATTCAGGTTCGCGCGCGCTCTGTGATACCCGCGTTTCGATGTGGCGGGGCATCCCGATGTTCCCGCCTTTTGTCGCATCGCCCGTGGCAACGGCTTGATTTTTCTGCGTTGCTTTGGTCGGAAGAGCCGCCCCTCGCTCCTGGGCTGGCTGCGTCGGTTGCGGAGTGCCTGGCAGCGCTTGAATTTCAGCAAGCCTCTCGTTGTTCTTGTCCAGTTCCATGGCGCGCTGCTGTATCACGGCGCGTTGAAGGTCTTCAGCGCTGATCATTCCTGCGGGAAGTTTCGGCAATAACCTGCGTAGTATCGGCTGATGACCTGCAATCCAGCCTTCTTCGCGTGCCGCGAGTACGCAGGCAGCTTTCAGGTAGGGCAGCCTGTCCGTAAAAGCCTCTGCCCGGTTGAACAAGGTCTGCATGAGAATAGCCATGGGTTCCCCAGCCGTCCGATGGCAATACACCGCAGCGCGCATCAATGTTGCGCGTGCCTGTTCGGGCCAGGCATCCAGCTCCGTCGGCTCAACATTGCCCAGCAGCGGCAGCATCAATGCGACCGCGGTCTCCTCCCTGATGAATCCACGCATCGCAAAGTGCTGTAACCCACCCAGGGCGGCGGTCATACTGTCGAACGACACGATCTCGCCGCGCACCTCGGGCAAGGCGTCGATGAGGCTTGTTGCAGCGGCACGCAGCACAGCCATGTCATGCTTGCGGGTCCGTTCCATGGCTTTGACAAAGCTGATCAGATTGGTGATCGACTGCTCACTCAGATGGTCTGTCGTCGACTTCTGCAAGACCTGCGGGATCTGTTTAAGCAGTTCGGCACCCAGTTGCTCGAAGGCCGCTTGATAGCGGCGGTTTTCTATGGTCGTGAGTTGTTCAACCTCGAAAACCACACGCAGGAAATTACAGCAGTTGCTGAGTCGCTGGCCGCCACGCAGCGCGAAGGTTTCCGCTGGAATATTCAGCATTTGCGTACACAGCTTGCTGATGATCGTCTGGACTACCGGTGAGCTGATATCGAGATGGCCTGCCTGCAGGCAGTCCTTGATGGTATTGCCAATGTTGGTGAGCTCGGCACCTGTCGGGTGTGTCGGCACACAAAGGCGTTTCACGCTGCCGTCGTACTGGGTTCGGTATTGCCATGCGGTGCATCGATCCAGCGCGTCACCGCCACACAGGCCCAGCACCAATTCTCCCAGCAGGTCGGCGGGCGCGTTCGTATCGATTAGTTCGTACTTCATTGCGGTGGCAATCTGGACCATGCATTTGCCCAGCTGCCGGGTATCCAGTGGTACGACATTGGTAGCGTCGGATGCCGAACCCCAGTCTTTCATGGTCAGCAGGGCTTCATTGAAAAACGCTCTGATGACAGGCGTGTCAGGGGACAGCAGTTGTCGCTTCAGTCCGCGCGATATCCAGTTGAGTACATTAATCAGCTGCGAGTTGTTCCACTGGTCGCGTTCCATGTTTTCGCTTCGCGCATGGTTCAGCAGGCTGCTGGTGATGTCCTGGAGTGTATCGCCAAGCGTCTCCATATCCTCGCGTAAAAGCAGCAAATTGCCTGAGGATTCGCCAATGATCGCGGCGAGGCCATTGAAGAACGTATGGACTTCTCCTGCTGCAAGACTTTCGAGAGCGAGTGAGCCCGAGTCAATATCGACGCAGATCCGGTTGAGCAAGGCAGCCAGCTGTCCACTGAGCCTATGCAGCGCGCCCGGAGCCTCTTGTTCCAGCAGGTCGAACTGCTGAGAGTTCCCAGCGTCTTTGATTGCCCTGAAAATCCGAATCAGGTCATCGATATCGCTATCCTTAGAGCTGAGCAATTCAGTGATCGAATATTCAATGTCGCTGAGCGCTTTTTTTGCGGCATGCAGATGATCGCGGTCTACATACCGGTTTGCAGAGTTATCCACCGTGCTTGCAGGGCGCGCCGACATGATCGGAGTCCTGCGGGAATGCTCAGGATTTAGCCGACCCTGCCGCACATCTTGCCCGCGGCCGGCGTGATGTCCGAGGGAGTGGAAGTTTTCTTGTGATGGGCTGCGCTTGAGTGCAGGTTGGGGTGACGTCATGATGAGGATGGGGAGAGTAGGGTGACAAAGCCTCCTCTGTAACCCGGTGATGACTGATGTTCCGGGTACCGCTGGCTTCAGTTTTCAGCGACCTCATTCGTCCGTACTGCCAGAATGCTGGGTATTCGAAATAACATCGGTATCATCGCTGTAATTCAACCGTGCCTGACCGGATGGAACTTGCCGCCAATTTGCCATCTGATCGCCCGTTGGAAATCAACCCAGTGAACAACATAAAGGAGATCTGCACCGATGGACATGCCGCTGAATCATTTCAAAAGGGCTTTGGCGAACCGACAGACCCAGATCGGCATTTTCGTGGGCCTGGGTGACACGATCGCCGCCGAGGTTGTCGGCACCGCAGGATTCGACTGGCTGATCATCGATGGCGAGCATGGTCCGAATGATCTGCGTTCCATCATTGCCCAGCTACAAGCGCTGGCGCCCTATGACGTGCATCTGACGGTTCGGACGGTTGACCATGATGCGGCGCGCATCAAGCAGCTGCTCGACAGCGGCGCGCAGACGCTGATGGTGCCGATGGTCGAATCGGCTGCCGAGGCGACGGCACTGGTGCGTGCGATGCGCTATCCACCGGCCGGCATCCGCGGCGTTGGTACCGCATTGGCGCGCGCAGCAAAGTGGAACGGCATCAGCGATTACTTCGACCATGCCGACCGCGAGATGTGCCTGCTGGTACAAATCGAATCCACGCGGGCGCTGGCGGCGCTTGACGAGATCCTGATAGTTGAAGGGGTCGATGGCGTGTTCATCGGACCGGCCGATCTGGCGGCCTCGATGGGCTATCTCGGACAGCCGGGCCATCCGGACGTACAGGCCGCTATCGAGCAGGCGATCATGAAGATTGCAGCCTCCGGCAAGGCGGCCGGCGCACTCGCCACCGATCCCGTGCTGGCTGAGCGCTACCAGTCGCTGGGCGCGTGCTTCTTGCAGGTGGGAGTCGATACGCTGTTGTTGCGCAATGCGGCGGTCAGTCTGGCGGAGACATTCAAAGCGTCCACCCGCGCCAAATCGGGCGCAGCCTACTGAGGGGTCAGCGTCCTGTTTCGCAGTCTGAGCGGATCACGTTGCCAGCGCTCTCCACTGTCCAGCTGTTGCCGTAGCGGCCGAACACCATTTTCAGCACGAGCTCGAGATTCTTGCGTTCGACCGGATCGCCATACGGCCGCTCGTCAAGCCGCGCGAGCGCCTGCTCGCGCGTGACGCCGCTCTCACGCCATTGCATGGCCTGTGATGCGAATTCGCCCATGTCGCGGCAGGTCAGTGTGCCGAGCGGATAGGGCGCGGCGAGCGCTGTTGCGGGCAGCGACAGCATCAGCAGCAACGCGGACCATTTCATTTCGACGCGCCTCCGGTACCGAAATCAAACTCGAGGTGCAGATAGCGGCGACCGACCAGATCACGTGTGCGGGTCAGCGTTTCGCCGCGATACTCAGCCTCAATGGTGAAGCGTCCGCCGGACGGCGGATTCACATACAGGTAAGGACCGGTCGAGGTGGTCTCGACCATCAGGTCACCGGCGGTATTGCGCACGCCCACGCGCACCCCCGCCATGCCGTTCTTGTCGCCCTGGTGTTTGAACAGCAGCTGGATCTGGTACCGCGGCGCGAACTTTTGCAGTTCCGCTATTTCGGCATCCGAGTTGCCGCCGCTGACCAGCGTGTAGTCGCCCTGCCGGCCGGATTTCAGCGTGTCAGACAGCGCGACAGGGGAGAAGGCCAGCGCGATGACGGCCATGGTCATGCGCAGGCAGCGACTGGGTAACGCGATGGACAGGCAACGCATGGTGGCTTCCTCTCAGCGGCGCGGCCGCGTCGGATACGGCCCGGTGGCGGCGTGCGCTCGCATGAATTCAGGGTTGTGCCGTCGGCGGCTCTTCGTCGGCTGGCAGCGACTTGATGTACTTCGCCAGTGCGCGGATCTTTTCCTCGCTCAGCGTCTTTTTGAAGCTCGGCATCGCATTCTGTCCCTTCAGGATGGTCTGGAACACCTGTTCCTCATCCTTCGCGGTGCCGGCCAGCTTGGGGCCGCCCTTGCCGGCCTTCTTGCCGAAATTGCCGTGGCACCAGCTGCAGTTGGACGCAAAGATCTTGCGGCTGTCTTCCAGCGTGATTTCGCGGGCCGGTTCGGCTGCCTGAGTCGCTTGCGATTCCTGCGCGGCGGTCACGGTCGACCAGCAAACAGCCAGCAGCGCGAACGCACCGCCTGTCATGCAAAGACGCTTTGACATGGGGTCTCCAGAATAGGTTGAGATTCATACGTCCCCGCATGACGGCCGCGCAGCCGAGGCACGCAGGGGAGGGCCGGCGAAAGCCCGCAGGCCTTCGCCGGCAGACAACATGGCTTACTTCAGCGCGAACACGATCAGCTGGCCGTTATCGGTCGGCATCTCGTTGAACGGCGAACCAAACAGCGGACCGTAGTTGCCGGCCACGTGGCTGCCCCAGCCGGTCACGACGGCCACATACTGCTTGCCCTTGGCGGTGTAGCTGATCACGCCGCCATGATGGCCGAGGCCGTTGTTGTGACGCCAGAGTTCCTTGCCAGTCTTGGCGTCCAGCGCCTGGAAGACGCCGTCGGCGCCCGGCACGAACACCAGGTCACCCTTGGTCGACAGCAGCGAGGCCAGCGTCGGGTACTTGTTCTCGACGCGCCATGCGAGCTTGCCGGTGATCGGGTCACGCGCCTGGATCGTGCCATAGGCCTGGCGTCCCTTCGGATGCGTCGCGGTCCACGATGCGCCGAAGTAGTTCTGGCCCGAGAAGTCCTTCGGACGATCGGCCTTCACCACCTCGAGGTCGAAGCACCATTCCTGCGTGGCCTTGTAGTAGAGGCCGGTCTTCGGGCTGTAGGCGCCTGCGTTCCAGCTGATCGAACCGTCGATCGCCGGGCACATGTTGGGGAAGCTGCCCTCGGTGAAGTCCTTGCGGCCGATCAGCTCGCCCGTCTTCGGGTTGACGCCCTTGATGTAGTTGAAGGTCTCGCCGATCATGTACGCATTCTCGACGCCGAGCTTCTCGCCGCCACCGAGCTTGCTGCCGTTGTAGACGAAGATGATGCCGCCCTTGTTCGGGTGCACCACATAGTCCTTGCCACCGCGCGAGATGCGCATGAACTCGCCGACCGCGCTGTCGAAGTCCCACGCGTCATGCGGCATTTCCTGGAAATAGGACTTGAGCTTGCCGGTGTCCGGGTCGCGCACGATGACCGACGAGGTGTACAGGTTCTCGCCGGGGCGCGCGCCCTCGGTTGCCCAGTTCGCGCCGGAGTAGTCGTAGTCCGGTGCCGGGTTGGCCGTGCCCCACCAGACCGAGTTGGTCTTCGGGTCGTACTGGCCGGTCATCCAGCCGCCGCCGCCGCCGGTCTTCCACGTGTCGTTCTTCCACGAGTCGCGCGAGCGCTGGTCGCCGCCAACCGTGTCGAACTGCCAGATGGTTTCGCCGGTCTGCGCGTTCAGGCCGTAGATCGGGCCGCAGCAGCCGGACAGTTCGCCGCCGTTGGAGCCGATGATCAGCTTGTCCTTGACGACCAGCGGTGCGCCGGTGAAGCCCTTGTTGCCTTTCTCGACCGTCATCACCATCTTGTCCCAGACCGGCTTGCCGGTCTTGATGTCGAGTGCGATCACGCGTCCGTCCACGGTGCCGAAGTACAGCTTGTCATAGGCGATCGCAATGCCGCGGTTGTACGGGCTGTAGATGGTGCCGTCGCCGCGATCGTTGTCGATCTTGGCCTGGTAGCTCCAGATCACCTTGCCGTTCGAGCCGTCCAGCGCCCACACCTTGCCCGAGGCCGAGGTGT
>JACCDS010857819.1_pt1 | contig 11579 bp, 7 predicted proteins | sample 7446441 | NCBI WGS metagenome assembly JACCDS01 (sample SAMN15323445, study PRJNA562643) | freshwater metagenome | isolation source: river surface water | place: USA:Blue River Watershed | collected 2017-08-17 | reverse complement strand
TAAAACTCAATATGAAAAATACTATGAATCTATAGAACAACTAGCATTGCGAATAGTAAAAACAAATAATGATTATTTAATTAAAGAATTTTTTAAAAGATATAAAAAATATTATTTTTTAATGGAATCAAGTTATATATATCTAATGAAAAATAATAGATATGAGTTATTAGATATTCAAGAAAAGCGTCAGTATAGATTTTTATCAAAATATGTTTCTAAATATAAAGAGCTTAAGTCTTTTGTAGAAATGAGAAAAAAAGAATATTTAAATTTAAACATAAAAAAGATTATGGAATTATTTAATGAAATTAAAAATTATACAGTAGAAGATTTTAAAAATAATGAATTAATTTTTAAAAATGAAGAAATAAGAGAATTATTAATTAAAATTTATAAGAAAAAAAATAAGGAAGTGCCTAAAGAATTAGAGGAATATATTTTGTCTTTAAATTTATATAATTTTTAAATAAAAACAACCTCAAAGGTTGTTTTTATTATAAGCGTCTAAAAATATAATGTCTTGATCTGTATAAATATCAATAAGGTCGTGAGTAAAATATACAGGTATTTTTTCTTGAGTATTTTCAATATATGTTCGACCTTTTTCTATTTTAGTTGCTGGATTTTGTATGCCAAGGAATTCTGCTAATAACAAGTATTCTTTAACTCTAATGCAACCAGAAGAATTATATCTAACATTGTTTTCAAATAAGTGTCTTTCATTTGTATCATGTAAAAAAATTAAATGTTTGCTATCGGTCTCAAATTTTAAAAGACCTAAAGCATTATTTTTACCTGGTAATTGTCTATATTTAACAGAACCATCGCTCATAGTAACAGGTGTTAAATTGTGAGATTTAATATATTTTTCGTTAATTGTTCCATCTTTCATAATAATATTTCTTTTAACCATAGCAGGTGGAACAGTCCAATTGGGATTATATTTAACCCCGATAATATTAAAAGAATCATCAGAATCAGAAGGTGTTTTTTTGTTGAGAGCACCTACAATAACTTTTGAAGATAATGAATAATTAAAATCATTTTTTTCTTCATTAAGCTGGTAAGCATGTAATTGCATACTTGGAATATTTATAACTATAAACTTACTGGAACCATTATCAAGAGTTTTTTTCTTTAAAAGTTCAATGTTGTCAAATTTTTTTAAATTTAGTTCTTCTTTTAATGATTCAGGTACAATATGAAATATATTTAAAAATGCTGTCATTCCAACACGCTTAGAAGTACTAAATCCTAATTTTTTTTGTAAATAATGAAATTGTTCTAATGTAAAATTAGTTTCTGCAAATTTATTTGCTTCTTCAATGGTGTAAGAAGTGTAAAGATCTTTTCTGTATATTTTTAATAATTCTTTTGATAACATAAGTGTAGGTTTTGGAAGTGTAGATTCATCAAAAATTTCTTCCTGATTATCTTGTATTTCTTCTGTATTTGAACCATTTGTTGAAGAAAGTTCAAAATTAGAATTTACTTCATCTTTAATTTCTGATTCTATTTCTTGATTTGTAGATATATTGTCATTTTTTTGTGGATCTACAACAGAAAAGTTCCCTTGAACGTGTTCTTCAATAGGTTTTTTTTCTGGTAAAGAAGTTTCTTGTGCAAATATAGAAGAAGTTAGAAATATAGTTGATAAAATAATTTTTTTCATAATTTATTAAAAATCCTTTTGATAATATATAATTTTTATACGATAATTAATAATAATCAATAGATTGATAATAATATTTTTTAAAAAATAAATAAAAAAAAAGGATTCAATTTCTTGAATCCTTCGAAAAACTTTTTGCGTAAAATCGATTTGCTGTTGCAAGGTTGATCATAAACAATTTGTTTTTTCTTTTTGTAGACATCAGCGCTTCGCTACAAAGTTATTGTGACCTCTTTCGAGTGCTGAACGAGTTGTTAAGACTCTTCACAATCTGCGCTCCTGTTTCGTTTAGGATATAAACAGGTCAAACAACCATAACATAACAACTTCTATAATTATCAAATATTCATGGCCGTGAACTTTGAATCATTATTTCTCGTTTCGCAAGCTGTGTCTTACTACGTGAGAACCTTTCGGATTTACCGATCTTTAGAACCTAGTAAATTAAGCGCAATCGTTGTTACATTCACTATTTTATTCACAGAACAATGATTTTTATCATCATTATTTGTTTGTTTTTGCACTTTCATTAAAAAATAGTTTAAAAAATTGATACTAAAAAACAGAAAATATATTGACGTATACCTCTTATTTTTTAATTAACTTTGCAAGCTTTTTCTCGTCAAAGAAACTTTCTTGCTCTGGCTCTTTTTAAGGTCAACCCTGTAAAGAACAGAAAATACCTTTTACCAGTTCCCTATACATTAAATGAAAACTTACGTGCATTGATAAGTTTTAAGCGGGGAAGTTCGCTACCTTTAGATTTCTCTGCTGGTAAATATCAATATAATACAAAAAAATCTCTTGTCAAGAGATTTTTTAAATATTTTTTTAATTTTTATGTTATTTTATATATATAAATAAAGAGTGAGAAATATTTTTAATTAACTCTTCGTAAGAGATAGATAAAGGAATATCGTTTTTAATATAGATATTTAACTCATTATTTTCTTTTGAATAAGTAAACTGAGTGCTTCCTTCTTGTTGTTGTTTATTAAATATGAAAGCATTAATATAGTCAAAAGAAGATTCTAATGTATGAAATGAATAAACAATAGAAAATTTTTCTGGTTCTTTATTTAAAACATCAATTGAATAATAAATTTCTTCTGAATAAAAACTAGACAATTTATCTTTAGGTAATTTTTGTTGTAATAAAGAAATAGTCTCTGATTTAGGTTTTTTGTCGTTAATGTCGGCAAATAATATATAGCCTTTTTTATCAGTAATAATAGTATAGCTTAAAGAGTATTTTCCTATAGTGTAAATATCATAAGGAATATCTGATAAAGATTTAAAAGGTTTTATATCTTTAACTTTCATAGTTAATATAGCATTATTAAAATCAAGATCTTTCACTAATGACTTTTCTAATTCTTCTTTAGAAAAAGATTGAAAAATATTTGAATCTAAAATTAAAGGATTAATAGGTTCTATTACGTTATTGACAGAAGTATATTTTTGAAGAGTCAATTGATGATCATCATAAAAAAAATAAACTTGAGTTGTTAAAACAGCTAATAGTAAAGCTAATAATGATAAAAGTGTTTTCTTCATATAATTTCCTTTTTTTTAATATTATATTATATTTTTAAATTAAAATGTCAATTATTTAAAATTTCAAAGTATTTATTTTTGTATATTTTAGAATTAAATCTAAAAGGTGCATTATTTAAATTTAATCCATTTTTATCATAAAATGATTTAATTAAATTAAATGTTTTTTTGTTTTTGAAAAATAATTCTATATTAATTACACTAAAATTAAAATCAGGATTATTTTCTAATATATCAAAAACTAAAGAAGTTTCGTCATCGTTATTTGTATATTTAACGAAAGAAAAGAAATCTGAAATTGAAATAAAACCTTTTTCAAAAAGCATCTTAAATTGATTAAAAGATAATTCATTTAAAAAAGTTTTTGTAGAAGTAATAAATTTGAAAAATTCTATATTTTGTGAAGAACTTTGATTAATACTGTCTTTCACAAAATCATTATAATGTTTAGTTAATTGATTTTTATATTGTGGAAATTTTTCATTAAAATAATTAAATAATTCAAAAAAGTGTTTAGGTTCTTCAATTAGTTCATCTAAAAACTCAATTAAAAGTTCAGCATTATTTTTGTATTCTAAAATAAGATTGATGACAGACAAATCATCTTTTTTAACAAATAATTGACAAGAATAAACAAGTCCATTTCCGCTATAATAGAGTGTTTCTTTATTCTTAATGGAAAAAACCTGTTTTAATAAAGAATTATATTCTGAATTAAATGATTTTAACAATAAGTGAGAATTAAACATTACCATAGAAAAAGGAATTCTTTTTTCATTAATAAACTCAAGAACATTATCCATGTAGATATGTGAATTATGTTGAAGAGAGACTACATCTGAAAGAAAATTTAATCCTTTTGTTTTTAAATAATTATCAACAAAAGAAAAGTATTCTTTTTCTTTTAAAAAATTAATAATTTGAAGTTTTAATTCAGTTTTGTTATTAAAATTAAAAGACAAAAAATAAAAAATAAGATTTGCTCTGTTTGAACCTATATTGTTTTGTGTATTTTTACAAAAATTAAAAACAATTGCAAAGTCTTTAAATGTTTTAATAATATTATAGTCTTGTATAGATTTTAGAATAGAAGCACCTTCTTCTTTTGAAATATCTTTAATGTTTTGTAAATAATCAATTGCAAATTTAGGTGATAATTTTGCCATAGATTTAAATTTAATATCAATATTAACTTTTGCTCTTTCTAAAAAATAGTTTAAAGAGGCTCGGCCATCTTGCGGTATGTTTTCAAAAAATTTAGGATTCTTGTTATAAATAAATTCTAAAAAATTTAATTTATATTCATGAGAGTCTTTTTTAATAGTAAAGTTTTTAAGGAATGTATGAAATTTATTTGCCAAAAATGATTTATCACAAGATAAAAATTCATTTTTAATAGAGTTGGCAAAAGAAATCATTTTAGATTTACAATCTTTATCATTTTTGTCATAAATATGTTCTACTGTTTCATAATTAATTCCATATGTAATACCGATTAAAGAATATGGACTAGAAGCGGGTTTACTAAAGTCATAGACAAAAACTAACCGATTGTGTTGATCGCTAAGTAAGTTAGCAAAATTTTTAATATCAGTATAACTTTCAAAATATGATTCACCATAACTAACACACCAAGAAGGCGATCCAAGTAAATTAGAAGCTTTAAAATCAAAAACTTCAATTACCAACAAACCTCGTTCATGATCTTCAAGTAAAATCGCCGCAGATAAATCTTGTGCTTTATTTTTAATATCAATAATATTGTGGTTTGTAATTTTATCAACAAATAATGATAATTGTTGTTTAAATGTTTCCTTGTCTTTAAATGCCGCGATCTTATTGATAAATTGTTCTTGAATCATTTTTCTTGATATATTCATTTGTTTAAGTACAAAAAAGTTTTCATAAACTTCTTTATCCATCAAATGAGTGTACTTTTTAGAAATAAAAGAGTGAGTGAATGATTTTTTTTGATTTTCTTCAATAGCAGAAACAATAAAATCTTCAAGGGATTCGAGATTATCAAAAGCAGAAACATTAAAAGAAACACTTTTAAGAATATCAGAAAATTCAGTTATTTTTTTAAAAACACGTTCTATATCAACAAAAGATAGTTTTTGTTTTTTTGATAAGTTTAGGAAATATTTTTTATAAAAAGGATTTTTCCGCATCAAGAAATCAATTTGTTGTTCAAAAGTCATATATAGTCCTCAAATTTTAGAAGATTATACTAAAAATATATAAAAAAGTCAATTTTAAAAATTGACTTTTAAAAATAGATTAACTAATTAATTAAATTAATTTTTTTTAAGAATATGAACATACTCGACAACAGAATTAGCAGTATAATTTCTTTGTTCATGGTCTTTATCAGCTTTAAAGCGACCATAATCTTGAGTAATAAAAGAATAATCGCCATACTTTGACATAATATCTTTAATTTCGGTAGGTGTCATAAGACTTTCGCTGTTATAACTTAATAAAATATATTGAAATTTTGAATTTGCAATTAAATCTTCAAAAACGTGTTTAACCTCTTTCTTTTTGCACCATAAAGAAGGTGTATAGTCACGCATACCAGAAACTCCCTTTAATTCTGGATTATCATATTTAGCAATAGTATTCAATACATGATAGTTAGCGCCATATTGTCTTTCATTGTAAGGAGGATCTAAATATAAAATATCACCTTCAATTTTGCGTATAAGTGAATTGCTATCTTCATGATATACAGAATGTGTAGAATCTGTTATTGTATAGTCAATATCTTTGAATTCAATTTTTTTCAATGCCGCTGTTTTTAATTTTTTTAAGAAAGCTCCATAAACACTTGCAGTATTTGCTACTTTATCAGCAGCTTCAATGATAATAGCAAGAAGGTAATAATATTGATTGATTGAAATTTCATTATTGTTTAACCATTCATTAATTAATATCCTAGCTTCGTCAATAATTTGTCCATTTTGATCAGAAAAATATTGTCTTTTTAACGATATTTCTTCATCTTTAGTTTTCTTTGTAACTGTTGAAAATTGTCCTGAAGGACAATAGTTGTTAAATATAAATCCAGAATCAATACCTTTTAAATTATTTAAGGTTTGAATATATTTTTTAATGTTTAATTCTGTATGATTTCCAATATAATGTTTAATTAATGAATAACTATAGTCTTCCATATCATTAGCAATAATAGAATATCCTTTCTCTTTAAAATGTCTTCCAACTCTACCAGTACCAGCAAATAAATCACAAAGAACAGGATTTTTTTTATCAATATGACATTGTTCTACAGCCTTTTCTAAAAATTTAAGTAAACTCTTTTTGCTTCCAATATAATTCATGTATTATTCCTCTTTTAAATAAAATATATCACTAAAAATTTTTTTTACAATAAAAAAAACATGTTTTTTTACATGTTTTTTAAGTAATTAAAAAATAAAATTATTTAAATAATTTTATATCCTATTAAATTATTGGTAGGACTTTTTGAATTAGCCCAGTAATGTATTTTATATTGAGGATTTTCTTTTTTTTCAATATCAAAAGATTTTTTTTCTAAATTTATTTTTATACATATATTTAAAACATTATTTGTTAATATTTTATTTATTGTTTTATTAAAAATATTTTGATCATGATATTTTGAAATAATCGTAGAGATCGTAAAAATAATGATATCATGCAAATTAAAGTTTGGATGTTCTTTAGGAAGTCCTATAGCATCAACATTGTATTTTAAAAATATTTTTTTTATAATCAAGTTGTAATCTGGAATATTTATTTTTAAATCTTTCATAGTAGAAAAATCATCAATGTAAAAATAATCTTTGATATCATTTATAATGTTCGCTAAAAAATCATTACCATTTGATAATATTTTAAACATTTCAATATGTTTTTGTCTTCCATTAAGTGTTGAATGAAAAATTGCCATAATCTGAATAAACTTATGGTAATATGTATTTGGTTGGAAAGATTCATTATTTAAAGCTTCTTCTATATATTTATATGGAATTGTTTTAAACGATTGTCCACTTCCTCTTTCCGATTTAGTATTGATATATTCTCGAATACCATCTTTATATTGAATGGTTAAGTCATACAAAGTTTGATTATTTAATTCAGGAAAATCAATATATTCTACATCTTGTTGATTAAATAAATAAATTGCTGTTAAAATTTCACCAAAATCTTTATTAATACTTGCATAATTTTGTTTATAAAAATTAAATTCTTCTTCTGGAATAATATAATTTACATTTTGAGCTTTATAGCACAAAGATTTTAATGTATTTGAAAGTTTAGAATCGAAATGTTGAATTAAAATAAAGATAGAATGAATTAATTCTTGTTGACTATAGAATTTTCCAAATAAACCTATTTTTGAAGGAGTCAGTTGTTTTGTTACAATTTTATCATTTTTATTTACTTTAAAATTACCAATACTTAAAACAAAAGGTATTAAATGACTATTTATATTAAAAAATAAAGTATAGTATGAAGTACTATACATTGTATTTTGTTCTTTTATATCAAAATTACCGAATATGGAAATAATTTTTTCTATATCTGCATTTTTATTAATTCTTATATGAGGTGACTTTCCTCTTGAAGTTTCTAAAAAAGCATTCATTTCTGGAAATTGATTTTTAATTATTTGAATATATTTTTTAATTTCAGTTTTATCTTTAAAATAATCCATATAAATCCTTAATTTGTGATTATTACATCATAGAAAAATAAAAAGTCAAGTAATTCAAATAATTAAAAATATAGGAGTATTAAAATAAATAAGGTCGAAAAACCAATAAAAATATTCATCGGTATTCCAATTTTTAAGAAGTCTTTAAATGAATATTTACCAGATGAATAAACCATAAGATTGGTTTGATAACCTATAGGTGTTGCAAAACTGGCGCTTGCCGACATCATGATAGCAAAAACAAAAGGTTCTGGGTTTAAATTGAGTTGTTGCGTAGTGTTTAAAACAATAGGTAATATAACAAGAGCCGCCGCATTATTAGTAATAAATTCAGTTAATATCGAAATAGTAACATAAACCAATATAAGTAATAAAATAGGATTATTAAAGCTATAGTCGATAATAAAATTAGAAATGGATAATGCTAAACCAGAAGAAATAACAGCATCACCAATAGCAAATGAAGCAACAATGGTTAAAATAACATTAAGATCTATACTTTTTTCAGCTTGTTTAAAAGATAAACATTGAGTAAACAACATAGATCCAGCCGCTAAAATAGCTGAATAAACAATAGGAATAATATTAAAGGTTGTAAGTAGTATAGCAATAAATAAAATAATCCAAGATAATATAGCTTTTCTTTTATTGAATGATTGAATATTCAAATGATTTAATATAATAAAATCTTGGTTATAAGATTGTCGAGAAACAAAAGCTGGCCTTGCTTCAAGAAGAAGAATGTCGCCTTTTTTAAAATAAATATCTTTTAAATTTTTATTAATTTGTTTACCATCACGAGCGACAGAAATAACAACTGCTCCGAATCTATTTCTAAAGTTTGATTCTTTTACATTAAGATTTAAGATGTCAGAATTATCAGTGATTATAGCTTCGATTAAAACACGTTCTGGGTGTTCTTCTTCAAGAGTGGTTAATTGAGAAGATTGTAATAAAATTAAATTTTCTATATGAAGTAGTGATTGAATATCTTTAATGTTTCCAGTAAAAATTAAAATATCATTTTCTAAAATAATTTCTTCGGAAGGTACAGCAGAAATGATATTATTATTTCTTTTAATTTCTATAAGATAAACATTTTGTAACTCTCTTAATCCAGAAGATAAGATTGATTTATTAATAATAGAGCAGTTGTTAAGGACTTTCATTTCAAAAGTAAAAGATTTGAAATTAACAAATGTTTCTTTATTATAATTAGGTAATAATTTATTTCCAAAAAAATATATAAATAAGAATCCTAATATAGCAACAGGGATACCAATGATTGAAATATCAAATAATCCAAAACTATTTCCTGTAATTTTTTCATACTGAGAATTAACAACTAAATTTGTACTTGTGCCGATTAAAGTAATAGTCCCACCTAAAATTGCTGCATAACTTAAAGGAATCATAAGTTTAGAGGAAGAAATACCGATATTTTTAGACCATAATTGTACAGCTGGAATAAGAGCTGATACAATTGGAGTATTATTTAAAAATGCACTTAATGGTAAAATTGGTAAAAAAAGTTGACACATGGCATGTTTAAATGAGCTTGTATTTTTTAAAAGATAAGAAACAAAAAGAGATGTTCCGCCTGAATGATGTATTCCCGCTGACACAACAAACATAGCAGCAATAGTAATCACAGCGTGATTTGAAAAACCAGAAAAAATAGTATTAATATTGACAATATTAAATAATCCAAAGACCATAACTAATGAAAACATAATATAATATGTAGGTTTATTAGAAAATATTAATAAAATAAATGTAAAAATAATACTAAACAAAACAAAATAAGACTCAAATGACATAATACTTCCTTTTTTTTTAATAATAATCATTTAATTTATAAAAATAAAATATCATTTTCTTAATTTATATAATTTTTAGTTATATAAAAATCAACATTTGATTTTATAAAAAATATGATAAAATATAAGTAAGATAAAAAGGAAAAAGTATGATAGAAATAGAAAGTTTTAAAAAATTAAAAAATGTACTAATTATAGAGAAATTTTTTGAATTAAGAGAAAGTAAAATAAAAACAGAAACATTACAAAGATTATTTGAATTAGAGCATTCAGATGTAGGTGTATTGAAAGGTTTTTTAGAAGAAAAAAGAATAAAAAAAGAAATAATGGAAAAACATTATGATTTAGAAAAAAAAATAAATGAAGACTATCAAAATACATTATTAGAAATAAAAGAATTAAAGAAAGTAAAGTTGCCCAATGCAGAAGTTGAAAAATTATATTCAAAAGAAAGAATAGAATATGAAGATAAAATAACAGAGCTTAATCTTTTAGAAAAAAAGGTAAAGGGTGGTGTGTTAAAGTTTGCAATTCATGAATATTTAGAAAATGAAGCGTATGCTGAAATAATTAAGCAACGATATCCAGAAATAGAAGAAAATATTGAATCGAAAATAAGTTATTATAAAACGAAAGGCAAAACTCCTGAAGAAAGTTATGCATTATCATTTAATTTATATTTGAAAAAAGAAAAACCAAATTTAGCAAAAGAGTTATTTGCAAAAACAAGATCAATATTTTTAGACAATAAAGAAAAACAAGAAGCAAAGATAGGGTTGCAAGCAATAACAAGTTCAGCATATGCGTTAAATCCTGTAGGTTTTGTTCCAAGAAAAGCATTAAATGGTATATTAAAAACAAGTACTTTTTTAAAAATAAGCAATAAAATATCAAATGAAGTAGAATATATATTAAGAGATTTAAAAGTAGGTTATGAAAGTAAGTTTAATAGTATTACAAAGAAATTTTTAATTTGTGCTGTAATAGCAAATGTTGCATTACTTTCCGCTGAAAATATATTGGTTAATAGGAAGCCTATAGAATTTGGATTATATGAAAAAAGAATAGAACAATCAGAAAAAATAACTCCGATCATGAAAAAAGATTATGGTCATTATAAAAGAGATTTTGAATATATAGATCCAGTAGATCCAGAAGGTGTGATGATAAAAGATTTATCAAGTGATAATCATAGAAAATTTAAAAGATAAAAGGTCTCGCAAGAGACCTTTTTTATTGTAATAATTTTATTAATTTTAAAATTGAAGGTGATTTTGAATTTAATAAAAGATTTTTAATTGTTGCTTCTTCAAAATAAAAAAGACACGATTCAATAAATGAAATATCTTTCATTAAAAAAGTATCAAATTGTAATTGAGTAATTGAAACTTTATTTTCTGTAAAAAGTTTTTTATATTTATTTTCGAATAATGAAATATGAAACTCTACTTTATAATTTTCCAAAAAATAATTCTTCGAATAAAAATAAATTTTATCTTTATAAAAAGAAGAAAAAATAATATTGGAATGAATTAATTCATTTTTAAATTTATTAATTAATTTTATATTATTATTTTCAATATAAATATCTTTTTTAAATATTTTTTTAAATTCTTCTTTGCTAAATAAATTTTGAATTATATCAATAGATTTTAAAGTAATAAAATTCATATTAAAAACATAGTTTTTTAAATAGTTAATAATAACATGATCTATAATTCCATTTTTCTCAAAAAAAGAAATAATGGATTCAAAAAATAAATTTTGATCTAAATAATTATTATGAGACATATTATAATCAATATATTTATGAAAAAGTTCTTCT
>JACCDS010907989.1_pt1 | contig 11580 bp, 13 predicted proteins | sample 7446441 | NCBI WGS metagenome assembly JACCDS01 (sample SAMN15323445, study PRJNA562643) | freshwater metagenome | isolation source: river surface water | place: USA:Blue River Watershed | collected 2017-08-17 | reverse complement strand
GGGTAAAACCTTTAATAATTGACGCACTACATCTTCATCCATTCCAGCTCTCGGAGGATCCGTAATTACCACATCTGGTTTGCCATGAATTGAAATGAACTCATCTGTCAATAACTTTTTCATATCCCCAGCAAAAAAAGATGAATTTTCTACCCCATTGTGTTGAGCATTCATTTTAGCATCTTCCACTGCCATTTCCACATATTCTAATCCAACCACCTTTTGGGTTTTATTGGCCAAGAATAAAGCAATCGTGCCAGTACCAGAATAAAGATCATAAACAATTTCATTTCCACTTAAATCAGCATATTCTCTCACCAATTGATACAAGCGCAAGGCTTGGTGGGTATTGGTTTGGAAGAATGACTTAGGTCCAATCTGAAATCTCAAATCTTCCATCACTTCCTCAATAAATGGTTTCCCATGATAGCAAATAACCTCTAAATCATGAAAAGTGTCATTTCCCTTTTGATTAATCACATAATTCAAAGAAGTGATTTGAGGAAAATTGTTTTTCAAATGTTCCATGATCAAATCAATTTCGAATTGTTCCGCATAGGCAAACTGAACATTCACCATCCACTCTCCCGAACTCGCATTTCGAATGATTAAATTTCTTAATGCACCCTCTTTTTGGTTTTTCAATTCATAAAATGAAATACCATTTTTCTCTGCAAATTCTCGGACACTGTTTCTAATTTGATTGGAAGGGTCTGGTTGTAAATAACAATGATTGACTTCTAAAATCTTATCAAAACGACCTGGAACGTGGAATCCCAAAGCGTTCATAGATCCTAAATCTTCTTGTCCAATTTCTTCGTTGGTCAACCATCTAGCAGAAGAAAAAGTGAATTCTAATTTATTTCGATAATAATATTGCTCCTCTGAGCCCAAGATTTCTTTGAATTCAGGAAGAGGCACTTTTGCGATTCTTTCTAAATTATCTTTGACTTGTCGAGTTTTAAATCCTAATTGTGCTTCATATGAAACGTGTTGCCATTTACAACCACCACAAATTCCGAAATGACTACAAGCTACCTCCGTTCTGAATTTTGAAGATGGAGTAATATTAATGGCCTGAGCTTGTTTGAATTTCTTTTTGGAACGTAAAATTTTCAAATCACAGACATCACCCGGGGCTACAGGACCTTGGACAAAGATTACTTCATCATTTATTTTGACGATGCATTTTGCCTCTGCAGCAAAATCTAAAATTTCTACTTGTTCAATTATCTGTTGTACTTTATCTTTCTTTCTGCTCATCTTTAAAAAATATGTGCAAAAATAGTTCATTCTTATGGCTTAACAACCAATTTAAAGATAAAAGCTTAACTTCGTATGCAAATTATGGATATGGAAAATAAAGTAATCATCATAACAGGAGCTTCTTCAGGGATTGGGAAAGCTTTAGCTTTTGAATTTGGCAAAAAAGGAAATACCATTGTTATTACCGGCCGAAATCCTCAAAAACTACAAGAAGCAATAAATGAATTAGAGGACGCAAGAATACAAGTTAAAGGCATTGTTTGTGATAGTAGTTCAGAGTCTGAAAGTCGTGAAATGATTGCAGAGGTTATCGATTCGTATAAAAAAATCGATTTATTAATTAACAACGCTGGAATTTCCATGCGTTCCATGTTTGAAACAGTGCAATTATCTGTTTTAAAGCAAGTGATGGATATTAATTTTTGGGGTACGGTCTATGCCACCCATGCAGCTCTACCTTATTTAAAAGCTTCCAAAGGCGGAATCATTGGGATTTCATCCATTGCTGGATATAGAGGATTGCCAGTCCGAACAGGATATTCTGCTTCTAAATTCGCGATGAATGGATTTTTGGAAGCTTTAAGAACAGAATTATTAGAAACAGGCGTTCACGTTTTAATTGCTTGTCCAGGATTTACCGCTTCCAACATTCGTACTGCATCCTTGGGCTCAAATGGTCAAGTTACAGGCGAAACCATGCGGGATGAGGAAAAAATGATGTCGGCCGAGGAAGTAGCGAGTGAAATTTACCAAGCTTATTCAGCAAAAAAGAAGACTCTTGTTTTAACTTTTCAAGGTAAATTAACCGTATTCTTGAACAAATGGTTAAATGGATTTATGGATCGCTTGGTCTATAATACCTTAAAAAAGGAGAAAGATAGTCCTTTGAAGTAATCTGATTATATTTAAAAGCCTTTTAATATATTTTTAAAGTAGTTTTTAATTAACTCTCACCTCACCCAAAAGGTGTATCAAACGGGTCAGTATCATCCTGAGGCATATTCATTTTACTTCCTTTGAATACGGAATCTCCATTTTCGAAGGCAGCGGCTGTATCTCCCAATGCACTTGAGTCAAAACCTGCATTACCTGAATCAAAAGGTTGAAAATCCAAATCGCAATATTTGGTGTATTTACCAATGAATTTCAACCAGACATTTTCTAATGATCCAGAACGGTTTTTTGCCATGATGATCTCTCCCATCCCAACCAATGAATTTCCTTGCTCATCTTGTGTAATTTGATAATACTCTGGACGATATATAAACATTACTTGGTCAGCATCTTGCTCAATAGCTCCAGATTCACGAAGGTCAGATAGTTGGGGTTTTTTATTACCACCCCTTGTTTCGGTAGAACGATTCAACTGTGATAGTGCAATGACTGGTACATCCAGTTCTTTGGCCAATTGTTTCAAGGCTCGTGAAATTTGTGAAATTTCTTGTTCACGGTTTCCGCTAGGACCTTTACCCGAAGAGTCACCTGTCATCAACTGTAAATAATCGATGACAATCAACTGTATATTTTTTTGTGCTTTTAAACGACGACATTTTGCTCTTAATTCCAAAATGGACAAAGCTGGGGTGTCATCAATAAACATCTGTGCTTCAAAAAGCGTTTTGATTTTCGTATGTAATTGTTGCCACTCATGCGGCTCTAACTTTCCTTTTCTAATTTTCTCTGCTTCAATTTCTGCTTCTGCGGATATGATACGATTCACCAACTGAACCGCCGACATCTCCAAAGAAAATAAGGCAACAGCGTGTCCAAATTCAACAGCTGCATTTCTACATGCTGAAACCACAAATGCCGTTTTACCCATACCCGGACGCGCAGCAATAATGATCAATTCTTGCTTTTGCCATCCAGAAGTCAAACGGTCTAACTCGGTAAATCCTGAAGGAATTCCTGTTAAGCCACTTTTTTGCAATTGTTTTTTTTCTAATTCATCTACCGCCTTTTTCAAAATATCCGACATACTTTCGTAATTCTTTCGAATATTAGATTCGGCTATGGTAAATAACTCTTGCTCCATCCGATCCAATATTTGAAATACGTCTGTTGTATCTTCGTAAGATTGCCTCTGGATTTCAGAAGAAATATGAATCAATTGTCTTTTTAAATATTGTTCAATAATGATACGCGCGTGATACTCAACATTGGATGTAGAGCTTACACGGGATGTCAATTGTGCTAAATAACTCGTTCCTCCTGCCCTTTCTAATTCTCCATTTACTTTCAAGTAATTATTAACAGTCAATAAATCAACCGGTTGTGAAGCTTGAAATAAACCTTGAATAGCCTGAAATATTTTTTGATGCGCTTCTTTGTAAAACGTTTCTGGTTTCAATAATTCAATGACATTCGCTAAAGGTTCTTTCTCAAGCATTAAAGCTCCTAATAAAGCTTCTTCGAGATCTAAAGCTTGAGGAGGTAATTTTCCTAAGCCTAAATCGCTCAATCGCGCTGGCGTTGAAGTTCTAGTATTCACGTTACCAGTTGAATTTCCTTTCTTAAAAATTGATGCGGGAGTATTAGATTCCATAGAATACAATTTTACCACTTTTTATCAAAAATATCATCTTTTTTGCTCGATAAAATTTCAATAATTTTCTACATTAGTACTTTGAATTCACATCTTAACTTTTTTGTACTTGTTAGAAAAAATTATTTCCCTTGCCGATATTTCTTTAATCGATTTTTTCGGTCCGTCTAATACGAATTTAAGTCTTATTACAGATGCCTTTCCTCAAACCAAAATCATTGCCAGAGGGGATCAATTAACCGTTAGAGGTTCAGATGATCAAATTTCATTAGTGGAAGCCATTGTAAATCAATGCATCAAACACTTGGAAAAGCATCATAATTTATCTGGTTCTCATACTAAAGCCTATATTGATGCCATTTTAAATCCAACGGGCGAAGAAGTAGAAACGCCTTGGGTCGAAGATAAAGATGTTTTACTTTTTGGTAACAAAGGAATTGTGATCAAAGTTAAAACCCCCAATCAACGTAAATTGGTGGAAGCCGCTGCTAAAAACGACATCGTTTTTGCTTTGGGGCCTGCAGGAACCGGTAAAACCTATACAGCAGTAGCTTTAGCAGTGAAAGCTTTAAAAAATAAAGAAGTTAAAAAGATTATTATTACTCGACCTGCAGTAGAAGCAGGTGAAAACCTAGGTTTTTTACCTGGCGATTTAAAAGAAAAAATTGACCCTTATTTACGTCCCATTTATGACGCCCTGGATGATATGATTCCAGCTGAAAAGTTGAAATTCTACATAGAAAATAGAACCATTGAAATTGCTCCATTAGCCTATATGCGTGGAAGAACCCTGAATAAAGCTTTTATTTTGTTGGACGAAGCTCAAAATACTACTTCCATGCAAATGAAAATGTTTTTAACTCGAATGGGCATTCAATCGAAAACGATCATTACAGGTGATAAATCGCAAGTAGATTTACCTAAAAATCAAGTTTCAGGTTTAGGTGATGCAGTGAAAATCCTACAAGGAATCAAAGGAATTGCCTTTGTTGAATTAGATGGAAGCGATGTTGTGCGTCATCGCTTGGTGAGGGAAATCATTGAGGCATATGATAAAAAGAGTTAGGTTTTAGGTAAAAGGTAATAGGTAAAAGGTAATAGGGAAAAGATAATAGGTAATAGGTAATAGGTAATAGGTAATAGGTAATAGGTTTTCTTCCTCTCTTCTCTCTTCTCTCTTCTCTCTTCTCACACCCACAATTGTTAACTTAATAATGGACAATCAAATAATAGAAGCAAAAAGTTTAGAGGAAATCAATCAGGTATTTCATATCCGTATTGAGGTATTTGTAAAGGAACAAAAATGTTTGCCTTCTGAAGAATTTGATGAATTGGATGCACAAGCTCGTCATTTTTTATTGTTTGAAAATGAAAAAGCAGTTGCCACTGGAAGATTTCGTAAAACGGAAAAAGGAATTAAAGTAGAAAGAATCGCCACATTAGCTGATTACAGAGGCAAAGGCTATGCAGGTATGATTATTCGACATGTTATTCAAGAAGCCAAGAGTCAATTTCCTGAAAACCACTATTTTTATTTGCATTCTCAACAAACCGTAATGCCGCTTTATTCCTCCCTAGGATTTACAGCCTATGGACCCACTTTTATAGAGGCTGATATCGTTCACCAAGCAATGGAAAAGTATATTTAAACCTTTTGGGCTATTTTTTTGTTTACTAGCTAAAATAATTAAATATATGATCGATCAAATAATTTCCGCCTACATCAATCATTATCGTGAAGAGGGCAAAGCCCCCAAAAGCTTATATGCTTTTGCCAAATCATTGAATTTAGAAGAAAAAGATCTTTACGCTTATTTCAGCTCTTTCGAAGGACTTGAAAACATCATTTGGTCCAACAAGATTCAATCCACGATTCAAAATTGCCAAGCAGATCCGATTTTTGCTTCCTATTCGGTTAGAGAAAAGTATTTATCATTTGTCTTTTCATTTTTCCAAGAAATTCTTCCAGAGCGTTCCTTTTACGTTGAAAATTGGAAAAAAATAGCCAAACCAAGTTTTGGTATTCCGCAATCTTTGAAATCTGCGAATGAGATTTATCTTCAATTTGTTCAAGCTTTAATGAACGAAGCCATGGAAACCAATGAAGTTAAATCACGTAAATATTTGGATAAAAAATATGCGGATGGTTTATGGTTCCAATTTATCTTAATCATTCAATTTTGGGTTAATGATTCCTCTCCAAATTTTGAAAAAACTGACGAGTTAATTGAAAAATCAACACAAGCTTCTTTTGAGCTTTTAGGTGTTACTGCCTTTGATTCTTTGATTGATTTAGGTAAGTTTTTACTTCAAAATAAAACAGGGATGAATTTCCAAAAATAATGAAAGAAAACTCGTATATACCTGTTTCTAAGGTTGCCCGCGCCTCCAAATTTGTAGGTACCGGAATAAAAGTGGGTGGCAATTATTTGAAATATTCCATTCAAAAATTGGCCAATCCAGACCTTGATAAAGAGCAATTGCATGAAGACAATGCGAAGGATATTTATGCCTCATTGAGCATATTAAAAGGCTCAGCTTTAAAGGTTACGCAAATGTTGAGTATGGATAGAGGAATGTTGCCTCGCGCCTATCGGGAGGCATTTGCGATGGCTCAATATTCTGCTCCACCTCTATCTGGTCCATTGGTGGTTAAGACTTTTCAAACTGAGTTGGGGAAATCGCCTGGCTTATTGTTTGATAAATTTGACTTAAAAGCAAGTTTTGCTGCGTCTATAGGACAAGTACATCGAGCTGAAAAAGATGGAAAACCTTTGGCAGTGAAAGTACAATATCCAGGTGTAGCCAATAGCATTCAAGCTGATTTGAAAATGGTCAAGCCGATAGCTTTAGCAATGTTTTCATTGAATGAAAAGGATGTGGATCGCTACATGGCAGAGGTACAAGATAAATTGTTGGAAGAGACAGATTATGTGCAAGAAATGAAATATGCCAAAGATATCACTGAGGCCTGTGCTCATTTGGAGGGACTAATTTTTCCCCAATATTATCCGGAATTTTCATCTAACAAGATATTATGCATGGACTGGTTGGAAGGCATGCATTTAAAAGAATTTTTAGCGACTAATCCAAGTCAAGAAATTCGAAATTTAATCGGGCAACGTTTATGGGATTTTTACGATTTTCAAATTCATCAACTGAAAATGGTTCACGCAGATCCCCATCCGGGTAATTTTTTATTACATGCAGATGGTCGGTTAGGAATTTTAGATTTTGGATGTGTAAAAACAATACCTTCAAGCTTTTATGATCCTTATTTTGCTTTGCTGGACACATCCGTATTGAAAAATAAAGCTCAAACCATGCAAATTTTTGAGGATTTAGAATTTATTAATCCCTTAGATAATCCTGCCGAGAAAGAAAGTTATTTCGAATTATTTACTTCGATGGTTGATTTGTTGGCTAGACCTTTCCAAACAAACGTTTTTGATTTTTCTGATACTGCTTATGTAGATGAAATTTATCAAATGGCGGATGAGTTGAAAAATAATGAAAAGTTGCGTTACTCAAAACATGCTCGTGGTTCCCAACATGGTTTGTATATCAATAGAACCTATTTTGGACTTTATACTTTACTACATGAGTTAGGGAGTGAAATTGTTATTCGATAGTAAAGAGAAGAGAGAAGAGAGAAAAAAGAAAAAAGAGGAAAGAAAAAAGAGGAAAGAGGAAAGAGGAAAGAGGAAAGAGGAAGTCGTTGATTGACCCATTTAACTCTTCTCTTTTCTCTCTTCTCTCTTCTCTCTTCTCTCTTCTAATTTTCTAGAAAGGTAAATCATCACCAGATTCCGCTTCCATCGGAGGGAAGGTGGCAGTACCTGTGCTAGGATTAAATGCAACATTCTCTGGAACAGATCCTCCTGCAGGAGCAGCACCAACTTTATCAATTCGATAGGCACGAATATCGGTGTACCAACGCTCATTGTATTCGCGAGATTCTACGTTGAATTGAACCTTGATTATTTCACCTTCACTTACTGCAGCTAAATCTTGGGTTTTGTCTCCCCAAACATTCATGCAAACTTTTTTTGGATATTGATCTTGTGTTTCTATCACAAAATCTTGTTTGATCCAATTTGTACCTGTTTTACCAGTTCCTGTAACTTCTGGTAACTTCTTGATTAATTTTCCGCTTAGTTCTAAAGCCATTATAGTAAATTGATAATTTTAGAAATTCTATTTATTGGCAAGTAAGTAAATATTTGGTAATTTTGCTAACCTTTCGGCGATGTGGTGGAATTGGTAGACACGCTACTTTGAGGTGGTAGTGCCGTTTTAGGTGTGGGAGTTCGAATCTCCCCATCGTCACGAAATTATTTTTTTATTTTATTACTGTAAATCATGTTGAAGATGAAACCTTACAGTGTACTTCTATATTATAATTATACGCCCATTCCTGATCCAGAAGCGTATAGAGAATTACACCACCTTTATTGTTTAAATCATAATATTCTTGGCCGCGTAATTGTTGCCTCCGAAGGATTAAATGGAACTGTTTCTGGCTTAAAAGAAGATTGTGAAGCTTACATGAAATGGTTAGAAAACGACCCTATTTTTGCGGGTACTGATTTTGATTTCAAAGTGGATGAGTTTGATTCTCATACTTTTAATAAATTACATGTTCGCGTAAAAAACGAAATTGTCCATTCAGATTTGCCAGTCGACCCTAGAGTTAGAACTGGAAAGCACTTAAAACCTCATCAGTTCAAGGAAATGCTCAAAAATGACCCAGATGTAGTCTTGGTTGATATGCGTTCTAATTATGAACATGAATTAGGTAGGTTTAAAGGTGCATATACATTTGATATGGAAAATCTTCGCGATTTACCACAACATGTGCACGAAATTGAACATTTAAAAAACAAGAAAGTTATCACCTACTGTACGGGTGGTATAAAATGTGAAAAAGCAAGTGCATTTTTATTAGAAAAGGGCTTTGAGAATGTGTACCAATTGCATGGTGGCATTATTAAATATGGTTTAGAAGAAGGCGGGGAAGATTTTGATGGCTCCTGCTATGTGTTTGATAACCGAGTGGCCACACCCGTAAATTCAATCAATCCAGAAGTTATATCCAAGTGTTTTGTTTGTTCATCTCCATCGGATCACATGGTAAATTGTGCAAATCCGGAATGTAATGAGCATTTACCTATATGTCCAACTTGCTTAAAAGAAATGGAAGGTGCTTGTTCTCAAGCTTGTAAAGATCATCCCAGAAAGCGTCCTTACAATGAAAAAGGCTACTATTCTAAAAATTCAATTGGCTACTCTCCTGTTTTAGGATTTAAATCCTTTAGTAGAAATGCTAAAATTGAAGCGAAAAAGTAATATGTAATTAGGTAATAGGTAAAAGGTAAAAGGTAATAGAAATTAGTTACCGAATTTTTAACTTACCTCTTACCTCTTATTTATTAATGCGAATTAAGGGTTGAAATAAGCATTTAATTTCCGTACTAATGGTTGAGGATAAGCCAAATCCTGGATTATAATGCAATTTGTCGGCTAATTCTTTTTCCATGGTATTTCTTTTTTTGAAAAAAAAGAAACAAAAAAACTTTTTTCTTTTGCTTAATCCAAGACGAATCCGTCAGCTGACGGACCGATTTTCACTTCGCTCACGGCTATTTTCTTTGACCCTGACGCACAGCGCCCCTGCGCATTGTCAAAGAACCGACTTGCCGCTTCGTTCAAATCTTTCGTTGGGATTAAGCCTTGGCCATAAATGAAGCTTTGGATGATTTGAATGAAATGTGTTTTAACTTTAATTCGCATTAAGAGGTAAAAGTTAATAGGAATTACCTCTTATTACCTCTTCCCTATCTCAGCTTTTCTGAATTCTACTATTCTTTCTATTAATGCCCAGGGGATTTCTTTGTCGAATGGGAATTGGATTCCTCCTTTTGAAAATTGAAACCCATCAAATTCATGTGTAAAATGAGCTATGCCGCTGGCCGTGGGGAAAAAACCAATATGTGTTTTAAAGACTCCAAAATAACACAAGGGCTTTTTGAGATATTTAAATGCTGGCATACCATAAGAAATGGATTCTTCAGCTTCTGGACAACATTTTTTGATACAGGCTCTAAATTGTTCTAAAATTTCAACTAATTCTGGTCCTGCATTTAAGATATAATCATTTATATTTTTTGCTGATTGCTCCTTCATATACGATTAAATGATGTTTTTAATTTCGATAGAATTATTTCTAAATAAAATTTTGTCACCGATTACTTTGCCTTTTAGTAAACTTCCAATGGGTGAATCCAATGAAATGACAAAAAAGCTTTCTTTATTCATTTCAATTTTCCCCAATCCAAAACTTAATAAATAATTTCCTTTATCAGTCAATAGTAAACTTCCCAAATCCGCAATTTTAGATTTATTTAGAGGCTTAATTTGATTCATTATATTCCATTGATTTTGATATAGATCAATCATCATTGAGCATTTATCCATCTCTTTTTGCATCATTTCTCTGCCTGTTTCAAATTTATCTCCTGCACTACTTTTGGTATCACTATTTCTGGATTCACGAGCTAATTGAAAATCCCTTTGCATTTCTTGGATTTTTTCCTTCAAATCTTCTTTTATCAATTCGATTAATTTAACTTTGATCTCTTTCAAATCCATGTTTTAAAATTTCAATAAATCTACAAATTACATTTGAATATGCCATTACACTTCTCAGATACAGACCTTATTATTAATGCAAATGGTTCATCGTATCATTTGAATATTCGTCCAGAGCAAATTCCAGATACGATTATTTTGGTTGGTGACCCTGAGCGAGTGGAACATGTATCTAGATATTTTGATCATATAACGGCAAAGGTTCAAAAACGAGAATTTATTAGTCACTTCGGTAAATTAAATCAAAAAGATATCGCTGTGATTTCAAGTGGTATTGGGCCAGATAACGTTGAAATTGTGATGACTGAATTAGATGCTTTAGTGAATATTGATTTCATGACTAGACAGGAGAAAACAAAGAAAAGGCATTTGAATTTAATAAGAATAGGTACTTCCGGTTCTATTCAAGAAGAGGTTCCCGTAGATTCTTTTTTGTTATCTAATTCAGCGATAGGTTTAGATAATTTAGGATTTTTTTATGGTTTTCGAAGTCAAATAAAAGATTTTTATATAAATGATTTACAACTTTTTGAAGAAAGATTGGCTAGTGGGATGTCCATTTATGCGGCCAAATGTTCGGAAAAATTAGCGGAAATCTTCTTGAATCATCCTGATTTTAAACAAGTAACTTCAGGAATGACTTTGACCACACCTGGGTTTTATGCACCTCAAGGTCGTCAAATGCGTATCAATTTGCCTTTTCCCAATTTTTTAAAGGAAATTTCTAGCATTCAATTGGCTGGACAAACATGTTCCAACATGGAAATGGAAACCGCCGCTTATTACGCTTTTGCCAAACTTTTAGGGCATAACATGATTTCATTAAATGCCATTTTAGCCAATCGAAAAACGAAGGCATTTTCTCAAAATCCTGAAAAACAAGTCGATACGTTGATTCAAATGACTCTCAAAGTTTTGAGCGAAAGTTAGAATTTTCTCATTTTACATTTTTCTCGCTTCTCTCTTCTCTCTTCTCTCTTCTCTCTTCTCTCTTCTCTCTTCTCTCTTCTCTTTTCTCTCTTCTTTTATAAATTATAATTCATACCTCATCACAAAGTCATTCATGTAAAATCCCTGACCCACCTCTAAGTCCACCTCCTCTTTTATTTTAAATCCCT
>JACCDS011701691.1_pt1 | contig 11587 bp, 7 predicted proteins | sample 7446441 | NCBI WGS metagenome assembly JACCDS01 (sample SAMN15323445, study PRJNA562643) | freshwater metagenome | isolation source: river surface water | place: USA:Blue River Watershed | collected 2017-08-17 | reverse complement strand
GCGAATTAATATTATTGGAGAACATATCGATTATAATGACGGTTATGTATTGCCTGCTGCCATTGATAAAGTGATTTGTTTTGCTTTTGAAAAAACAAATGCGCCAACCTCAACAATTGTCGCGATTGATTTGGACGAAAGCGTTACAATTGACGTAATAGCCGATTCCAAACTTTCAGATACGATTTGGACGAATTATTTCAGAGGGGTACTACAACAACTACAAAATAAAGGATTAGTCATTGGTAATTTCAACTGTGTCTTTAGCAGTTCCATTCCTGTAGGTTCAGGTTTGTCCTCTTCGGCAGCTTTAGAATGTGGCTTTTTATTTGGTTTGAACGAATTATTTCATCTTGATATAAAACCTGTCGACATTGCTTTAATGGGACAAAGCGCCGAGCATTGGGTGGGAATAAATTGCGGTATCATGGACCAATTTTCGAGTGTGATGGGTAAAGCCAATCAAGTAATTAAAATTGATTGTCGTACCTTGGAATACGAATACCACAAGGCTGATTTTAGTGATTATTCCTTAGTCTTGTTTGATAGTAATGTTAAACATTCGCTTTTCAGTTCGGCTTACAATCAACGTCGAGAAGAATGCGAACAAGGATTGGCTATTTTATCCTCTCATTTTCCAGAAGTAAAAAGTTTTAGAGAGGCTACAGAAGTTCAACTCCTAAGCATTAAAGATAAAATGACTGAGGATGTTTTCAAACGAAGTCACTATGTTATTAAAGAAATTAAACGAGTTACTTTAGCTTGTGAAGCTTTAGATAGAGGCGATATTGTGACTTTAGGTCAGTTGCTATTTGAAACACATGAAGGACTTTCTAAAGAGTACGAAGTGAGTTGTGCCGAATTAGACATGATTGTTGATACCCTTAAAAAAGAACCTGCTGTAGTGGGTTCGCGCGTCATGGGTGGCGGTTTTGGTGGTTGTACCATCAACTTAATTAAAAAAGGACAAGAAGAAGCAATTAAAAAGAAATTAGTCCAATTGTACCAAGAAACTTTTGGCATCGAATTAAAAATATACGAGGTAACTATTAGTAATGGAACCTCACTTTATCACACAGCATAATGAGAAAATTTGACATAAACGAAGATCCGCACAGAAGGTATAATCCATTAATTAACGAATGGGTTTTAGTATCCCCTCACCGTTCTAAAAGACCTTGGCAAGGTCAAAACGAAAAATTGGCTACAACGGCTTTACCACAATACGACCCAAGTTGTTATTTGTGTCCGGGCAATGTCCGTGCTAATGGAATGCACAATCCAGATTACCAGGAAGTTTTTGTTTTTGACAACGATTTTGCCGCTTTAAAGCAAGATGAAATTCTTTTTGAAGCCAATCAGGAAGCTACTTTCTTTAAAGCACAACCCGAAAGAGGCATTTCAAGAGTAGTTTGCTTTTCGCCCAATCATAATGAAACGTTACCAGAAATGTCAGCTGAGGCGATTGAAAATATCATCCAGACTTGGCAAACAGAATATACCAATTTAGGAAAGATAGACTACATTAATCACGTTCAGATTTTTGAAAATAAAGGAAGTGTAATGGGCTGTAGCAACCCACACCCACACGGACAAATTTGGGCACAATCGTCTTTGCCGACACAGGTCGAGAAAACCCAAAACAATTTAAAAGCGTATTTTGACCAGTATCAACGCACTCTTTTGCAGGATTATATTCAGGAAGAGTTGCGCCAAGAGGAACGCATTGTGATGGAGAACGATCACTTTGTGGCGTTGGTGCCGTTTTGGGCGATTTGGCCATTCGAAACGATGCTAGTTAGTAAACGTGCTATTGCTAAAATCACGGATTTTACTGCTGAGGAAGTGAGTTATTTTGCTCTAATTTTAAAACAACTGACTACGAAATACGACAATCTATTCGAAACCTCGTTTCCGTATTCATCTGGGATTCATCAAGCACCCACTGATGGTATAGAACATCCAGAATGGCATTTTCACATGCATTTTTATCCGCCATTGTTGCGCTCGGCAACAGTGAAAAAATTCATGGTAGGGTACGAAATGATGGGTGAATCGCAACGTGACATCACACCTGAAAAAAGTGCCGCGATGCTTCGAGAACAATCGAATACGCATTATAAGTTGAGATAATTTACGATATACGAAATTGGACTTGTAAATTTTTTTTGCTTTGTATGTGAAGTTTTGGTCGGAATAAAATTAAAAACAAAACCCCCTTCTGGATGACAGGAGGGGGTTTTGTTATAAATTAAATTTATTTTATGGGTTTTGGCCATTATATAAAGCTATAATTTCATCTTGATTTAAGGCACGATTCCAAATAGTTATTTCATCTAAATCTCCTAAAAAATATTCCTTAATGAATCTGCTTCCAATTAATAAGTTGGAATTAGATGATAAAATATAATTTCCTGATATTTGTTGAGTGCTTTCTAATTTAGAATTTTTGTAAATTTTAATTTGATTGTTAGATATTATAGCTACAAGATGTTCCCATTGATTAAAAACAAAAGGTGTCGAAGAGATACAATCAAAATAATTAGAGCCATTTGCTACACTAAAACTATATTTCAGGTCAGTTTTTCGATCTTGTAATAGAAAACCTTCACTTGTATTTGGTTGATTTGTAATTAAACATCTATACTCGGAACCATTAGAATCTCTTTTGTTTTTTGTCCATAACGATATAGAAACAATGTTGGTGATTTGACTAATAGGATTACATTGTATATAATTATTTATACCATTAAAACTGTAAGCACTATTGATATTTCCAAACCGATTAGTTGTTAAGGTTGCTCCATTGACAATTCCATTATTATTGTTGCCACTTGTGTCATTGGCATTACCACTAAAAGGATAATAGGCAACTAAACCTGTTTTTAAGTTTACCGCAGTAGTAGCGAAAGTAATTTCAACGCTATAAACAGTTCCTGAACTATTAGTGGCGTAAGCTCTAATATAATAGGTTGTTCCTGGAATTAGTTCACTTAAGATAGAGTTAAAAGAACTAGTGCCAGTACCGTCAATTGTTTTTGTATTTAATGATATAGTTGGATTAGGACTTGTACTCCAACAAATTCCTTTAGCAGTTATATTGGAACTACCTCCATTTGTAATCGATACATTTACGTTTGCAGTGGTAGTTGTCACCGATGATGCTGCTGATAAAGTCAATTGTAGCGTATCTGTTTTAGTTTCATTTGTAGTACAATTACTTAATAAGAGTAGAACGCTTAAGATAATTATTGTTTTTAAAAAGGTTTTTCCCATAATTATTAATTTAGATTATATTATTGGTTGAAATTGTTGTGGGGTTCTTTCAAATGAGGTTGTGGTATTGCATTTGACCTAGCTTAGTTTTTATTAACTTTTATTAGAATAATATTAATCTTTAAGCAATCGTACAGAGAAGCCATACGTCTTACTGGTGTAATTTCTATATACATTTTCAAGATTATAATTAACGTCACGACTCCAAGCATCAGTTGTAGTAGTTTCAGTAGTTGTCCACCAGTGAACATTGCTTCCACCTCTTTCAAATCCTCCATTGTTTAAGCAATAGCCAGCTGGTATAGCTGAAAATCCACTTGAATTAGTAGCATTTGTATTAGGACTAAACCAAAGCGTTGTTCCTGTTGATTTCATTTTCCCTCCTGCAACTCCTTCTCCACCTAAAAAAGTAGTTAGAGTAGTCCATTCTGTATCAGATGGTACATGCCATCCTAGTGGTGCTAATTGTTTTCTTAAGGATACATTGGTTAAGGATGCTGCGTCATGAATTCCCATTACTGCATACCAGTTGTAAAGTTTTCCATAAACAGGTCCATTATTGGTATCATGGCTGTAATAACACCATGCTCCTGTGGTAAGATTTGACCATGCTCCAGCATTAGTTACTTGAGGTATTGGGGTTCCGTCTCTATAGGTTGTGATGTCTAAATTTTTTGTTGTCCAAATTTGATTTCCAATAGTAACAGATGTTAACGCTGCGGTTGTGAATGTAATTTCAAGGCTATAAACAGTCCCTGCACTATTAGTAGCATAAGCTCTAACATAATAGGTTGTTCCAGGGGCTAAACTATTTAATACAGAGTTAAAAGCTGAGGTTCCTGTTCCGTCAATTGTTTTTGTGCTTAATGTGATTGTAGGATTAGTGCTTGTGCTCCAACAAATTCCTTTGGCAGTTATATCGGAACTACCTCCGTTTGTAATAGTAACATTTACGTTGGCAGTAGTTGTTGTCACCGTAGATGCTGCTGAGATGGTTAATTGTAGTGCATCTGTTTTAGTTTCATTTGTAGTACAATTGCTTAATAAGAGTAGAGCGCTTATTAGAATTATTTTTTTTAAAAAGGGGATTTTCATAAACATTATTTTATAGATAGTTATTATTCTATAAAATTCAATAATTACTTATTTTCTACTCAAAATATCGTTGGAAATCATATTTTCTACTATTTTTATATAAATAACTATTTGATAATCAAAATGATATAAAAAATAAAAAACGCCTTGATTAAGGCGTTTCTTGATGAATTTCTACTATATGTTATACTTTTTTAAGCAGTTGAGGGAGTAAAAGCAAGTCCTTGAGTCGTTTGTCTTCTAGATTTTTACGTTCCAATAGTAATTCTTCTTCGGGAACTCCTGTCAATTTAGAGACTTTATTCAGTAGTCCATTGATGGCTTGCTCTCTTCGTTTGATAATGGCCGAAAGGGTTTCCGGCTGTGTAGGGTTTTCAAACAATTCGTTCAGTTGGTTTAAGGAAACAAATTGGTCGATGTGATTGAGCAAAAAGTACAGCACCTTTTTTTCGTTTTCTTCAAAATGGGTGATGGTTTTTCTGTTATGCAAGAAAACTTCTTTCTGACTATCGTACACAATTCCTTTAAAAGGTTTTGAGAATAAAACGGTTCTTTTTTTATAACCAATGCTTAGGAGTACAATAAGCACAAGAACAATTAATCCTGTTGTGGTATAATCAAAATCAGCAGTAGTGTCTTGTTCAAAAAAAGTAGTAGCACTGATGAATTTTCCTTTAAGATCGGCAATCGTTGTTTTTTTGAAATAGAATTTATTCTCCGAAGAGGAGAATATACCATAAATTGTGTCACCAATCATGAAGTGTTTTTTAAGCGCTTCATATCCTTTAAAACTAAATTTATTAGCCGTTTTGTGAGTAAAATCCAATTCAGTAATAAATCCTTCTACTAAGTACAATTTGTCTTTGTATTGTATTTTTTTATCGGAATCAGTTAGTAGGTTGGGATTGTATCGGCTAACATAGGACCAAGTCATAGTGGGTAAATACAATTTCCAAAGTAAGGGTTGTACTTTTTTACCTCTAGGCACATGTGCATCATCGGTGGTAACTCCTCCAAAAACATACAATGTGTTTCCATTGAGTAAGCTATAGGCTATAGTCCTTGGTTCAGGAAGTGCCGTTCCTCTCGTTTGTACCTGATTCCATTCACCGCTTTTAAAATCATAACGTGTAATGATGTTTTTATATGTAAACAGACCATAACCACCAAAAAGATAGATCTCATTGTTGTAGGTAAAAGGTACGGGATAATATTGGTTTTTGTGTAAGAAGGAATGATCAATGCGAACAATAGAATCGTTTCTAAATTCCAACACTGGTCCGCAGGCTTGGTGAACTAAGTAGGTTTTTTTACCTATTTCAAAAGGAAGGTATTCGCTTATTTTATCTGGGTATTCGGTGTGCTTAAATGGGATCAATTGCTTCCCCTTGTATACAAGAGAATCATTTATAATAATGATAGGTTGTTGCGATTGAGCGTCTTTGAATAGTAATAAATCATCATAGCGCTTTAATTTTTGCCCCTGACTCGCGTAAGAGAAGAGCAAGGTCAATAGCGATAAATGAATAAATCGTTTAATCATGTTGTGAGGAAACTTAATTGTAGGAAATGTAGTCAAATATCAATTATAATTGGATAAAATGAAACAAAAAACAGTAGAAAATATATTTTCTTGTATTTTTATTAAATCTAATCATATAGTAATCAGTACATTGTATTTTAATTAAAAATAAAGTTTTCACAACATTAAGTTAGTCACTATTGATAATTTGTAAGTAGCCGTTCCTTTCTATTTCTTTTGAATTGATGGGATTATGATAAGTTAAGATGTAAAAATAGGTTCCATCAGGTAAATTCCCATCACTTAATATGGAAGCAACATTAGCTCTCCCTTTAAAAGCATTAGTAGTGTTGTTATAACCATCTGTTTCCCAAATTAGTTTCCCATAGCGATTGTAAATCTTTACATTGTTCTCTGGAAAATGAGAGATGTCGTCAATGAATAACCGATCACTCATTGGACTAGTATTAATTTTTACCGCATTAAAAATAGTCAAATTACATTTGACAAAATCGACAGTTATTGCTAATCGTTGTGGGCTTTCACAACCTGAAGCGGTATCGATATTCGCTGCGAAATAAGTGGAATTATCTTCTAACTTAGTTGCGTCTGTTAAAAGAGTGCCATTGGTACTAGAAGTAAACCATTTAATTGAATTACTATTTACCACAAGGTTTTTTATAGAAAGGTCATTTTCTAAGCAAAATTTTTGAACACTTTCACCAGTTAAATTGGGTACATTAACAATTGAAATTAGTGTTTCAAATCGAGAGTTACTTTCGCAAGCTGCGATGTTTTGTGAAGCAAAATAATGATTGCCATTTTGAAGTGATAACGAATTGTTTAAAGGAACTGTACTTGTTGTATTTGGATACCAAACTATATTTGACCCATTTGCGGCTAAATCCCCCACTGTTTTTGAACTACAGAATGTTTGTGTGCTAGAACCTGTTGGAGGAGGGGGGGTATTGACCGTGATTTCAATTGTTTTTCTACAAGTGATACCGTTTGCAGTTACATCAACCCAATAGGTTGTTGTTTCAGAAGGTGTTACATTGATATTTGGTGATGTAGCTCCAGTAGACCATAATAAGGTATAAAATGGTGTTGCTGTAAGTTCAGTTTCAAAAACGGAAAGTCCTCCCGTATCAGATAATTCATATTCAAATACATTAATACCTTCGTTTACAAATACTCTTGGGATTGTGCCTTGGTATTCCCAAAAATAGGTGTACCCTTCTTGGAAATCATTAGAAATTAAATGACCATTCACATAAAATTTATATCCATTATCTACAGCTATTTTCCATTCGAGTGTATTTAAGTCAAAATTTGATAAATTAATGTTTTTACGTAAGTATAATTTTGAATTGATTGGCCAGATAGTGTTCGCCTCTAGTCCGGGAACTGGACTGGTGATGTCTGATCCAAATGGCGCTATCCCCTTTTGCCAACTACCGGTCAATGTATTCCTTTCAGAATTTAATGGAGCTATAATATATTCGAATTCACTTTGTAAAGGGATGATTTTATTTGAAAGTACAGGTAATCCTGATATGAATAAACTTACATTTTCATTTTTACAAATAGAGGTTTTATCGGCTTTTATCTCAGGAATAGTTGAACAAGAATCTAATGTTACACAATAATTTTTCAGCTTTACTTTATGAACATTAATAGCTCCCCCTGTTGCAGCTGTAAAACCCCAGTACACTTCAGGTTTATTAGAAAAAATAGTATTTACAATATTAATATTTACATTAAACCTAACTAAACCATCGAAGGTTAATTTTAAATTTTGTGTTGTAGCGTTCCATTCAAATAGTGCAGTGTGCCAAAGTCCATCTTCTATATTAGGTAATCCAATTGCAGGAATATATTCGGAATGGGAAGAAATTAATTCTGGATGACCATTTTTAATTAATGCAATATGGTCTTCGCTTAAAGGATCATTACCCGAATTATACCAAGTGTCGAATTCAATTGCTAACGAAGGACTAATACCTTGATAACCTATTCCGCCACCTCTAACACCTAAATCAGAAGAAAGAGGTTGTAAAACAAAAGCAATTCCATCAGCACCACTTCCATCTAGTGTGCCAAAATTTAAGTCAGCGCTAATAGTAAAATCTTTGGACAAATCAATTTTTTTAGAACTCCAAATTGAACCAGATTGATCGTTATTGGCTATTGTAAGTGTTGCCTCGTTAGCAGATAGGGTTGTATTGCCGTTTATTTTAAAATCTGTAATTTTAAAATTTGAACAAAGTGTTTGAGAAAAAAGAGATCCAACACTTAAAATGAATACTATTAAAACATTAATTTTTTTAGTCATGCCTAGTGGGGTAAGAGGTGGCTAAATTGTTGATAATCAAATATAGATTATATTAATCAATAAAATTAATAAAAGTGATTGTTTTTATTTAATAAAACAACCCATCAAAATTACTCTTGACGGGTTGTTCATTATAATGGTAAAATATTTTATCCTAATAAGTCCAATACCAAAGAAGGGAACAAACCAATGATGATATTCAAAGCAATAGCAGTAAACGCTACGGCATAAATTAAGAAAGGTTTCCCAGTACGTTCTTCGTTAGATTCTTTGGTATACATCGCTAAGATGAGTTTGAAATAATAACCCACACTAATAATCGAATTGATTACTGCAACAATCACTAAAGCTATAAAGCCATTTTGAATCGTTTGTGTGAACAAAACTAATTTAGCAAAGAATCCTGCAAAAATTGGAATTCCTGCCATAGAAAGCAAAGAAGCCGTTAATACAGCCGCTAAAAAGGGATGAGTTTTTCCTAGTCCGTGGAAGTTGGTAATGTCTTCGTTGTGTTTGTTTTTGCAAACGTATAAAATCACGCTAAAAGCAGCAATTCCCGCTAAAGCATAGGCTGTAGTGTAATACAACAAGCTACTTGCTGAAGTCGCTAAACTCAATAAAGTCATCAACATAAAACCAGCATGTGAGATTCCTGAAAAGGCCAACATACGTTTTACATTGGTTTGTCTCAATGCCATAATATTTCCTACGGTCATGGAAGCCATAGAAACGGCAACGATTACCATTTTATAGGCATTAGAGATATCAGCGTTCATTACAGACAATAGTTTGTATAAGGTAGCCATGGCTACTACTTTCGCTAACGTACTCATTAAAGCAGTGGTTAAAGCTGGAGAACCCTCATACACATCTGGTGCCCAAAAGTGAAACGGAACCGCTGCAATTTTGAAGAACATTCCCACAGTCAATAGGGCAATTCCAATTGGAAACCAAATTGGCAATTCTGCCGATTGTGATAATTCGCTAATTTCAGTTACATCAAAACTTCCCATCGCTCCGTACACCAAACAAATCCCGAAGAGTAAAATCCCTGAGGCAAAAGACCCCATTAAGAAATATTTCATTCCGGCTTCGTTACTTTTTAAAAGTAAACGGTCGCTAGCAGCTAAAACATATAAAGAAATAGACAATACTTCGATACCTAAGAAGAACATGGCTAAGTTGCCAAAAGAAACCATAGCAACTGCTCCAGACAACAAAAACACTTTGATGGCAATGTAATCGGAGATTTTGTTTTGATGATTTTCATAAAAATGATGTCCTAACGCCACTAAGAAAATAGTTAGCACAATGAACAAAGAAGAGAAGGCGGTAGAGAATTTACTCACCACAATCATATTGCCATAGTAACTTTGGGTAGAACCAAATTCAGAGATATTCAATCCCAATACGGCCAATAATCCAATAATGGTGATAGGCACAATGGCTTTTCTTAAATTAAGAATTTCAAATACAAGGCATAAAACACCTAATCCTATTATAGCTATTAATGTATTCATTTTGTGGTGGACTTATTTGATTCTATTAATTTGATTTAAAATTCCTTCGATGCTTGGCGCAATCAATTCTACGATTGGTTTTGGATACAATCCAAAGAAGAACAAAACGGCTATAATGACTACCAAAACAATTCCTTCATTAGCCGTAACATCAGCAAAAGGTTTTGCATTGGTTTCGCCTAACATAACTGATTGAAACATTTTTAACATGTAATACGCTCCTAAAATGATAGTGGTTCCTCCCAAAACTGCAAAGGCAATGTTCACTTGTGATAAACTGTATAATACGGTAAATTCTCCAACGAAGTTAAAAGTGGTTGGCAATGCCACAGAAGCTAATACCAAGATTAAAAATAACGAGGCAAATTTTGGTGCTTGTGAACGAATGCCACCCATATCAGCAATGGCTCTGCTTTCGTATCTTCTGTAAATGATTTCTGCAATAAAGAACAAACCTACTACAACAAATCCGTGTGCAATCATTTGCAATACTGCACCACTAATACCATCAGCAGTTAAAGTGTAAGCTCCTGCGGCAATCAATCCCACGTGTGCCAAAGAAGAATAGGCTAACAATTTTTTCAAGTCTTTTTGTCTCAGCGCCACAATAGATCCATATATTACACCACCAATACCTAAGATTAATGCCATAGTTACATGACCTTTGGCTGCTAATGGAACGATAGGCAGTTGCCAACGAATGACACTGTACAATCCCATTTTCAACATAATACCTGACAAAAGCATAGTTCCAACGGTTGGTGCTTTTTGGTACACATTCGCTTGCCAAGTATGAAAAGGAATAATTGGGATTTTGATAGCATAAGCCAAGAAAAACCCAACAAATAACCAAACTTGTTCCATTCCGCTTAAGTTCAATTGGTATAAATCTTCAATCAATAAGCTTCCTGCTTTTTGGTACAAATAGGCAAAACCTACTAGCATGAACAACGAACCAGCTAATGTGTAGATAAAGAATTTTACTACTGCTTTTTTCCGTTCTTCGGCATCGCCATTCCCCCAAACTAGAGCAATGAAATAAATTGGCAATAATGACAATTCCCAGAAGATGTAATACAACAACCCGTCTGCCGCTAAGAAAGTTCCCGCCATAGCAAATGCCATGAATAAAATCAAAGCATAGAATGTTTTCGCATTTTTTGGTTCGTTACCAAAAGTTGAAAAGATAATTATTGGTGTCAAAGCGGTAGTCAACAACAGCATTGCCAAAGCCAATCCATCAGCTTGTAATGCAAAAGAGATATTCGGTTTTGAAATCCATTGTGAAATGAATCCGATATTTTCGCCCAAATTATAGTGGTTCAATAATACAATCGAAGCGCCCAAGGAAACGAGTCCAAAAAGCAAAGCCACTTTGGATGCAAATTTATCACCTACAGTATAGGTTGCTAAAGCACCAATTAAAAGGATAATTAATATAAGAGATACGTTCATAGTAGTAGTTATTGAGCTAAAAATAAAAAGGAAATAATGGCGCAAAGACCTAAAACAAAAGCAAAAAGGTATAATCCTACACTTCCGTTTTGCACTTTCTTCCCTTGAAGACTAATTTCATTGGTTATTTTACCGAATCCAAAGACTACAGCAGACAAAGCAGTTTCTACTTGGTCTCTGAAGAATTTAGACAATTCGTTAATCGATTTAACAAATAAGAAATCGTAAATTTCGTCTAAGTAGTATTTGTTATACAATACTTTAGCAAATCCTGTGATGCTCGCATCGTCTCCAGGAACTGTGTTTTGTTTGTTGTATTTTGAATAAGCAATGCCAATTCCTACTAAACCTCCAACAACAGCTATAGCCATTAAAAGGTATTCT
>JACCDS010514285.1_pt1 | contig 11587 bp, 9 predicted proteins | sample 7446441 | NCBI WGS metagenome assembly JACCDS01 (sample SAMN15323445, study PRJNA562643) | freshwater metagenome | isolation source: river surface water | place: USA:Blue River Watershed | collected 2017-08-17 | reverse complement strand
TGGCCTCGATCACGCCATCCTCACTCACGGCCTCGACCGCGATGTCGCGGCCCAGGCGGTTGATGGCCTGATGGTGGATGGACACCACCTTGCCACCGGGAAGGCCGCCGAACCAGCCGGCCATCTGGCCCTCCGGTTCAAAGCCCACACTGTGCACATGCTGGTCGTAGTGGCCGCTCTCGTGGTCGTCGGTTTCGGGACGCTGTGTACGCAGGTCCTGGTAGAGCGAGCCACCCAGCGCCACGTTGAGCAACTGCATGCCGCGGCAGATGCCCAGGACGGGCTTGCCGGCCTCCATGAACTCGTGCACCAGCTCCAGTTCGTAGGCATCGCGCACCGGGTCGCCGCTCCATTCGGGTCGCAGCGGCTCCTCGCCGTAGGCACGCGGGCTGACGTCGGCGCCCCCCTGCAGGATCAGGCCGTCGAGGTACTCGGCGTAATTGCGCAGCCGGATGTTGCTGCGCATGAGTTCACCACCCTGCACGACCGAAGGCACCATGAGCAGCAGCACATCGCGCGCCATGGCCCATTGGGCCACCGACTGCTCGAATACCAGCAGGGTCTTGGTCTTGAGGCCGCTGGCGCCGGGTTCCGGATGAAAGAGCCGCGCCGACAGGCCGATGCGCAGGGGAGGACGACTACTGCTCATGCCGTCATTGTCGCCGCAACCGCGGCCCGTCCGCTCAGCGCTTGAGGCCGAAACTCTCCAGCATCTGCTCGGTCTGTTTCTGCATCTGCTCCTGCATCTGCAGGTACAGATTCTTGGACTGCTCCAGGTTCTGCGTCACCAGGCCCTGCATCATGGGGGTCTGCATGGCCATGAACTGGGTCCACATCTCGGGGCTCAGCCCCTTGGACTGCTCGGCCAGCTGCGTCTGCACATCCTGCAGGGTCTGGATGTTCTTCTCCAGGTACCCCCCCATGAAACCCTGCATCGCATGACCATAGAAACGGATGATGTTGGACAGCACCGAGGTGCTGAACATGGGGGAGCCGCCGGCTTCTTCCTCCAGGATGATCTGCAGCAGGATGCTGCGCGTCAGGTCTTCGCTGGTCTTGGCGTCGCGCACCACGAAGGGGGCGCTGTCCATCACCAGCTGCTTGATTTCCGTCAAGGTGATGTAGCTCGACGTGCGGGTGTCGTACAGCCGTCGGTTGGGATATTTCTTGATGATCCGCTCAGCGCCTGCAGCGGCCTCACCCTTTTTTTCTTTCATGCCCTGGTCTCCTCTGCTCGATCCTGCGGACCGCTTCCGTGTATTGCGCTGCAACACATTCTAGGAAGCCGGATGCGCCACCGCCCCAAGGTTTACCCTGAGAGCGGATGGCAACAAGACAGGCATGGGAATTGGGTGGGCGCGCCTGGACTCGAACGAAGCTGGCATTGTACTTTCCGCCAAGACCAAGGGCCCCCACCCTCTCCCTCGGACCGCGCAGGGTCCGCGCGCTGGATCAGGGATGAACCGGCAGGCCTCACAGCCCGCTCAGTCGACCGTGATCTTCCTGCTCTCGATCAGCTTCTTCCAACGCAGATACTCGCGCGCCTGGAATTCGGTGAACTCCGCCGGCGTATTGCCCACCACTTCCATGCCCTGCTCCGCGAACTGCCGGGCCACGGCCGGGTCGCGCACGCTGGCGATCGCCGCGGCCGCCAGCCTGTCCTTGACCGCCTGCGCAAGCCCCTTGGGGGCCGCCAGGCCCTGCCAGGAATAGACCTCCGCGCCTTGCACGCCGGCCTCGGCCAGCGTGGGCACGTTGGGCAGCACCGGCGAGCGCCTGTTACCCGTCACCGCGATCGCCTGCAGCTTGCCGGACCGGATGTGCTGCAGCACCGCGTTGATGTTCTGGAAGGAATAGTCCACCTGGCCGCCGAGGAGGTCGTTGACGGCGGGAGCGCCGCCCTTGTAGGGCACGTGCAGGCCTTCGGTGCCGGTCTGCTGCCAGAAGATCTCCGCCGAGAGGTGGTCCGAAGCACCGTTGCCCGAGCTGGCGAAGGGGACCTTGCGCGGGTGCGCCTTCAATTCCGCGATCACGTCCGCCACGGTGCGCGCCTTCTTGTGCGCGGCGGCGACCAGCACGTTCGGCGCCTGCACGGGGATGGTGATGTAGTCGAAGTCGCGGGTCGCGTCGTAGGGGAGCGTCTTCTGCAGGTGCGGTGCGATCACGTAGGTTCCCAGCGAGGAGACCATCAGCGTGTAGCCGTCCGGCGCCGCGCGCTTGACCTGGGCGGCGCCGATCGCCCCCGTCGCCCCGGGGCGGTTCTCCACCACGAAGGCCTGGCCGAGGCGCTGGGTGAGCTGCTGCGCCACCGCGCGCGCCACGGTGTCGGTCGAGCCGCCCGCCGGGAAGGGCACGACCACGGTCACGGACTTCTCCGGCCAGGCGGGCTGGGCACCGCAGACAGCGGCGGCGCAAAGCGCCAGCATCAAAGCGAGTTTTTTCATCATGTTTGTCTTCATAGAGCGATGTTTTCGGGAAGGCGTGTATCGCGGCAGGAAGCTCACGCGTTGCCTTCGAGTTGCGCGCCCGCTCGCTGGATCACGCCCGACCAGCGCTTGTTCTCGCGGGCGAGGAAGTCGCTCGTCTCCTGCGGCGTGGACGTCATCACCTCGGCGCCCGCTTCCGTGAGGCGCGCGCGGATGTCCGGTGAGCGGATGACCTGGATCAGGGCGACGGCCAGCTTCTCCGCATTCGCCTTGGGCATCGTCGCGGGGACAACGACGCCCTGGTAGGTGCCCGATTCGAAGTCCTTCACGCCCTGCTCCGCGATGGTTGCCGCATTCGGCAACAAGGCCGTGCGGGTGCGCTTGGAGACGCCGATCACCTTGAGCCGCCCGCTCTGCACCAAGGGCAGCGTGGCCAGCATGCCGTTCAGGCACAGCTGCGTGTTGCCGGCGGCGGTGTCCGCCAGCGCGGCCGCGCCGCCACGGAAGGGCACGTGCTGCCAGCGCAGGCCGGAGGACAGCGCGATGTCGACCACGCCCAGGTGGTTGGCCGAACCGGAACCGGCGGAAGACACGTTCATCGCCTGGGTTTTCGACAGCGCGACCAGCTCGCGCATGTTCGAGGCCGCGACGGAGGGGTGCGCGACCAGCAGGTGCGGCGAATAGGCCAGCATCGTCACGCCCTTGAGGTCCGCCTGCCTGTAGGGCAGGTCCTTGGTCACGAGCGGACTGATCGCCAGCGAGCTCATGTCGGTCAGCAGCACCGTGTGCTCGTCCGTCGCCTGCGCGGTGGTCTGCGCGCCGATGATGCCGTTGGCACCGGTCTTGTTCTCGATCACGATGGTCGCGGACAGCAGCTCGCCCAGCGGCTTGCTGATCAGGCGCGCGATCGTGTCCGACGTGCCGCCGGGCGCGAACGGGATGATGATGCGCAGCGGCCGGCTCGGCCAGCTGGCGGCCAATGCGGGGGCGCCCAAGGCGACGCCAGCCAAGGCGGCGCCGGATTGGAGGAAGGTGCGACGATGAACGGTCATGAAAGTCTCCTTGGGGGGTGTGGGTGGGCGGCGCTCACCGCACCACGTTCTGCAGGGCCTGCCCGGTGCGCAGGCGCTCGATATTGCGGGCCATGAAGGCATAGCGCCGCGCGAGCAGCCCCTTCGTCCAGCCCGAGATGTGCGGCGTGCAGCGCGCGTTGGGCAGCGCATGGAAGGGCAGCGCGGAAGGCGCCCGTTCGGTCTGCCCGGCGGCCGGATAGTGGTACCAGACGTCGAGCACGGCACGGCCGATGCGCCCGGCGCGCAAGGCGTCGAACAGCGGCTGTTCCTGGACCAGGTGCGCGCGCCCGACGTTGACCAGCAGCGCGGTGCGCTTCATCGCGGCAAGCTCGCGCTCCCCGATCAGCCCGCGCGTCTGCTCGGTGAGCGGACAGCACAGCACCAGCACGTCGATGTCCGGCAGCAGCCCGGCGAGGTCGGCCACCGGATGCACGGCGTCGGCGTTGGCGTCCTGCACGGCGCGACGCGTCACCGCGGTGACATGCAGGCCCAGCGCGCGCAGGCGCGAGGCGGTGGCGCGACCGATGGCGCCGAAGCCGACAACCGCGACGCGGCGGCCCAAGGCCTCGTCGTGGAAGGGGCGCTCCAGGTAGGCGCGCGGCCAGTGCGCCGCGTCGAGCGGCACCGGCGGCGTGGCGTCGAAGATGGCGTGATCGAGCACCGCGTGGCAGACGAATTCGGCGATCGGAATCTCGTGCTCGAAAACATTGCAGACGCGGCAATCCGGCGGCAGCGCGGCCAGGGCGATCGCGTCCATGCCGGCGCCGGGCGCCTGCAGCAGGCGGCAGCGCAGGCGCGCCGCTTCGCCGGCCGTGAGCCGCGTGGTGACCAGTACCTCGGTCTCGATCCGCCCCTCGGCGGGCAGGGCCGCGATGCCTCGGACCTGGAAGGCCTCCCCCAGGAGGCGCTGCAGCAAGGGCACATGCGGAACGTGCTGGCCAACGATGGTGACTTGCATGGGTGCCTGCCCTGTTCTTGCGAGGGATGATCAGCGGGCCTTGCCGCTGACGCGGACGGCGGCGTCGGCGCGCGTCTTGACCGAAGGCTGGAGCCGGGTGCCGATGCCCGCCGTCTGGGGCGCGAGCACCATGCCGTCGCGCACCACCGGCAGGTCGGTGACGAGCTCGCGGTACCAGGTGCTCAGCGTCGCGCGCACCACTTCCTGGAAGATCGCGGTCGGCGCGTGCAGGGCCAGGTGCACGCCGGCCATCAGCGTGACCGGGCCCGTGCAGTCGTGGGGCGCCAGCGGCTTGGCGTAGGCCTCGGCCAGCGCGGCGATCTTGCGGCCCTCGGTCAGGCCGCCACACCAAGCCAGGTCCAGCATGACCATGTCCAGTGCATCGGCGGCCAGCAGGTCGCGAAAAGGCACGGTGCCGGCCAGCGTCTCGCTGCCGCAGATGGGCGTGCGGGTCTGGCGGCGCAGGTCGGCCAGGGTCCGCGCGTCGTCCATCTTGGCGATCGGGTCCTCGGCCCAGAACACGCCCACGTCTTCCAGCGCGCGGCAGATGCGCGTCGCGGCATGGCTGCTCCACAGGCTGTGCAGTTCGCACATGATTTCCATCTGGTCGCCGACGGCCCGGCGCACCTTGAGGAAAGGTTCGAGGCCGGCCTTGAGGTCGGTCAGGGAGATCATGTGGCCGCCGGTGGCCTCGGCGTAGTCGTCGAAGGGCCAGATCTTCATGGCCGCATAGCCTTCGGACAGCAGGCACTCGGCCAGCGCGCCGGCATCGCGCATGAAGGCGACCTGGTCGTCATAGGGGCCGACGCTGGCATCGCCGCCGGCGATGGAACGGCGGGCCGTGCCGCCGGAATTGAAGGCGTAGCCGGCGCAGGTGTTGTAGACGCGGACACGGTCGCGCGCGCCGCCGCCCAGCGCCACGTAGACCGGCTCACCCTGGCGCTGGCCGGCCAGATCCCACAAGGCAATGTCCACGGCGCTGGCCGCGCGCACCTCGGCGCTGGCGCTGTGAAAACCGAGATAGGGTGACAGGAGGTGGCGCGACACGGCTTCGATGTGGCGGGCGTCGCGCCCCACCAGCCAAGGCGCGACCGACTCGTGCAGCACGGCCTCGACGGCCTGTGCTCCGCGGAACGACTCACCCAGGCCGGTGCGGCCGTCGTCGGTTTCGATCTCGACCCAGATCAGATTGGGGCGCTCGGCGATGCGGATCGTGCGCAGTGCGGTGATGAGGGACATGGGACGCGATTATTGAAACCGGCCCGCCACTTGTCAACGAAATAAGAAACTTGTCAAACAACTGATCTAGAATCGCCGCATGCCTGCCCGAAGCCTTGGTGACCACGTCTACGACCAGATCGTCTCGCTGATCGCGCGCGAAGGCATGGCGCCGCACAGCCGGCTGCCCGGTGAGAGCGCGCTCGGCGAGCGCTTCGGCGCCTCGCGGCCGGTGGTGCGGCAGGCGCTGGCGCGGCTGCGGGCGGAAGGGCGGGTCTATGCGCGCCAGGGCGCCGGCAACTTCGTGGGCGAGCCGCCGCCCCTGTCCGGCGTGACCTTCGGTTCGCTGCAGAGCATCCCGGACATCCGCGCCCTGCTCGACTTCCGCAGCGTGCTCGAAGGCGAAACCGCGGCGCGCGCGGCGGCCTGCACCGACCGCCATCTGCTGCACGCGATCACCGCGAAGCGGCGCCTGTTCGACGCGGCCGTGGCACGGGGCGAGCCGGCGATCGACGAGGACATCGCCTTCCACCGGGCGATCGCCGAGGCCGGTGGCAACCGTTTCTTCGTGCTGACGATGGCCGCGCTGGAGGAGCAGTTCCGCTACGCGGTGCGGCTCGTGCGCGAGCTGTCACCCCAGGCCAAGCAGGACCGGGCGCGGGACGTGCGCGCCGAACACCGGGCCATCGACGCGGCCATCGCGGCCGGGGACCCGCAAGCAGCCCGCGCCGCCATGGACCGGCACCTGCGCGGCGGCATGGCGCGGCTGTTCAAGGACTGAAGCCTGGCAAGCAACAAAAAACCCCTGCAGGTCAGGGACCTGCAGGGGTTTTCATATTGGTAGGCGCGATTGGACTCGAACCAACGACCCCCACCATGTCAAGGTGGTGCTCTAACCAGCTGAGCTACGCGCCTGAGAATTTGTTCGAGCCTGCAAGTATAACAGCAAAGAAATCGGCCTCCGCCTCCGGCACACACCCTGCGCGATGAAGGGCGGGGCTGCGCCATAATTGACGTTAACGTCAACGTCCATCCAGGCAAACCACAGGAGTTCTCTTCATGCAGATCGCAGGCAAGGTATACATCGTCACCGGCGGCGCCTCGGGCCTGGGTGAAGGCACGGCACGCATGCTGGCGGCCAACGGCGGCAAGGTGGTGATCGCCGACATGCAGGCCGACAAGGGTGAGGCCGTGGCCCAGGAGATCGGCGGCGTCTTCGTGAAATGCGATGTGAGCCAGGAAGCCGATGCGCAGGCGGCGGTGGCCAAGGCCGTCTCCCTGGGCAAGCTCATGGGCCTGGTCAACTGTGCGGGCATCGCCCCGGCCGAGAAGACCGCGGGCAAGAACGGCGCGCACGCGCTGGCAACCTTCAGCCGCACCATCACCGTCAACCTGATCGGCAGCTTCAACATGATCCGCTTGGTCGCCGACGCCATGGGCAGGAACGAACCCGAAGCCACCGGCGAGCGTGGTGTGCTGATCTCCACCGCATCGGTGGCGGCCTACGACGGGCAGATCGGCCAGGCCGCCTACAGCGCCTCCAAGGGCGGCATCGTGGGCATGACGCTGCCGATCGCGCGCGATCTGGCGCGCTCCGGCATCCGCAACATGACCATCGCCCCCGGCATCTTCGGCACCCCCATGCTGTTCGGCATGCCACAGGAGGTGCAGGACGCGCTGGCCGCCAGCGTGCCCTTCCCCAGCCGACTGGGCACACCCGAGGATTACGCCAAGCTGGCCCAGCACATCTTCGAGAACGACATGCTCAACGGCGAGGTGATCCGCCTGGACGGCGCCATTCGCCTGGCCCCGCGCTAAGCCGCGCCACCGCCCGCAACTGAAGCTGGCATGCGCAGCACACGACCTTCCCGCCGGCGGGAATTGGTGGTCCTCGGCCTGCTGCTGGCGGCCCTGGCCGCACATGCCCGATCGCCGCTCCCGTCGACCGAGGCGCCTCTGCAGCCCGAAGCCGCCAGCGCCCTGCGCGCCAAACCCGGCTGGGCCAGCCGCAAGTTCGCCGTCGCGGCAGCGCACCCGCTGGCGGTCGATGCCGGCTACCGCATGCTCAAGGCCGGCGGCAGCGCGGTGGACGCCGCCATTGCCGTGCAGATGGTGCTGAGCCTGGTCGAACCCCAGTCCAGCGGCATCGGTGGCGGCGCCTTCCTGCTGCACCACGACGGCCTGATCACCGAGGCCTACGACGGCCGAGAAACCGCGCCGTCCGACGTGGATGAAGACCTCTTCCTCGACGCGCAGCGCCAGCCCCTGTCCTTCCAGGCCGCCGCCGTGGGCGGGCGCGCCGTCGGCACGCCCGGCTTGATGCGCATGCTGGAGCTGGCCCACCGCCAGCACGGCCGCCTGCCCTGGCGCCAGCTGTTCGAACCGGCCATCACCCTGGCCGAGCAGGGCTTCCCCGTCAGCCCGCGCCTGCACCGCCTGCTTTCCGACGCGAGCGCCGGTCCCTTGCGGCAGGACCCGGTGGCCGCGGCCTACTTCTTCGACCCCCAGGGCCGGCCCTGGCGCGTCGGACACCGCCTGAAAAATCCCGAGCTGGCCATGGTGCTGCGGCGCATGGCCGAAGAAGGCGCGGGTGTGCTGTACGAAGGCGAGATCGCGCAGGCCATCGTGCACAAGGTGCGCGCGCACCCGGGCAACCCGGGCCGCCTCACGCTGGAGGATCTGGCCGATTACGAAGCCGCCGTGCGCACGCCCCTGTGTTTTGTGCACAGCGCGCGCCGGCGCGACTATCGCATCTGCGGCATGCCCCCACCCAGTTCGGGCACCCTGGCCCTGGGCCAGATCCTGGGCCTGCTGAACCATACCTCTGCCGCCCGGCTCCAGCCCGTGCGCAGCCCGCAGGGGCTGTTGCCCTCGGCCGACTGGCTGCACCTTTATACCGAAGCGTCGCGGCTGGCCATGGCCGACCGGGCCGTCTACGTGGCCGACCCCGATTACGTGCCCGCGCCCGGGCCGAACTGGATGAGCCTGCTGGACGAGGACTACCTCGCGCAGCGCGCCAGGCTGATCCGCCGCAGCCCCGGCGCCAAGCGCATGCCCGAGGCGCCGGCCGGCATCCCGGTCGGCGTACAGCAAAGCCTGGCCCCCATGCCCGAGCAGCCCGAGTTCGGCACCTCGCACATCAGCATCGTCGATGCCCAGGGCCGCGCCCTGGCGCTGACCAGCAGCATCGAAGCCGCCTGGGGCGCCCGCCTCATGGTCAACCGGGGCCGGGGCCTGGCCGGAGGCTTTCTGCTCAACAACCAGTTGACCGACTTCAGCTTCACGCCGCGCAGCGCATCGGGCGCCCCCATCGCCAACCGCGTCGAGCCGCGCAAGCGGCCGCGCTCGTCCATGAGCCCGGTGCTGGTGTTCGAGCGGCCCCGCAACGAATTCGTGCTGAGCGCCGGCAGCCCCGGGGGCGCCTACATCATTCACTACACGGGCAAACTGCTCTACGGCACGCTGCACTGGGGCCTGGATGTGCAGCAGGCCATCAACCTGCCCAACTTCGCCGCCTTCGACGGGCCGGTCTTGCTGGAGGAACGGCGCTTTCCCAGAAGCACGGCAGCCACCCTGCGCCAGCGCGGCCATCGCGTGCAGGAGCAGCCCCTGACCAGCGGGCTGCAGGCCATCCAGACGCGCGGCAAGGGCCTGTACGGCGGTGCCGACCCGCGCCGCGAGGGCACGGTCAAGGGCGACTGATTCCCCGCGCAGCCGGTGTTTCTACAATCGGCGACATGGCCATCCCCCCGTCCTTCATCCAGGAGCTGCTCGCGCGCGCCGACGTCGTCGAGATCGTCGGGCGCACCGTGCAGCTCAAGAAGGGCGGCGCCAACTTCATGGGCCTGTGCCCTTTCCATGCCGAAAAATCGCCCTCCTTCACGGTCAGCCCGAGCAAGCAGTTCTATCACTGCTTCGGCTGCGGCAAGCACGGCGACGCCATCAACTTCCTGATGGAGCAGACCGGCATGAGCTTCATCGAGGCGGTGAAGGATCTGGCCCAGCACTACGGCCTGCAGGTCCCGGAGGACGACGCCAGCCCGCAGGACCGGGCCCGCGCGGCCGAACAACGCCAGAAGCAGGCCACGCTGAACGATGTGCTGGAAAAAGCCGGTGAGGCCTACCGCAAGCAGCTGAAAAACACACCCCGTGCGGTGGACTACCTCAAGGGCCGCGGCCTCTCGGGCGAGGTTGCCAAGGCCTTCGGCCTGGGTTACGCGCCCGAGGGCTGGCGCGCACTGGCCAGCGTGTTCCCAAATTACGACGATCCGCTGCTGGTCGAGTCGGGCCTGCTCATTGCCAGCGAGGCCGAGGACGGCGGCGAGGCCAAGCGCTACGACCGCTTCCGCGACCGCATCATGTTCCCGATCCGCAACGTCAAGGGCGAGTGCATCGGCTTTGGCGGGCGCGTGCTGGGCGACGAGAAACCCAAGTACCTGAACTCCCCCGAGACGCCGGTCTTCAGCAAGGGCCACGAGCTTTACGGCCTCTTTGAAGCCCGCAACGCGATCCGCGACGCGGGTTACGTGCTGGTCACCGAGGGTTATATGGACGTGGTGGCCCTGGCCCAGCTGGGCTTTCCCAACGCCGTGGCCACGCTGGGCACGGCCTGCACCACCGACCATGTGCAAAAGCTCTTCCGCTTCACCGACGCGGTGGTCTTCAGCTTCGACGGCGACGCCGCCGGCCGGCGCGCCGCGCGCCGTGCGCTGGACGGCGCCCTGCCCTATGCCAGTGATGTGCGCTCGGTCAAGTTCCTCTTCCTGCCGGCCGAGCACGATCCGGACAGCTACATCCGCGAGAACGGCAAGGAGGCCTTTGCCCGTTGTGTCAGTGAAGCCATGCCCCTGAGCCGCTTCCTGATCGAAGCAGCGCGCGAGGACTGCGATCTGGGCACGGCCGAAGGCCGCGCCCGCCTGGCCAGCCAGGCCAAACCCCTGTGGAGCGCCCTGCCCGATGGCGCGCTCAAGCGCCAGCTGCTGGGGGAGATTGCCAGCCAGGTCCAGCTCGACACCGCCGAACTGGCCAGTCTCTGGAACCCCGCCGCACGCGGCAACGCGCGCGCGACCGAGCGCAGCGGCAACCCGGCCGCCAGCGCCGGCGGCTACCGCGCCAAACCCTCACGCCTGGCCGGCCGCAGCCTGCCGGTCAACCGCGCCGACCAGGCCGCCCGGCTGCTGCTGGCGCACAGCCATCTGTGGGAGCAGCTCTCCAGCGAAGACCATGGCCTGCTGTGTGCCCTGCCCGACAGCCACGGCGAGCTGTTGCGCTGGCTGGAGACGCAGTTGCACGAACACGGTCCCCTGCCCTGGGGCGCGCTGAGCGAGGCCCTGCGCGAGCAGCCGGCCCAGGCCCTGGCCCAGAAACTCATGACCGGCTCCGACCTCAGCGCCACCGACGACCCCGCAGAGGCCCTGGCCGAACTGCGCAACCTACTCAAGCGCATGCTGATCGAGCAGCTCAAGACCGAAGAGACCGAGGCCATCGCCGCCTCGGCGCTGGACCCGGCGGCCCTGGCACGCTACCGCGAGCTGCAGACGCGCCGCATGGCCCTGGAAACGGGTCTTGCCGCCACGGAATGAACCCTGGCAAGCCGCGCCGGCATTGAATTCCGGCGATTGCCGGGTATAATCCAAATCTGATTTCGGCAAGAGCGACAGCAGCACCTCCGGGCCAGGCCAACCGTAGCCTCCGCGCACGACCGGCCACCTTACCGCAAGGACTGCATCCCAAATGTTCGCCCTCCCATCTTGCCCCTGAGGATTTCTCCTCCGTCCCCCAACCGCGCCGGTTTTGTCGGTGCTGTGTTTGTTTCTTTGTGCCAGTTTTTGATGTTTCGAGGTTGATCCATGCCCGCTCAAAAGTCCAAGAAGCCTGCAAAGCCCGCCGCCAAACCCGTCGCCAAGGCTGCC
>JACCDS012254901.1_pt1 | contig 11588 bp, 10 predicted proteins | sample 7446441 | NCBI WGS metagenome assembly JACCDS01 (sample SAMN15323445, study PRJNA562643) | freshwater metagenome | isolation source: river surface water | place: USA:Blue River Watershed | collected 2017-08-17 | reverse complement strand
CAAAATGATGTTTCCCTAGCTTTAATCCTACAAACGGAATTAAATATTCTTTAGTCTTCTTCATTTCAACAACATTTTACCCTCAACTACGGGAGCGCAAAGATATAAAATTATTATAAATCCAATAGCCTTATTCTCCTTTTTTTGAAAACTCTTGTTTTGGTCTTATTTTCAAAGGATTCTGACTGATTTCATGGTATTGATTTCTCGAATGAAAAATGTCAATTGCCAAATAAACTGCTTCTTTGAACGAATTGTAATCTGCAATTCCTTTTCCGGCAATATCATAAGCCGTTCCATGATCTGGAGACGTTCTAATTTTATTCAAGCCTGCGGTATAATTCACCCCGTTACCAAAAGACAAGGTCTTGAACGGAATCAAACCTTGATCGTGATAAGTAGCAATAACCGCATCATATTTTTCATATTGGTTGCTTCCAAAGAAACCATCAGCTGGAAAAGGCCCAAAAACCAAAGTCCCTTTTTCAAAAATCTTTTTCAAAGTAGGTTTTAAAATCGCATCATCTTCGTTGCCAATAACCCCACCATCGCCACAATGTGGATTGACTCCCAAAACTGCAATTCGCGGTTTGTTAATGCTAAAATCCTGAATCAACGATTGTTTTATCGTTTCAATTTTTTTCACAATTAACTCTTCTGTCAAATGCTTAGCCACCTCACTCACCGGAATATGATCGGTCAATAATCCTACACGCAAATTATCTTGCACCATGAACATTAACGCATCGCCTTCTAATTCTTGTGCTAAATAATCCGTATGACCTGGAAATTTAAACGTATCCGATTGTATGTTGTATTTATTGATTGGCGCTGTTACCAAAACATCTACCTTTCCTTCTTTCAACGCTTGTGTAGCCGTTACAAATGATTTGATAGCGTACTCACCTACTTTATCGTCATTGGTACCCAAATTCAAATCAAATCCTTCTCTCCAAACATTCAAGACATTCACTTTTCCCAAAACCAATTGGTCTAAACGGTCAATGCCTTGTAAATTGATTTCTAAATTTAAGTTGCGTTTGATGAAAGAAAGCTGTTTTACATTAGCAAAAATAACAGGCGTACACAATTCCAACATTCTCGTATCTTCGAATGTTTTTAGAACGACTTCGCTTCCAATACCGTTTAAATCTCCAATTGAAATTCCAACAATTATATTTTCTGCTTTTTTCATACTCCTTGAGATTATTTATTACTAATTTTGAAGTGCAAATTTAGCAAAATAAAACAAGAAATGTTTACAGGGATTATAGAAACACTCGGAAGAGTTCAAGAAATACAAAAAGACCAAGGCAATGTTCATATTACCGTGGCATCAAGCATCACTGGCGAGTTGAAAATTGATCAAAGCATAGCGCATAACGGTGTGTGCTTGACGGTAGTTGCGATTAAAGACAACACCTATACCGTAACTGCCATTGTCGAAACCATCAATAAAACCAATTTATCGCACTGGAAAGTGGGCGATACTGTCAATTTAGAACGCGCCATGAAACTGGGAGATCGTTTGGACGGCCACATTGTTCAGGGTCATGTGGATCAAACGGGGACTTGTATTGCTTTTGAAGAAGCAGGCGGAAGTTGGCACTACACCTTTGAATACGACTCCAACCTCAACAATATTACTATCGAGAAAGGTTCTATTACCGTAAATGGTGTTAGTTTGACCGTAGTCAATTCGAAACAAAATCAATTTAGCGTGGCGATTATTCCGTACACCTACGAACACACTAATTTCAATGCCTTTCAAATTGGCACTATTGTCAATTTAGAATTTGATGTGATTGGTAAATATGTGAGTCGATTGTATGGGAATCGATAAAAAATAAAAAAACGCCTTGTGAATCACAAGGCGTTTTTAGTTTGTAATCCTGCAAGGTTTACCAAACCTTGTAGGTATATTTTTCAAACACCTACAAGGTCAAAAAGACCTTGCAGGAATTTTTTACACCTCCACCATATCATACACCACTACTTTTTGCCACAAGTGCGAATAGTTTTTCACAAAGGCTTGATGAATAGGATGATCTTGATAGATTTTTTGATCGACTTCGTTGTCAAAATAGAGCAATTCCGAAACTTGCCAAGACGTATCCACCACTTCTCTTTTCTCTGTTGAAGCCAAAAGACCAATGTGAATTTGACGCACCACCGGAATGGCTTCCAAGGTTTTTAAACCCGACAGCAATTCTTGTTTATCCACTTCTGAATTGGGATTTTTCAACCAAAAAAACACATGGTGCAACAATTGTTTTTTCTTAGGACGCATCCCAAAACCAAAACCTATACAACCTAATAAGGCCGAAGCCGTTATAAACCTTCTTCGTTTCATACTTTGAGATTTAGAATGTAAATATCGAGAAATAAATTGGAACAAAAAATAACTTTAAAAATACGTCCCCAATATCGATGTAATTTTTGTGCTACTATCAGGGGTAAAATATGCGTTTGTTTTTTAGCACAAAAAAAAGCAACCCTAGTTGCTTATTAAAATTGTTTATAGTCACGAGCAAGATACTCCCGCAAGCAGAAGGGGGGATTTATTTAGAATAATTTTCATTCTTTTGTCTTGTTTTTATAGTACTACTTGTTTACTTATAAATAGTCCGTTATAAAAGAATGGTTTAAAATGAATCTTCTTTATTTAAACGTTATGAATTTAATTTTCCAACTGTGGCTAAAATATGGATAATAATCGATGCTATCCCAAATATCTTTCCTAATTCTAAATTTTTTAAAAAAAGAGAAATTATGTATGTAAGTGTTAACGGGATAATTAATGCACCTACAAAAGAAGCAATAAAATTTATAAATGTATTACTATCTCCATAATTTAAAAGTGTATAAACAAAAGCGCTTACTAGACCTAAAATGTAACCTGTTTTATTCTTCATAACCATCATTCTATTTAAATTTTGTTATTAATTCAACTGAGATAATCATATTATTCGCTATAAACTAAATGTAAACAAAGTGAAATAAGTATTCTCATCATTATTAAAACAATTTAAATACCCAATTATTTTTCCATTTTTTGAAATCGAATATTCTAAATAATTACCTGTGTAAGTTATATGTTGATTTTCAAATACTTTATTATTTACATTTCTAATAATTTCAAAAATAAAATTATCAGATTTATTTACCTTTTGTATTTCAAATTTAAATTGTTCGATTTCATTATGAAAAAATCCTAATGTGAAATTTGATTTATAAACTATTTCTTCTGGATGAATCATTATAAATTATTTTGAGTTAATTAAACTGTCTAATTTTTTATCTACTAAGAAATGTAAATTGTTGAATATTTTTTCATAATAATTTGGATTGTTGGCATAAAACATTTTTGGAACGCTAAGGCTAAATGTATATGTTAAATTGTTTTTAACTACCTTATGAATAATTATGACTATTTCATAATCGAAATCTTGAACCTTTCTGATGAATTCAAACTCTATCTTAAGAGATTGAAGGTTTTTGATAAAAGATTTTTCTACAATGTAATTTTTAATTTTAGTATTTAATTGATTCTCTAAATTTTTTTTGTAAATGTCTTCAAATTCAATTTTATTCTTATCATACATTTCCCAAAATTCAACATTATATTTTGTTTCAATTACATTGATTGTAAATGAATTTGAACTATCTGCTTCATATGTTCTTAGGATTGTATGTTGGGAAAATCCTTTATCAACTAACCATTTTTTTGGAATTTTAAAACCGATGTTATATTTGTAATTAGAATAAATTTTATTTATCGTATCGTAGAATTCATCGAATTCTTCTTTGTTATATAATGATTCCTCTTTTAAAGATTTTTTGAATTTACTGTTTTGTGAACTAATGTTTTGAAACAGAAATAAAAAAAGAATGATTATGATTCTAATTTTCATCTAAATTATGATTTAAAATTGTGATACTATTGAATATATTTACCCAGATGTAATATCACATATTATAGTTAAAGTAATGAAGTTTCTGGAGTTATGAATTTAAAACTTGATTTATAGAAATAGAAATATATTATTTTCAAGATTTTTAACAACACTCAATTCTTTATCATTTATTACTTCAACACCTTTTCGATTTATACAGTTAAATGAAACCCTTACATTTATTCTTATTAAAATTGTTTGTTGAAATCCATCCCATTCTGCAGATTGTTTGATGTAATATTCAAGTGGTTTGAAACTACTTGGCAATAATAAATCTTCTTTAATTTTTCTATTAGTAAGTTTTATAAGTACTTTTAACTCCTCATTTGTTATCGAGTTTTGTTTTCCATCATTTAAAAAAGTTAAATAACATTCTGTTTTTTCTCCTGAAGCAGTTTCGAATAAAAATTTCTTATCCTTTGTTGTAACATTATCAATGTTTTTGTCATTGCCACAAGAACTTATATTTAAAGCTAACACTATTACCAATAAAATTAATTTATTCATTTTAATTTAAATTATCAATTATTAACAAATTTTTCTTTTCATAGAATTCCAATTTGGTATAAGGGTTGAACTAATTCTTAATTATAGATCTTATTACTATTTATATAATATACTAAAACTATATCTTTAACAGACATAGCGACGAATTGTAAATTTAGTCAAAATAAATAATAAATAAGGAATTTTATTACGAATTAATTACATATATTTGTGTATGTATTCCGAACCCATTAGGGTACCAACCGAGTGAAGTCACCGCGGTGGTAAAACAATACGGACTTTCAATGTCAAAATAAACGTAATTAAATTTACCTTATTACTTCGGAATACAAATAAAGTAAACTTTTATATTATTTGTATGAAAAAATTAGTACTGCACATTCCACATTCTTCGACCGAAATACCATTACTTGATGGTTATGTTTCAGCCCAAGATGAAATAAAACAGGAAATTATAAAACTTACAGATTGGTATACCGATGACTTATTCGACTCGGAGGTGGACGATAAAATTGTTGCACCTTTTTCAAGAATATTTTGTGATGTTGAACGGTTTGCTGATGATGAACTTGAGGTGATGTCAAAATTTGGAATGGGAGTCCTTTATGAAAAATTTGATAATGGTAATCAGCTTAGAGTAGTTTTTCCAGAATTAAAATTAGAGGTTTTAAAGAACTATTATTGGATTCATCACAGTCAGTTCAGCAAAACGGTAAAAACAAGTTTAGAACAAACGAAATCGTGTTTGATTTTAGATTGTCATTCTTTTCCTGCCACACCATTGACTAGAGCCTTAGTAAGAGACGAAATTAGACCAGATTTTAATATAGGTACAGATTCATATCATACACCGAAACACATCATTGATGCGTCAATAAATTATTTTGAAACTAAAGGATATACTCTAGGAGTAGACACACCATATTCTGGTTCTATTGTTCCAATGGAATATTACCAAAAAGACAAAAGAGTTTCTTCAATAATGTTAGAAGTAAATAGGGGATTGTACTTGAAGGAAAACTCAAATGAAAAATCTGAGGGTTTTAATAAAACTAAAGAGGTTATTCAGGGTTATATGAATCTTTTAAGATCTGTTTAGCAATTCTAATTTTCTACTTAAGCTCAAGCCTATCACCTATAAATTTTATATCTAAAAAGTTATTTGTACTCATCAGTGTGGTGTTTTAACCACTACCGTGTGATTCCTATCACATGTTTTACAATTTAAAATCTCATAGCATAAAGTCTCTTGACTTTGAGCTAACTCAAATATACTCAAATTTTTTTCCAATAGGCACAAAAAAACTCCTTAATTGCTTAAGGAGTTTTAGTGTTGTGGGCAACATAAACTTAAAATCGAATCAAGTAATTGATTTTCTAAAGGTTATGGGTTCGATATAAAATAAAAAATGACCTTAAAACTGAATTTAAGGTCATTGGTACGACTGTGGGCAACATAGACTTAAAATCGAACCAAACAATTGATTTCCTGAATGTTATGGGTTCGATATAAAATTAGAAATGACCTTAAAACTGAATTTAAGGCCATTGGTACGGCTGTGCTCCCTCTTAGGTTTGAATTAAGAATCCTCTGATTAACAGTCCTTTCAAGTTACGTTTCGTATTGTTGTATTTAGTTTATTTTTATTTGATAATCAGAATTTTAGACTTGTTTTTTTTGCACTTGATTTTTTTACTTTTTTATTTCATCTGAAATTGTTTGACATATGTTTGACCTGTAATAACAAAAGTCTTTACCTTTTTGTAAAGGATTTTGCCGCTAGCTCCCTTTCTTGTAGAAAGTTGCAAATTTGATGCTATGATTGATTTAAACATAAGAAAATTAACGTGTTAAATCTTTTGTTTTCTTGAAAGTCATACTTGTCAATTTTTTACGACTTGTTTTTATTGCCTGTAATCTCAAGTAAGTTAAATAAAAAGGCTGAATACATGAATTTAAATAAAATATTTCTATCAAAAAAGTCCAAATCAGGTTGAAGATATAAACCTTAAAAATCAATTTTTTGTCATAAACAATCTCTATAAATTATCTATATCAGTAAACTTTTAACTGACAATTTACAATACTACTTGTTTGCTTATAAATAGTCTAAAATAAAAAAAGTTGTCAATAGGTATCTTTTAAAAAATAATCTGTTTAAATAAACTAATTGGTTTTAAAACTCCAAACCTGTCCTCTGGCTTCACCACCTTTATTATCTCGAACCACTACTTTCCAATAGTATGTCTTAGTAGCTTGTAAAGTAGCATCGAACGATGTTACTGTTTTATTATCAACAACTTTTATAGTAGGATTTAATTCTGTTCCTAAATACACATCAAAGGAAAGAACATCATTGAGGTCAACATCAGAACCTGACCATTTTAGTGTAGTTGTAGTCCCTGTAATAGTTGCGTCATTAGTTGGAGATACCAATTGAGGTATAAACGGAATATGATTGGAAACTGCAATTCCTTCAGTATAAAAACTATTTGTTAATGAATAAGCACTTGATGCATTTTTACTATCTGTAGCCTTAACTCTCCAATAATACGCTTTCCCTTTGTCAAGAGTTACTGTTTGTAAAGGAATAGATACATCGGTAGTACTTGCAATTTGTGCAAACTGATTGTCAGTTGCAATTTGTAACTGATATACAATTGGATTTTTTTCGGCATCAGTTGACGCACTCCATTCAAAACTAACTATATTACTTATACATAATTTATTAGAAGCTGGAGCAACTAAAGAGGGTACTGTAGGTGCCATATTTTGTGGTTCTGGAGTTGGGTCACTTCCACCCCCACAAGAAATTAATATCAGACTCATTATAATACTATATAAAATTTTATTTTTCATCTTTATTCTTTAATTATAATTAGACTAACTGGTGTATCTGAATGGGTTTTAGCTATATATACCCCACTAGATTGATTCTCTAAACTCAATTGTATTTTTTGATTTAAAACTGGATAAATACCTTTCGAAATTAATATCGAGTTAATCGAAAATAACTCCACATATATTTCTTTTTGATTTGTAGGAATAGATATTTCAAATAATCCTTTAGTTGGATTTGGATATACTGCAATTCCAGATGGTAAATCGGAAATAGTTTTTGAAAAAATTCCTTCACAAGCAACAGAAGACTTAACCACAATTAGATCTCCCTGATTCACATCAACATTAAAAGTAGATTGATCTGTTGTGAACTTAGTAGAACCATTAAGAATAACTTCAAATGGAGCGGTACCTTCGGTTATTTCAATAACAACCGATTTTGATAAAATACCTGATGTTTTTCCGGTTAAGGTACCTCCCTTAACGATTGTTAAATTATAGCATTGTTTATAAGAATCGGTAGGTACTTTTATACATAATTCGTAATCTCCTGGTGCCAGATTTTCAATGGTTAGATCTGTAGTGAAGTTATAATCTGTTCCAGCAAGGGTTGCCACGTAGTGTATCGCTTCGGTTGCCTTGATGGTAATTTTAGCATTGTTTTTGCCTGAGCATGTTTCACCAAAGGTTTGAATAGTAAAATTATTATATGGTATTATTAGACATCCTTTTGAATCTACTTTTTGATTTTCAGGTGTATTAGGGCATTGATCAAATTTGTTTTCAACGCCATCGTTATCATAATCAAGATTAATTAACTCGGCTGCACCAATATCAATTTTGGAATCTATTCCACTTATTCTAGCGTTACCAAAAAAATCAAAATCAGGTAACAGAATCGGCAAATCAAGAGTCCCTTTATCTACACAAGGAGAACTCTTTTTAATTGCAGGAATATTGCCATCTATAAAAGATGGATCCCCTTCAAAATTATTCTCCTTTACAGCCTTTTTATATACTCCCCCTCCATCATTCTGAGCAAAACTTCCCTTGGGATTGTTAAAAACAATATTATTCTTGGCAGTGAAGGTACAATTGTCTCCATAAACCGCCTGGCCCCACGGTCCTTCTGAAGTATTGTTAGTAATAGTGTTATTTATTATGTAAGTATTGGTCTCGCATAAGATACCCGAACCTGCCCCCCAATAATATGTTATATAATTGCCACTAATGAAGTTATTAATTATCTCCGGAATTCCAAATGCAGGACCTGTATAGATACCTCCGCCATCCCATGCAATATTATTAGTGATTTTATTATTGATAATTTTTGGTGATGATAATACTGTAGATATGCCTTGGCCATTATTATGATTAATAACGTTACTTTTTATTAACACATTTCCCTCAATGGCAATAACTTCTATTCCTCCTGCATCATTGTTTTCCATTAAGTTATTTCTAATTAATAATTGGTCGTCTCCAGTGACATTAAAGTTATTGTTCGCTCTTAGTGTAAGCATGCCCCAGGATTTATTATTTCTAAAAGTATTATTTTCAATAGTAGCATTTTTAGATTTCCATATATAAATAGCTACAGCATGATCTGCTTCATTATTGTCGAAAATACAATCTCTAACTATAATATCAGAGTAATAGGCTTTTATACAAGCACCAGTGTGGCATTGACTGGATCCCCATTGATAACCTTTAGCGTTATTGTTTTTAAAAATACATTTTTCGAATATAAAACCATTGTTGTTGTTTAGTCTAATTGCTCCGCCGTAGTATGATGATGCTCCATCGGAACAGATGGGATTAAAATTTCTGAAATAGCTAATATTGGTATAACGTATTGTAGAATTAACATTGTTGTCTGTAAAATCAATTCCATTCCACCCATTTACCTCAGTTTTAAAAGTGGAATAGTCAATATGGTTATTTCTATCCCAAAAATTAAGTGTGTCTAATGAGGTAAAGGTTATTCTTTCATCTTCCGTACCTATTGATTTTAGATTTCCCTCTACTCTAATGCCGTAATACCCTGTAAATAATATTTCAGCACCAGGTTTGACTTCAAGAAGTTCATTTTTAGGAACAATAATATTTCCATTGATAATATATGGGCTAGACAATTTATTCCATTCTCCGGAAATATTTCCTGCTGGAATTAGAGTTCCAGATATAATAAATTTTTTTAGCGTTTTAATTGATTTAAAACCCTTAGAATCCATGACAGTCAGGGTAACATCAAACTTGCCATTTTTACTGTAAGTATGTAGTGGAGCAAATTCGTTGGAGGTATTTCCATCTCCGAAATCCCAACTATATGAAGCTATATTTTCACTGCCTTTTTGGGAATTATTTAGGAAATGTACTTTTGTTCCTGATTGTATTTTAGTTTCTTCGGCACTAAACCATGCACTCGGAGGAAAGTAAGCTCCAGATTGATCAAATATTATTGCACCAATATCAGATATAGAGCCGTCTTTATCATGAATTGATGGAATTCCTCCATCAATTTCTTTAGGTTTCGTACTTTTATCGGGATAACTTGGCCAAGAAAGACTAAAATTATCATTATCAAAATCCTCAAAATTAGGCATTGCATCGAAGTTACCTTCTCCCACAATTAAACCAACAGGATTTAGGCCATTTAGTTTTTCTAGCCCTTTAATATTAGAATTTGAAATAACCAATTGGTCAATATTATTGGATCTCTCTAAAGATGCAGAAACATTCCCTTGGATTAAACAATTTTTAAACGTTACTTCACTATAATTGTTCCAAAATATTGTTGAACCAGTACCATCAGCAGAATTTGAAAAGGTGTTTTTAGTAGCTGTAATATTCAATAAGTTCACAGTTGAATTTTGTATACAAATCGCGGTCCCCCACCTTATTGATGCATAATTTCCATCACTAAATAAGCTGTTTTTGTACAATAAAATATTTGACAGGGTAAAATTGTTCAAATTATATAGGCTAATACCACCTGCTCTATATTCTGAGCTGTTATTAAAAATAGATCCGTGAGAAACGATGGTGTTGTTAGAATTAATGATGGATAAAGCTCCTCCATTGCCTTTTATATTTCTTACACCTGAAATTTCAAAATGTTTTAAGATTGAAGATTCATTACTGTTTATAAAATGTAATCCTCCCCAAGTACTTTTTTTGTTTTTAAATCTAATCTTGTTAGCAATATTTCCTTCAGCAGTTAACTTCCCATATATTTCAATCCTAACATTGTCTTCAAACAAAATTTCCACGCCGGGTTCAATAACGAGTTCTCCATGAACACTTATATCCCCTTGAATAATATATGGTGACGCATTTAATTCCCATTTACCAGAGACTTCGCCCCCAACAATATTGGTTTGTGCAGAAATATTTAACATGCACAGTAATGATAACAGAAACAAGGAGTTGCAAAATCTTCTCATTAAATTTTCAATTAATTTATATTTACAAATATATTAATATTAACAAGTAATTACACACGATGGATTAAGAATATAATTTAAAAAAGGTAATTAATTTTTGAAAGCCTTTATTATAAGGTTAAAAATCTCAATTGATATGGAGTATTTATTATTATAGTGACTGGGGTATTTTGGTTTTGATTGGTTTTTAAACTTAGTGTGCAAACTGCTGAGCAATATAATTGGGAATTGTATAATTCTATTGACAATAATTGATTTATTTAGTTCTCCCTACCAATAACTTATGGGAGAAGTAAAGGGATTAATTTAAGGGCTTTTTTGAATATTGCGTTTCAAAAAAAGGAGTAGCTGAACACTTTCCTTTTGATGAAGATGCTCTGTATTTAATGGTTAGCGGCAAAATGGTTGACTTATCTTCATTAGAGTAATGGTAAAAAATAGCTCCGCTGTAAATTTGAAATGTAATCTTGATCGGGCGCAGGTACTGAGAGTGCAATACAATGCTCTGGAACCTTGTAAACACTATACTCTTGGCTTGTAAAAACAAAAAAGCCTCACAAACTTGTAAAAGCTTTGATTTAAAAAGTGGATGGTAAAGATTTAAAATTTAATCAAGTAATTGATTTTATGATGGTTATGGGTTCGATATAAAATAAAAAATGACCTTAAAACTGAATTTAAGGTCATTGGTACGACTGTGGTCCCACTTGGGCTCGAACCAGGGAGGGTAAAACGTTCACTACCTTATAGTTAGACAACTCCTATTTTCTTTGGTAACCGAATTGTATGCCTTTTATATTTTTATTACTTGAATTTCAATAACAAATTTAGATAAAT
>JACCDS011798611.1_pt1 | contig 11593 bp, 11 predicted proteins | sample 7446441 | NCBI WGS metagenome assembly JACCDS01 (sample SAMN15323445, study PRJNA562643) | freshwater metagenome | isolation source: river surface water | place: USA:Blue River Watershed | collected 2017-08-17 | reverse complement strand
TAGCATCATCATCAGCTGTATATGCATGTTCATTTTTGGCGAATTAGGCGAAGGAGCCTTAATGCTTTTCTTTATCGGAGAAATTTTTCTGTTTTGGCTATGCTTTATTTGCCGATTGAACTACATTCTACACATACAGTTGAAAAATGAAGAATAGATTAAAAGCGCAACGAATAAAAAAAGAATTCACACAAGCTCAATTGGCTGAAATAGTGAATATTTCAAGGCAAACAATTATTTCAATCGAAACAAATCGATATATACCGTCGGTATTACTTTCGCTTAAAATTGCCAAAACCTTAAATATTCCGTTAGAAGATTTGTTTGAACTCGAAAATTCAGACTAAAAAACATTCGGCTCTAAAACGGCAGGACTTCATATTTTCCTACGGGCAAATAAATACAAAAACAAAAAAGCCCCAGAAAAATCTGAGGCTTTTGCGGACCGGACGGGACTCGAACCCGCGACCTCCGCCGTGACAGGGCGGCATTCTAACCAACTGAACTACCGATCCTTAAGCGGTTGTCGTTGCTTTTTTTGCTACCGTACTACCGTTTCGGGAGTGCAAATATAGGGAGAATTATTTTTACCAAACAAATATTTTTAAAAAAAAATTCTACCCTTAATTTTACCACCTCAATCATAAGATTATACATTATGCCGCAGTACCCGAACCGACAGTTTCTCAACTTCGAACAACCGATTAAAGATTTGTACGAGCAAATTGAGCAAACCAAAAAACTTGCCGAAAAAAATCCTAAAATAGATTACTCCTCTACCCTACAACAGTTAGAAGATAGTATTGTAGACAAACGCCGCGAAATAACAGAGCAACTCACCCCTTGGCAAAGGGTTCAACTGAGCCGCCACCCCGACAGGCCTTACACTTTTAAATACATTAGCAAAATAGCCGACAATTTTGTGGAACTACATGGCGACCGCAATTTTGCCGACGACAAAGCTATGGTGGGCGGATTTGCACAATTCGACGGACAAACAGTTATGTTTATTGGCCTACAAAAAGGTATTAACACCAAAGCCCGTCAATTACGCAATTTTGGCATGAGTAAACCGGAAGGTTACCGTAAAGCATTGCGCTTAATGAAATTGGCCGAAAAATTCAACAAGCCGGTCATTACCATGATTGATACACCGGGCGCTTTTCCTGGACTAGAAGGCGAAGAAAGAGGACAAGGCGAAGCGATTGCACGCAATATTTACGAAATGATTCGTCTTAAAGTACCCATAATTTGTGTCATCATTGGCGAAGGGGCAAGCGGTGGCGCACTAGGCATTGGCGTGGGCGATAAAACATTGATGATGGAAAACACTTGGTATACCGTTATCTCGCCAGAAGGTTGTAGTTCTATTCTTTGGCGTGGCTCCGACAAAAAAGAAGTTGCCGCCGAACAATTGCGCCTCACCTCTATTGATATGAAAGGCTTTAAATTGGTCGACGAAATAGTACCCGAACCGGTAGGTGGCGCACATTGGGATTACGACGAGGCGGCGGTTTTATTAAAACAAGAAATAAAAAAAGCCTTGGACGAAGTAAAAAACTACTCGCCCGATGAACGCATTAACCTGCGCATCAACAAATACTGCCAAATGGGTTTTTGGCAGGAAAACGAACAAGCCGAATTGCAAAATGCAGCTATCAAAGAATAATCATTAACATCAAACACCTTTAGAAGAATTATAAATGTCGCTCAAATCAACACTCTCAGGCACCGGTGCTGCATTGGTTACACCCTTTACTCAAAACGGTCAAATAGATTTCAACGCCCTCGAAAAACTCATCCACTATGTTATCAATAGTGGTGTTAACTACGTAGTTACGCTTGGAACTACCGGCGAAACCCCCACGTTGGATAAATCAGAAAAGAAAGACATTGTTGCTTTCACTACCGACATTGTGAACAACCGAGTACCAATTGTTATCGGTATCGGAGGAAACAATACCCACGAATTAGTAAACGAATTGCAATCTTTTCCGCTCAATAGTGCCGTTGCCGTACTGAGTGCTTCGCCCTATTATAGCAAACCTTCACAAGAAGGCTTGTTTCAACATTACAAAGCTTTGGCCGAAAGTAGCCCTTTGCCATTGCTGCTTTACAATGTTCCGGGCCGCACGGGGCGCAACCTCACCGCCAATACCACACTCAAATTGGCCCACGAGGTAGCCAACGTTGCAGGTATTAAAGAGGCGCACGACGACCTTAACCAATGCATGGAAATCATGAAAAACAAACCCGCTGATTTTTTGGTAGTCAGTGGCGACGATGCTTTGATTTTACCGCAAATAGCTCTTGGATTCGACGGTGTTATCAGCGTAGCTGCCAATACTTGGCCTAAACAATTTTCTACTATGGTGAACCTTGCCCTGCAAGGCAAATTTGCCGAAGCACGTGCCATTCATTTCTCCTTACTAGAAGGTTATAACCTTTTGTTCGAAGAAAACAATCCTGCCGGTGTTAAAGCAAGTTTATTTACCCAAGGTATTATTGAAAACATTTTGCGCTTACCTGTTACCCCTGTTAGCGAACAGTTACTACAAAAAATCAAGCAATTCAATGCCCAATTAGCATAAACTATTGGCACAAAAATTAGTGTATATGCACCTATCTTCTAGGCTTTTTTCATGATACACAATTGAGAATTGTTTTTAAAAGCTAGGGGCGTTCCCCTTTGGGTCGGGCTTTGCGCTTTTACTCCTCGCTGCGCTGCGGGGTAATCGCTGCAATCCCTAACGCTAGCCCACCTTTTGTACTGCCGGTTTGCTTTGTTGCAAATCAGGTGCTACAAGTATTTCTATTGGTCAATGTAGGCCGCAAAACGGCGACATGCTTTCATAACTTATGACAGGCTGCCGCAAAACAGCGACACACTTTCATAAGTTATGATGGGCCGCTGTAAAATGGCGACATGCTTTCATAAGTTATGATGAGCTGCCGCAAAACGGCGTCTCACAATCGCAGTATCCGCCTAAATAAGTATACATGATAAGGGAGAATTCCAATGGCCATCCACCAACATTGCTAATATTCCATTTTGCGTAAGCTTGGCGCTTTGAACCAAGTAAACACCACTACAAGAAGGGTCATACAACCGCCAAACACTACTGACGGAATTACGCCCATCATTCGGGCAGCAACACCGCTTTCAAATTGTCCGAGTTCGTTACTACTGTTAATAAACATAGAGTTTACGCTCATCACCCTTCCTCGCATATGATCGGGGGTTTTCATTTGTACAATAGTACCACGAATCACTACGCTGATACCATCGAGCATACCGCCTATGAGCAATGCGGCAAACGATAACCAAAACCATTTAGATACTGCAAAAACGATGATGCACAAACCAAACCCACCAATAGCCCAAAAGAGTTTTTTGCCTTGCTGCCGCTGCATGGGAAAAATAGTCAGTAAAATGACAATACAAATAGCACCCATGTCGGTAGCGCCATTCAAAATACCAAATCCCTGCGGACCCACTTTTAAAATATCCCGTGCAAAAACGGGTACCATGGCTACAGCACCACCAAACAATACCGCAAACAAATCGAGGCTTAACGCACCAAGTAATTCTTTGGTTGTAAACACAAAATGTAGCCCTTCTTTTACACTATCCCACGTGGTAATGGTACGCTTTGGAGCAATGGCCGGTTTTTTTTGTAATTGCCACAAACACAACCATGCCAAAATGATAAGCGACACAATTACCGCGAGGCTACCACTATTGCCTGCAAGGGCAATTAAAAAGCCGGCTAATGCATGTCCGGTTACGGAAGCTAGCAACCAAGCGCCTTGGTTCCAGGTAGTGGCGTTTTGCAACTGATGTTTAGGAACAATGGCAGAAAGCATAACATTGAAACTTGGCCCTGCAAAAGAGCGAACAATACCCGTACCAAAAACAATTGCATATATCATAATGGCAATGGTATTATTGGTCAGTTGGTGAACCTGTGTAAGCGAAAGCAATAGTAAACAAATGGCAGCTAAACCATACAATGCCACACCGGTTAAGATGAGTTTTCTTTTTTCGCTAATATCAATAATATGCCCTGCATATAGTGCCATACCAAAAGCCGGAACAAATTCGGATAAGCCCACCAATCCTATGGCTAGCGGAGCATTGGTTAAGGTATAAATCCACCATCCTAACACGGTACTCATCATACGCAGTCCCATGATAAACAAGAATCGACCAAGCAGCAAGTTGCGAAACTCCGGAATTTGCACAGCGGCAAAAGGTTGGTTGGTGCGAATGGTATTTTTGTCGATAGCCATGTTTTACGGTTAGGGTAACGTGTAGTAATGCTGTTCGCCGGGGGCCAAATCCTGCTCTAGGGCATCTAAAATGACTTGTACATGTTGGGGGTTGGAAATAAAATCGGCATTAGAAGCATCTACAAAAATGGTGGTAATGTGGTTCTGTTTGATGTAACTTAAGTACGTATCCTGAATATGTTGCAAATAGGCATCGGGAATAGACTGTTCGTAAGTACGACTCCTTTTTTTGATATTGGCCTGCAAACGTTCTATTGGCGCATGCAAGTATATCAGGATGTCCGGAAAAGTAATTTGTTGGTGAATAATATCAAATAGTTTTTGGTACAGTTTGTACTCCTCTTGTGGTAGGTTTACTTTGGCAAACAGTAAGCATTTGGTGAACAAATAATCGCAAATGGTCACCTCCTGAAACAAATCTGCGGTGTGTAATAAATCCTTTAGTTGTTTGTAGCGTTCTGCCATAAAAAACAACTCCAAAGGAAAAGCATATTGTTTGGGATTTTCGTAAAACTTGGGTAAAAATGGATTATCCGCAAATTCCTCTAATACCATTCGTGCATTAAAATGATTGGCTAATAAGTGCGTAAGTGTGGTTTTACCTGCACCAATATTGCCCTCTATCGTAATTAGTCGATGCTTCATGTTGCCATCAAAATTAATGGCATACTTCGTTATCGGCTTTAATTTTTTGTACAGCTAATGTGTCGGTACATTGGTGCAATAGTTCCGTAACTGTAAGCTGTGCTGTAGGATGTAGCAATTGAGGCGCTATTTCTGCAAGTGGAATGAGTGCAAAGCGTCGTTGTGGCAAAGCAGGATGTGGCAATTGCAACAAAGGCGTTTTGCTTACTTCGGCATCTATCAAAAGAATATCAATATCTATTGTACGACTACCATACTGTTGCGTACGCACCCTGTGTAAACTTGCTTCTATTTGCAGCAGGGTTTGCATTAAAATAGGTGGTGCTAACTCGGTAGTAATACAAATGGCTTGGTTGTAAAAGGAAGGTTGGTTGGTGAGTCCCCATGCTTCGGTTTCATAAATAGATGATGCCGCAAGTAGTGGCCCACAAAGCTGGGAAATTTCCTGCCTTGCTGCTTGTAAATACGCTAATCGGTTGCCCAAATTGCTGCCCAATAATAAATAAGCGTGTTGCATGGTGTGCCTTAAATAGATACAAAAAAGGCAAATGTACGCAGCAAAAGCTTACTGTTTTTTGCCTGAGTACTTTTATAGAATAGCTTTGCACGCAACTACACCTCTATGCAGCAACCTTACAGTCAGTACAAAGCCTTATGGGCTATTACCAAAGCTAGTCTTATTGCTACACTAAAAAATCCAAGTTCGCTTTTTTTCAGCCTGTTGTTTCCGCTCATTTTTGTATTCATTTTTGGCTCTTTTAAGGGAGAAGGATTGTTGAAATTTAGGTTGGGATTGGCTGCCCATTGCGATACAACCAATGTTGTATACCAATCCCTACAAGCGGCACCTTTTATTAGCATAGAAAAATATACCGACACTGCTGAACAGCGCAAAGATTTGGAAAAAGGCAAGTTAGCGGCTATTGTACAAATTACGGCCCTTCCCAAACTGCAAGGCCAAAAACCACAATATACCTTGCACTTGCGCTACACAACTGCCACAAGCAACGACGTAGGCAAACTGCAATTATTTTTAGAATCCATTGTTAATAAACTACAACAATCTGTAGAACCTCCGGTAGCCAAAATGGTAACTATAACCACCCAAATGTATTTTGTGCGTGCCTACCGGCAAATAGACTTTGTGTTGCCCGGACAAATTGGCTTCTCTATTTTGTTTGCTACATTGTTTGGTATTGCATACACGTTTTTTAACTTACGAGAGCAATTGATTTTAAAGCGTTTTTATGCCACGCCGGTCAAAAAACTCAACATCCTCATTGGCATTGGCTTTAGCCGTATTTTTTTTCAATTGGTGAATGTGGTGGTGTTAATAGCTGTAGGGCATCTGTTTCTACATTTTACCCTAGCACACGGTTGGGTTACATTTGTAGAAATGACTTTATTGAGTTGTATGATGTTGGTTTTTTTAATGGGTGTAGGACTTCTTTTTTCCAGTTTGCCCAAAACAGATAGTACCATCCCATTGTATATCAATGTGTTTAGTCTTCCGCAAATGTTGCTTTCCGGTACTTTTTTTCCAACAACGGTGTTTCCAAAATGGCTGCAACAGTGCACCCAACTGTTACCACTTACCCACTTTAATTCCGCTATCCGCAAAATTTCGTTCGAGGGGGTAGGCTTATGGGAATGTTGGCCGCAATTGAGCGTATTGGCACTATGGACGGTGGTGGTTTACGCCGTGGTATATAAGTTTTTCAAATGGGAGTAGTAGATTATTGATTGTAGGGTGTCATTTTGCTCACTAGTAGTACCGGCTTTGAATGGTGCCAACGCCTCCACAGCTTACTAAGTAGTACCGGCCCCTGGCTCATAATAAAAATTAAACGTATGAAATTGATTAAATTGGCGGTGATAAGTGTGGTGATTCTTTTTTTATTGGCCACAGGCATGGGATTGCTGTTTCCTGGAACGGTAGTAGTGTCTAGAGCGGTGGATATTACAGCCAACAAAGACAGTCTGTTGCCGTATGTTCAAAATTTGTACGGCTGGCAAAAATGGATTGTAGGCATGAATACAGCCAACACCACATTGCAGAGTGCCTATACCGGTACCTTGGGCAAAACGCGAGTACACATTACAGAGTCGCCTGCCAATAAATACGTAGTAACTTCGGTATGGAACAACCAAGAACAAGGTTGGCAACAAAATGGCACATTAAGTTTAATTCAACAGGATACAGCACAAGCCACCACAGTGGTACATTGGCAGTTTGTTCAGCAGTTACATTGGTATCCGTGGGAGCGTTTTGGGAGTATGATGAACGACAAAATTTTGGGTACCATGATGGAACAAAACCTACACAACTTGAAAAAAATGGTGGAACAATTGCCCTAAAGCAACGCTATTGGAAGGCTAGCTAATCGGGCAAGCTAATTTTTCCCATACTTAATTGTGGTAAATGTGCCAAAGCAAAAGGCACTTTGCTACCGCTGAGGGTTTCGTTAGCTAATACGGCAAACAATACTGCTTCTTTGGCATCGGGAGCAATACCCAATTGTTGGGTGCTTTGTATACGGCTATTGGGTAGCAAAGAGCGCAAATACTGCATGAGTAAAGGATTGTGCATTCCTCCGCCACTAATGTAAATACACACATTTTCTGTTGGCAAATTGGTTACAGCTTGGGCAATGCCCGTGGCGGTGAACATACACAAAGTAGCCAAAACATCGGCATGCGACACCGTGAAAGGTAATTGCTGAAGCGTGTATTCTAGATACGTTAAATGGAATAATTCTGGCCCAGTAGTTTTTGGAAATGGCTGCTGAAAAAAAGGATGTTGCAAGAGTAACTGTAACAATGGGTGGTTTACAGTACCGGTAGCAGCAATAGCAGCATCTGCATCGAAAGTTAATGGCGCAAAATGGGTGCGCACATAGGCATCTAGCAACGTATTGCCGGGTCCAACATCGGTACAAACAATTCCTTGTAATGCCTTGCCCGACGGTAAAAAAGTAAGATTGGCAATGCCGCCAATATTCAAGAGCACTCTGTCTTCCGTTTCGTGCGAAAAAAGCAGGTAGTCGCCATAAAGCGCAAGGGGTGCACCTTCGCCACCACCGGCCAAATGTTTTTGTCTAAAATCGCTCAAAGTAATGATTCCCGTAGCCACTGCAAGATGGTCGCCATCGCCAATTTGCAGCGTTGCGTTACCATACATTGCTTGTTGGTGCAAGGTCAAAGGAGCATGGTAAATGGTTTGTCCGTGACTAGCCAAGCAATCAATGGAAGATGGGGCAATTTGCCATTGAGCCAAGGCATTGAGTACCATTTGGGCATGTTGTTCTGCAATCCATTTGTTGAGTAAGCAAACTTGTTGCAAATCGGCTTGTCGGTTGGCAAAAATTTGTTGAACGGTATGGGTAAAATGTTGGTTATAGGGAATGGTAGTATGCTGCACCAATTGTATTTGTGTGTGCATGCCACTACCCGTAAAAGTACACACTGCAATATCTAAACCGTCTAACGAAGTGCCGCTCATTAAGCCCACAATGGTTTTAACAGGTTGGTTGGCAATAGCAAACAAGCGATGAAGGGAGGTAGACATTGGGCTATGGGTTTGGTAATACAATTATAAAATACCTTTGGCCGAATAATCGATAATGGTTTGTAAGCACTGGTAAATCCGTTGCATTTCGGTAGGTGTACAACAGTAGGGAGGCATGATGTAAACAGTATTTCCCAACGGGCGTAAATATACTTGTTGCGTAAGCCCCAATTGTGTTATGCGCGTACCAATGTTGTTTAAGTATTCATCTTTACCCTTATCTATTTCAAAGGCCAAGATAGTACCAAGTGTGCGCACTTGTTTTATGCCATCATGGCTAGCAATATGTTTTGCAAACAGCTGATTTTGTTCGGTAATCCACGCTATTTGCTGCAAACATTCGGGTTGCAGCAGTAAGTGCAAACTTGCCAAAGCAGCCGTACAGGCAAGCGGATTGGCAGTAAAAGAGTGGCCATGAAAAAAGGTTTTGTACGTGTCGTCGTTTACAAAAGCATCATAAATACGTTGATTGCAAGCAGTAATGCCCAAAGCCATGGTACCACCAGTTAAACCCTTACTGAGGCAAATGATATCGGGTTGGTATGTTAGGTGTTGGCTGGCAAAGAGTTGTCCTGTGCGGCCAAAACCCGTCATTACTTCGTCGGCAATACAAATAATTTGTTGTTGTTGCAGCGCATAAAGCAATTGATTCAGCAAAGAAGCCGGGTACATTTTGAGTCCGCCGGCGCCTTGCACCAATGGTTCATAAATAAACGCGGCAATTTGATGCCCTTTTTCGGCAATCAGGTCGAGGGTAGCAGCTATATTGTCGTTGGTGGGGGTATCAATAAACAATACATCGAACAGTTTTTCGTGAAACGCTAGTGTAAATACGCTCCTATCGCTCACACTCATGGCACCAAATGTGTCGCCGTGATAACTGTTGTTGAATGCCAATATAATATTTCGTTCATTCGTAGCATCAGCGGGTGTTAAATTCCACCAATATTGAAGCGCCATTTTGATGGCAACCTCAGTGCTAGTGCTGCCATTATCGCTATAAAAAACACGTTTGGCGGCATTGGGTAGCAAGGGCAGCAATTGTTCGGCCAATGCCACAGCGGGTTCGTGTGTAAACCCTGCAAAAATAACTTGCTCTAGCTGCAATGCCTGTTGGTACAATTGTTCGGCAATGTAAGGGTGCGCATGTCCGTGCAGGGTCACCCACCAACTACTGATAGCATCAAGTAGCCCGGTGCCTTCATCGGTATACAACCAACTACCTTTACCGCGAACAATGGGTATTACGGGCAGCCTATTTTTTTGCTGTGTAAACGGATGCCAAATAACAAGTTCGTCTCTTTCTTTTAAAGTTGCCATAAGTACAAAAACAATGAAAAAATTAAAATCAACGCAATTTTTCGAGCACAAAATATACTGCCGGGCAAAATGTGGCGTTTTTTAAGGTGATGGCAGGCCGCTTAAACAATACATCTTCGTTGGTGTAAGGAAAACGCTGGCAGTCGCTAGGTCGGTGATCGTAAATAGAGCAGTAATTATCGCTACCCAAAAAAGGACAAGGTTGCGATTTGCTTACATAATCGCCCTCATTATCCAAGGTAAGGTACGTATCAATAAATACACTTTCGCGCATTTTCAGCAACTTGCTAATTCGTTTAATGTCGGGCGTTTTAAACCGTGGGGAATAGTTTTTACAGCACCGCGCACAAGTTAAACAGTCAATTTGCTCAAATGCAGCATCATGCAAATCGGGCAATTGTTTCAGTATTTTGTTTTTATCGGGCTTTTGCAGGAGCTGTTTGTATAGTTTAGCATGTTCTGCACTTTTTTTCTCCCAATTTTCTAATAAAGTTTCGCTCATAAATACCTGACTATTTTAGCAATTTGCTTGCAAGGTATCACCTTACTTTGCATACACAAACATGTTTTTGTAATTAAAGTTGCCAATGTATGCATATTATAAAGGAACAATGGCTCATTTTACTGGCTACACCTATTTATCTTGTCATGATAGGGGCAGAAATTTTGTTATCGCATTGGCAACACCGCAACAATTACACCTTTAAAAATGTACTTACCAACTGCTACCTCATGCTGCTAAACGGGGGTATCGATTTGGGATTCAGAGTGGTTTATCTAAGTGTTTTACAATGGTTTTACCTACATGCGCTTGTTCGTTGGCAACACCCTTGGGTTTATTGGCTGTTGTTATTGCTTGCCGAAGATATGTTGTATTATTGGCTGCATCGTTTCGATCACCAAATACGTTTTTTTTGGGCTACCCATGTTACACACCACAGTGCGCAAGTAATCAATTTTACAGTAGGCTTTCGTTCCTCCGTTTTCCAGCCATTGTATCGTTTTCTCTATTTCATTCCCTTGGCTATTTTGGGTTTTACGCCCATCGATATTGTGTTCATTTACGCCGTTACCCAAATTTGGGGCATTTTTGTACATACCGAATTGATTCACAAAATGGGTTGGTTGGAGTATATTTTGGTTACCCCTTCGCACCACCGTGTGCACCATGCTAGCAACCCCAAATACCTCGACAAAAACATGGGTATGTTTTTAATTATATGGGATAAACTATTTGGTACTTTTCAGCCCGAACTGCCCCCTCAGCAGTACCAACCGCTTACTTACGGACTCACCAAAAACATTGTTCAAGCCAATGCCGTTACCATTATCCTGCACGAATGGATACAAATTTGGAACGATGTAATGCAGCCCAATATTACCATCAAACAGCGCCTTTTGTACGTTTGGGGACCTCCCGGTTATAGCCACGATGGCAGCCGACAAACAAGCCAACAAATGCGCGCTGCCGAAAATGCACTGACCGGGTAATATTTCTTGGGCGTTCCCCTTCGGGTCGGACTTTCCGTTGCTACTCCTCGCTGCCAACCTTCGCAGGATTGGCAGCTGTGGGGTATTCACTCCAATTCCTAACGCATTCGGTGCTATAAGGGGCTTTTCTCTTCCTCCCGACCAATCATTTTTTCCTGTTTTCCACGCTGGGTCACCCAAAATTGAGGTTAAAAAGGTTTAGTAAGAGTTGCTGTTCAGGTTTTTGGATGTATAGGCGTGTATGGAGGTTGTCTGACAAATGTGTTTTGATGGTTA
>JACCDS011495768.1_pt1 | contig 11598 bp, 10 predicted proteins | sample 7446441 | NCBI WGS metagenome assembly JACCDS01 (sample SAMN15323445, study PRJNA562643) | freshwater metagenome | isolation source: river surface water | place: USA:Blue River Watershed | collected 2017-08-17 | reverse complement strand
CGGCGGGCCGACCAGCAGCAGGTGGGCGGGATGCAGCTGATCGCTCACCACGCTTTGCACATAGGCGCCAAAGGAGAAGCCGGCCAGTATGAGCGGGAGGTCCGGGTAGCGGGTGCGGACGAAATCGTGCACCGCCAGCATGTCCTGCACCTCGCCGGGGCCCTGGCCGTATTCGCCCTCGCTCTGCCCCACGCCCCGGAAATTGGGGCGCACCGCCACATAGCCGAGATCGAACAGCGTGTCGGCGATGGTTTTCACCACCTTGTTGTCCAGGCTGCCGCCATGCAGTGGATGCGGATGGGCGATCAGCGCCAAGCCCTTGCGCCCGTGTTCCGAATCCGATGCTCCCGGGTCGTCGATGACGGTTTCGATTTTGCCGCTTGGCCCGTCGATACGAAGCTTAAACCGGCTCACGACCGGGGTGCTCTGTTGCGAAGATCAAAAAATCCATTGTTTTTTATGCGGTTAATAATGAATAAAAAGAAAAACATTCATTTATATCTTCAGCCGCGCCACCGTGCGGCCATTGATCAGGTGTTCCTGGATGATCTCGTCGATGTCGGCCTGGTCCACATAGGTGTACCAGACGGCTTCCGGGTAGATGGCGATGACCGGGCCTTCGCCGCAGCGGTCCATGCAGCCGGCGGAATTGATGCGGCACTGCCCGGGGCCGTTCAGGCCCAGTTCCTTGATGCGCTTCTTGGCGTAGTCGCGCATGCCCTGGGCATCATGGTTGGCGCAGCAGGCGGCGCCGTCTTCCCGCTGGTTGGTGCAAAAGAACACATGGTATTTGAAATGGCTGGACATGGGATGCGGGTGGGGCGCTTATGCGAAAAGGGCAATTATACCGGTGCCCGGGCGCGCTGCGGATGGGGGTTGGGATGGGGTACTCCGCACCGGAAGCCGCTGCCCGCGCGAGCAGGTGCCGCGAGGCTTGCCTGTTCTGTGATCGAGAATTAATAAATTTAAACGGTAATATTTACTTATTTAATATCAATAAGATGATATTGATTGTGGCCTGGATTATTCCAGCTGATCATATTTCAGATTGTGGCCGCGCGCTTTTTCAACCGGGTATTTCTCGGCGTTCACCTTGATCTTGTCGAAGGCTGCCTGCACGGGGTCGATGCCGAGCACGTCCGCCAGGCGGGTGAGGTAGATCAGCACATCGGCGACTTCTTCCGCCACCTTGCCCCGGGTTTTCGGGTCCAGATTTTGGCTTTGCTCCGGCGTCAGCCATTGGAAATGCTCCACCAGCTCGGCTGCCTCGACGATCATGGCCATGGCCAGGTTTTTCGGCGTGTGGAACTGTTCCCAATCCCGGGCCTTGGCGAAGGCGCGAATGTCGGCGCGCAGAATGTCCATTGAATGATCGCCTTGCATATCCCACCCTTCCCAGCCTTGCTGGCGCCGATGGGCGCCCCGTTGGCTTTTTGTCAGAACCTCGTCATAAGCGTCGGAACGCATTCGCCGCCGACGCTTGCCGGCGCTGAAACACCTCAGTCATTTCAACCCTATAACCTTTGGCCGATTGCGTGGCCTGATTATTGCATGATGTGATGAACGTCTCGTAGCGCGTGTGCTCCGACAACCAGCGGCAAAATCGCTGACTTGCCGTATTTCTTATTTAATGTGCATACTTATATGCCATAATTGACGTGGTTTCTAAGAAATCTTCTGAGGAGGAGAATCATGAAGCGACTCGCCCGGCCCCTTATCGCCATTCTTGGTGTGGCATTCCTGTCCCTGTTGGCTGGCTGTGCCGGCACTGGCAACTTTCCCGCCGCCCCGGCCAAGGCCGACATTTCGGGCGCGCCCGATTATCTGATCGGGCCGGGAGACGGGCTGAACATTCAGGTCTGGCGCAACCCAGAAGTATCCACCAGCGTCACCGTGCGCCCCGATGGCAAGATCAACAGCCCGCTGGTGGACGACATGGTCGCCGCCAACAAGACGCCGACCCAGCTCGAGCGTGACCTGGAAAAGCATCTTGCCAAATTCATCCAGGATCCGATCGTCACCGTGATGATCACCGGCTTTTCCGGCCCCTACACCCAGCAGATTCGCGTGATCGGCCAGGCCGCCAAGCCGCAGGCGCTGCAATATCGTGAAAAAATGAGCCTGATGGACGTGATGATCGCCGTGGGCGGCATCACCGACTTCGCCGCCGGCAACAAGGCCACCATCGTGCGCAGCTATGGCGGCAAGCAGCAGCAATTCAGCGTGCGCCTGGAAGACCTCATCCGCGACGGCGACATTTCGGCCAACGCCGAGGTGATGCCGGGTGACGTGCTCATCATCCCGGAAAGCTTCTTTTAACCTGACCGTCATTCCGTCCCGGGATCCGTGGGCCCCGGGGCAGGGATAGGACTAGCCATGCACGAGATTCTCGCAAAATTGATGTCTTACCTGCGCGCCATGTGGCTGCGCCGATGGTATGCCGTGATCGCGGCGTGGCTGATCGCGATCCTGGGCTGGGCTTGGGTCTACGTCACGCCGAACCAGTATGAGGCGACCGCGCGGGTCTACATCGACACGCAGAACATGCTCAAGCCTCTCATGTCCGGCCTGACCGTGGCGCCGAACATGGATCAGATCGTCACCATGATGACGCGCACCCTGATCAGCCGTCCCAACATGGAAAAGGTCGCGCGCATGACCGACCTCGACGTGCGCGCCAAGACGCCGAAGGAAACCGAGGCGCTGCTCGACGGCTTGGCCAGCGACATCAAGCTGTCCGCCAACGCCCGCGGCGACGACCTCTACGTCATCAGCTACCGCCATCGCGATCCGGAAATCGCCAAGCGCGTCGTGCAATCCCTGCTCACGATTCTGGTGGAAGGCAGCCTGGGCACCAAGCGCAAGGACACCGACACCGCCAAGCGCTTCATTGAAGACCAGCTGAAAGGCTACGAAGAAAAACTGATCGCCGCCGAAAGCGCGCTGAAGGATTTCAAACAGAAACACGTCGGGCTGATGCCGGGCCAGGGCGGCGACTACTTCACCAAGCTCGCCGGCGCGCAGCAGTCCCTGAGCGAGGCGCAGCTGGCCTTGCGCGAGGCCGAATCGCGCCGCGACCAGCTCAAGCGCCAGTTGCAGGACGAAGACCCGGAAGTCAAGGGCAGCGAAGCCGCGACCGCCAACCCGGAAATCGATGCCCGCATTCAGGACTTGCAGAAGCGGCTGGATCAGCTGCGCCTGGTCTACACCGAGCGCCACCCGGATGTCGTGGCCACCAAGCGCCTGGTGGACCAGCTCGAACAGCAGAAGAAAGACGAAGCCAAAACCAGAAAGCCCACCGCCGCCAGCGCGGGTTCGTCGCCGAATCCGTTCTATCAGCAACTGGGCATTTCCCTGGCCGAGGCCGAGGCCAATGTCGCCTCTCTGCGCGCGCGCACCGGCGAATTGTCCGGCCGTCTGGGCCAGCTCAAGCAGGCGGTCAACATGGTGCCGCAGGTCGAAGCCGACCTGACCCAGCTCACCCGCGACTACGAAGTCAACAAGAAAAATTACGATCAGTTGCTCACCCGGCGCGAATCCGCCGAGATCTCGGGCGAAATGGAATCCAAGACCGAAGTGATCGATTTCCGCGTGGTCGATCCGCCTCGCGTCCCGTCCAAGCCGGCCTTTCCCAACCGCCCGTTGCTGATTTCGCTGGTGCTGCTGGGCGCGCTGGGCGGCGGCCTCGCCCTGGCCTTCGTCGTCAGCCAAATCATCCCGGTGGTGCCGGACCGCATCGCCCTCAAGGACCTCGCGGACTACCCCATCCTCGGCTCGGTATCCATGGTGTGGAGCGACACCCAGAAGCGCCAGCGCAAACGGGGCATCCTGGCCTACGCGGCTTCCTTCGCCAGTCTGTTGGGCGCCTACGGCGTGATGATGGCGGTGATTTCCCTCGTTGGCCGCAGCGCCTAGAGATAGAAAAAAGCGAGCAATCGAATGAGCCTAATCGAAAAAGCGGTCAACAAGCTGGGCGGCCAGCAGGGCGCGCCAGAGGCACCAGAAGCCCCGGCGGCAAACGTTGCGCCCGAGTCGCGCGAAGCCGCCTCGCCCGTTGCCAATCCCATCGAGCAAGCCGTTGCCCGGCAACCGGAAGCGGCGCCCGCCGCGCGCGCGCCCGACCCGGCCGCGAGCGGCCTGAACAGCATTTCCGTCAACCTGGCCCGCCTGAAGAGCGGCGGTTTCGTCACGCCCGATGCAGAGCGCACCGAGATCGCGGAAGAGTTTCGCCTGATTAAGCGCCCCTTGTTGACCAATGCCTTCGGCCAGGGTGCCGACGCCATCCAGCGCGGCAACATGATCATGGTCACCAGCTCCATGCCCGGCGAAGGCAAGACCTTCTGCACCATCAATCTCGCCTTGAGCATCGCCATGGAAATGGATCGCACCGTGCTGCTGGTGGACGCCGACGTGGCCAAGCCCAAGCTGCTGCAGTACCTCGGCGTGCGCGCGGAAAAGGGTCTGCTCGACGTGCTGCGCGGCGGCGGTTCTCTCAGCCTTCCCGACGTGCTGCTCAAGACCAATATCGAAAAGCTGACCATCCTGCCCGCCGGCAAGTCCTACAAGCACGCCACCGAACTGCTGGCCAGCGACGCGATGAACAACCTGATCGAGGACATGGCCAGCCGCTATTCCGACCGCATCGTGATTTTCGATTCGCCGCCCCTGCTCGCCACCAGCGAGGCCAGCGTGCTCGCCGCGCACATGGGCCAGATCGTCATGGTGGTGGAGGCGGACCGCACGCCGCAGGCGGCCGTGCACGAAGCCTTGAGCCAGATCGAGGATTCCGGCGCGGTGATCAGCATGTTGCTGAACAAGACCACCGCAACGAAAGGCGCTGGCTACTACGGCTACGGCTACGGCAAATACGGCACCTGAGTGGTGCCCTGGCGAACGACGGGGAGCGCGTTCCAAATGAACGGAAGGGGCGGACGGACGATGGGGAGAGCAAACAGGATTCGCTGGGCCGTAGCGGCGGCGACGCTGGTGGCGAGCCTGCCCGCGGCGGCTTCCGACTGGAAGCTGGACGTCGGTGTAAATGGGCGCGAGACCTATACCGACAATGTGACCTTGTCAGCCGCCAACAAGCAAAGCGATTTCATTACCGAGGTGAATCCCTATATTGGTGTTTCCAGGCGGGGCGCGCGTTTTGAAGCTGATTTGCAATACACCATGCAAAATTTGTTTTACGCGGACCAGAGTTCCCGCAACCGTACCAATCATCGCCTGGGTGCGCGAGCCAAGTCCGAGTTGTACGAAGACCATTTGTACGTCGATGCGAACGCTTCCATCAGCCAGCAAAACACGTCCTTGCTGGGGTCGGTTGGAAATTCCACCAACGCCACGGGCAATGTCAGCGACGTCTATTCCCTGTCGGTGAGTCCCTATTGGCGGCAGCGATTCGGCGCCGCCGCGAATTTCCAGGCCCGTTACAGCCACAGCGAATTCACCAGCAGCGCATCGGGTTTAGCCTCTAGTTCCACGGATGGCGTAAACGCCACGCTGACCAGCGGCACGGCATTCAAGGACATTCTCTGGGGCCTGGACTACAGCGACCAGCAAACAAACTACAGTGGCCGCTCGGATGTCCGGCTCACCACCGCTTCCGCCATGCTGGGATATGCCTTCACACCCAGGTTCCGCGTCAACGGCACGGTGGGTTATGACAAGAACGAATACCAGTCGCTGGGCGGCGAGCCGCCGCAGGGCAGCTTCTGGAACGCCGGGTTTGCCTGGACGCCGTCGAACCGGACTTCAATTTCGGCGGGCCTGGGCGAGCGCTATACCGGCAAGACTTACGCCCTGGCTTTCGACCACCGCGCCCGGAAGACGACATGGCATGCCGGATACAGCCAGGCGACGACCACCACCTCCGCGCAATTTGCATCGGGCAATACACAAAATACTTTTGACGTCCTTTTCAACGACTCTTATTTTGTCTCGCTCTTTCCGGACCCCATCCAGCGTGCGCAGGAAGTGCTGCTCTTCATGCTCACCAACAATTTGCCGACGGAGTTCTCGACCAGCCTGCTGTCGAACAACGTATTCCTCAACAAGCGTTTTGACGCCTCCGTGTCCTACAAGACCGCGAAAACCGTCACCACCCTGTCCGTGTTCAACAGCGTGCGGGAAAACCTGGAATCCGCCAACGTGTCTGCGCTGTTTGTCGACGCATTCAATATTTCCAACACCCTCAAGCAACGCGGTGCAAACGTATCCTGGTTGTGGCGGATGAATCCGAGGCTAAGCGCCAGTCTCCAGCTGGGACTGGCCCGCAGTGGCTTCCCCGAGGTTGGCAGAACCGACAGGTTGACCACGCTGAATATCGGCATCAACCGCACGTTCGACAACCAGATGACGGGCAGCCTGTATCTGCGCCGACAACAGCGCGACAGCAACGTCGACAGCGGCGATTACACGGAAAATGCCCTCACCGGCGCCGTCAACTACAAGTTTTAATCCTTCAAGGCTCTCCTCGTGTACGAAGCGTTCTATCACCTTCGCGCCAAACCTTTCTCCCTCAATCCCGATCCGCGGTTTTTCTACGGGAGCAAGGGGCACAAGCGCGCCATGGCCTATCTCGAATACGGCCTCAGCCTGCGCGAGGGTTTCATCGTCATCACCGGCGAAATCGGCGCCGGCAAGACCATGCTGGTGCGCAACCTGTTCAAGAAGCTCGAGCATGAAGACGTGGTCGCGGCGCAGATCGTCAGCACCCAGCTCGACGCGGACGACATGCTGCGCTCCGTGGCGTCCGCCTTCGGCCTGGAGCAGGAGGGAATGAACAAGGCCACGCTGCTGAAGAAGCTGGAGAGTTATCTGCTCTCGGTCGTGCGCCAGGGCAAGCGCCCGCTGCTGGTGGTGGACGAGGCGCAGAACCTCTCGCCGCGCGCGGTGGAAGAGCTGCGCATGCTGTCCAACTTCCAGCACGCCAACGAGCCGCTGCTGCAAAGCTTCCTGCTCGGCCAGCCGGAATTTCGCATCACCCTGCAAAGCGACGAGCTGCAACAGCTCAAGCAGCGCGTGATCGCCTCCTATCACCTGGCAGCCATGGACGGCGCCGAGACGCGCGCCTACATCCAGCATCGCCTGGATCTGGTGGGCTGGCAGGGCGACCCCGCCGTCACCGACGAAGCCTACAAGCTGATCCACGAATTCAGCGGCGGCATTCCGCGCAAGATCAACACCCTGTGCGATCGCCTGATGCTGCTGGGCTATCTGTCCGAAAAGCACACCTTCGATCGCGCCGAAGTGCAGGAAGTGATCGACGACCTGGGCCAGGAAGTGGCCTACAGCAACGCGCCGGTGTCGGTAAAGCCCGGCCTGGCGCAAATGGCGCCCGCCGCGGGCGAGGTGCTGTCCAAGCTGGAGGACAAGGTGGAGGGCATGGAGCGTTCGCTCAACCGCCTGCTGGCCATGATGCGCAAGCTGCTGCACGCCCTGGACCAGGACAAGCTCAAATCGGACAAGGTGCACCATGGCTAGCGGCGCGCTCAACGGCGGCGTGCTGTGCGTGGTGGGCGCGCGACCCAACTTCATGAAGATCGCCCCCATCATGGCGGCGCTGCGCGCGGCGGCGATCCCCGCCAAGCTGCTGCACACCGGCCAGCATTACGACGAGGCGATGAACCACCAGTTCTTCGCCGATCTCGGCATTCCCCATCCGGACATCAACCTCGAAGTCGGCTCCGGCAGCCACGCGGTGCAGACGGCGGAAGTCATGCGCCGCTTCGAGCCGGTGCTGGATGCCGAGAAACCCGCCGCCGTGCTGGTGGTGGGCGACGTCAACTCCACCATCGCTTGCGCGCTGGTCGCCTCCAAGAAGGGCATCGGCGTCATCCATGTCGAAGCCGGCCTGCGCAGCTTCGATCGCGCCATGCCGGAAGAAATCAACCGCGTGCTCACCGACCAGATTTCCGATCTGCTCTACACCACCGAGCGTTCGGCTCTGGCCAATCTGACCCGCGAAGGCATCGCCGCCGAGCGCGTGCATTTCGTCGGCAACGTCATGATCGACACCCTGCGCCACAACCTCGCGCGCGCGGTGTCGGCGGCGGAGACACTCAACGGCGCCGGCATCGAGGGCAATTTCGGCAGGGGCGAATTCGCCGTGCTGACCCTGCATCGCCCATCCAACGTGGATCATGAATCCACTCTGAGGCAACTGCTGCAAACCGTGAACGAAGTGGCCAACCGCCTGCCGGTGGTGTTTCCGCTGCACCCGCGCACCCGCGGCCGCATCGAGCATTTCCAGCTCGACCACCTGCTTACCCAGGCCAACATCCACCTGCTGCCGCCCCAGGGCTATCTGCAGATGCTGGGCTTGATGCGCGATGCGCGTTTCGTGTTCACCGACTCCGGCGGCATCCAGGAAGAGACCACTGCCCTGGGCGTGCCCTGCCTCACCCTGCGCGAGAACACCGAGCGCCCGATCACGGTGGAAGATGGCACCAACACCATCGTCGGCCAGTCCCACGACGCCATCATGCGTGCGGTGAACGACATTCTCGCCAGCGGGGGCAAGGGCGGACGCGTGCCGGAATATTGGGACGGCCATGCGGCGGATCGCATCGTGACCCATCTGCGCGGCTGGCTCGCGCAGCGCGCTGCCCACCCGCAGGCACAGGCGGTCGCATGACGATGCTGAAGAACGCCATGACCATCGACGTGGAAGATTATTTCCAGGTCTCCGCCTTCGCCCGCCATATTCCTCGCGACCAATGGGACCATCTGCCCTGCCGCGTCGAGCGCAATATCGATCGTATCCTGCAGCTGCTGGACAATCATTCCACCCGGGCCACCTTCTTCACCCTGGGCTGGGTGGCCGAGCGCTACCCCAAGATGGTACGGCGCATCGTCGACAACGGGCATGAGCTCGCCAGCCACGGCTACGGCCACCTGCGCGCCAGCGAACAGACGCAGGTGGAATTCCGCGAGGACGTGATGCGCGCCAAGCGCATACTCGAAGACCTCGGCGGCGTGGCGGTGAACGGCTACCGCGCGCCCAGCTTCTCCATCAATCACAAGAACCTGTGGGCCTTGGACGTGCTGGGTGAAGCCGGCTACCGCTACAGTTCCAGCATCTATCCCATCCGCCACGATCACTACGGCATGCCCGATGCGCCGCGCTTCGCCCACCACCCGCGCGGCAGCGACGGCGTGATGGAGCTGCCGGCGACGACGCTGAACCTGTTCGGCCGCAACCTGCCTGCTTCCGGCGGTGGCTACTTCCGCCTGCTGCCTTACCCGCTCTCGCGCTGGATGCTCTCCCGCGTTAACAGCGCTGACCGGCAGCCCGCCATTTTCTATTTCCATCCCTGGGAGATCGATCCGGAGCAGCCGCGGCAGCAGGGCGTGAGCGCCAAGACCCGCTTCCGCCACTACGTGAACCTGTCGCGCATGGAAGGCCGCATCGCGCATCTGTTGAAGGATTTTCAGTGGGACCGGATGGACCGCATCTTCTTGACCGCCCAAACGTGAACGGCGCGGTGGTGACGGTGCGTGCGATGCGGCCGGAGGACGCGGCGCGCTGGGACGCCTTCGTGTTCGCCTGTCCCGACGCCACCTTCTTCCACCGCGCCGGCTGGCGCGAGGTGCTGCAACGCGCCTTCGGCCACCGCACCCATTACCTGCTGGCGGAGCGCGATTTCCGCATCGTCGGGGTGCTGCCGCTCACCGAAGTGAAGAGCCGGCTGTTCGGCCACTCCCTGGTGTCCAATCCTTTCGGCGTCTACGGCGGCATCGCCGCCGTGGATGACGGCGCGCGCGATGCGCTCGACCAGCGCGCCCGTGCCCTGGCGCGGGAACTGGGCGTCGGCCATCTGGAATACCGCAACCTCAAGCCCTTCCACACCGACTGGCCGATGCAGGATTTGTATTTCACTTTCCGCAAGGCCATCGACCCGGATGTGGAAGTGAACATGAACAACATTCCCCGCAAGCAGCGCGCCATGGTGCGCAAGGGCATCAAGCATGGCCTGAGCGGCGAGTTCGATGCAAACGTCGACCGTTTCTTCGCCGTGTTCGCCGACAACGTCAAACGCCACGGCACCCCGGCCCTGCCCAAGCGCTATTTCGCCCTGCTGCGCGAAGTGTTCGGCCAGGACTGCGACGTGTTGACCGTGTCGCATGAAGGCCGGACGGTCAGCAGCGTGCTGACGTTCTATTTCCGCGACGAAGTGCTGCCCTATTACGCCGGCGACAGCGAGGAAGCGCGCCATCTCGCGGCCAACGATTTCAAATACTGGGAATTGATGCGCACCGCCTGCGAACGCGGCTACCGCCTGTTCGACTACGGCCGCAGCAAGCGCGGCACGGGGCAGTTCGACTTCAAGAAAAACTGGGGCTTCGAGCCGCGGCAGCTGCACTACGAATACGATCTGGTCACGGCCAGGGGCATTCCCCAGCACAACCCGGCGAACCCCAAGTACCGGATGTTCATCGCGGCCTGGAAGCGACTGCCGACGCCGGTGGCCAACGCTCTCGGGCCGCATATCGTGAAGCACCTGGGGTAGGCGATGGAAGACCTGCTCTACCTCGTCCATCGCATCCCCTATCCGCCCAACAAGGGCGACAAGATACGCTCCTTTCACCTGCTCAAGCACCTGGGCAAACAGTATCGCGTGCACGTCGGCGCCTTCGTCGACGACAAGGCCGACTGGGCCTACGCCGAGGTGGTGAAAAAACTGGCGGGGGGCGAAGTCTGCCTGCTGCCGCTGCACCCGAAATGGGCCACGCTGAAAAGCGCGACCGGCCTGCTCGGCGGCGAGCCCTTGACGCTGCCCTATTACCGCGACCGCCGCATGCAGCGCTGGGTCGATGCCTTGCTGGAAAGAGGCGACATCCGGCGCGCCCTGGTGTATTCGTCGAGCATGGCCCAGTACCTCATGCCTCATGCTGATCTCAACCGCGTCATCGATTTCGTCGACATCGATTCCGACAAGTGGCGCCAGTACGCGGAAAAGAAATCCTGGGCGACCCGCTGGGTGTATCGGCGCGAGGCGGCGCGGTTGTCGGCCTACGAGCACCGGGTGACCCAGGCCTTCGACGTCGCCACTTTCGTGTCCGATGCCGAGGCGGCCCTGTTCAAGCAGCTGGTGCCGGAGGGCGCGCACAAGGTGTTCGGCTTCAGCAACGGCGTGGACATCGAATACTTTTCACCTGAGCACGCGCTCGCCAACCCCTATCTGCCGGATGAGCGGGCCATCGTCTTCACCGGCGCCATGGACTACTGGGCCAACGTGGATGCCGTGACCTGGTTCGCCTCGGAAGTGTTTCGTGCCGTGCGCGACAAGGCGCCGAGCGCGCGCTTCTACATCGTCGGCGCGCGGCCGACGCCGGACGTGCAATCCCTGGCCACCATCCCCGGCGTCGTCGTCACCGGCGGCGTGATGGACATCCGCCCTTATCTTGCCCATGCCGCGCTGGCGGTGGCGCCGCTGCGCATCGCGCGCGGCATCCAGAACAAGGTGCTGGAGGCCATGGCCATGGCCAGGCCGACCATCGTGTCGCCCGAGGCGCTGGAAGGCATCGCCGCCGAGCCGGGACAGGAGCTGTTGCTGGCGCGCAATGGCGAGGAATTCCGCCAGCAATGCCTGG
>JACCDS012131283.1_pt1 | contig 11599 bp, 5 predicted proteins | sample 7446441 | NCBI WGS metagenome assembly JACCDS01 (sample SAMN15323445, study PRJNA562643) | freshwater metagenome | isolation source: river surface water | place: USA:Blue River Watershed | collected 2017-08-17 | reverse complement strand
TTTTAAAAGATCGTCCATATCAGATGTAACAAAGCCATTGAATTTCCATTCTTTGCGTAAAATGCTGTTGAGTAGCCAAGTATTGGCATGGCAAGGAATACCATCGAGTGTATGGTGTGCCGGCATGATGGATTGGGCTTTGGCCTGTGTAATTGCCGCTTCAAAAGCTGGGAAATATACTTCGCGCAGCACCCGCTCCGATGTTTCAAAACCTTCGCCATTCATACCCGCCCAAGGTTCGCCATCGGCCACAAAATGCTTGGGTGTAGCAATGATATTGTTGCTCGACAAACGGTTTGCCCCTTCGCCTTGAATTCCATTGATGTAAGCAACCCCCATTTGAGTAACCAAAAAAGGATCTTCACCAAAAGACTCCTCCACCCTGCCCCACCGAGGATCGCGGGCTACCCCCAACATGGGCGAAAAAGTTTGATGTAACCCAACTGCCCTTGCCTCTTTGGCTATAATTTGAGCAACTTGCTTCATTAAAGCCGTATCGAAGCTAGCAGCCATAGCAATTGATTGGGGAAAACTTGTACATCCATCGGAAACCACGCCGTGTAAAGTTTCGCCACTTGCCATATTGGGAATGCCCAAACGCGGCAAACCATTTCCCACATAGTTGAGTAATTGCAGTACTTTTTCCTGCAAAGTCATTTGTTTAATTAATTGCAAGGCTAATTTGGTGGCCTCCGCCTCCCGCTTAGCAAAAGCAAGCTCGCTAGTACTTGATGGAGCTACTTGCGCCATTAAGGAAGAGTAAGAGAGCAATAATAGGATGTTGATGATTTTTTTCATATAGATAATAACCGAATTATTTATTAAACAACGCACTATCGTACACAGTAATACCTTTGGTATTTTGAATAACTAAATGTGCATTGGCCGGGAGTTTGTCAATATTTATTTTATGTATATTACCGGGTTGCAACGTTTTTATGGGATACTCTTTGGTATCGGTATCTGTTTTTACCAATAATTTGTAATTGATAAGGGTATAAGAAGGAAAATCGGCCTTGGCTTGGATGACGATTTGATTGTCTGTTATGGTCACCAATACGGGTGATAATTCCGTTTGAAAGGCTTTGTATAATGCTCGAGGTTTGCGTTGGGGATCTACAATACCCCATTCACGATAACCATTTGCTTTTGTAAAGGCAAATCGACTTAAATAATCGTTGAAACTCCAATAGGAACAGCCAACCACATAAGGGTTTTGCTTAAGCACGGCAATAACATCTTTTAAATTATCTATTCGCTCTTGTTCATTTTTTACCCAATCAGACCGCATTCCAAATTCGGAAACGTAAACAGGCTTATCGGGATATTTTTGATGAATATTTTGTAATAGTTTTTCAAATTCTTTTGGATTGGTATATATATTGGTACAAAGAAAGTCGCAATGACGGTAGCTATCGTAGGGCGGTAATAAATTTTGGGGACTTGCCGCTCCACCTAAAGAGGCAAAGGTACAAAGGCGGGTAGAATCAAGATTTTTGTATTTCTCTATTTGTACACGCGTCCACTCATCACCTTCGGGAGTCCAACTAGGATATTCATTACCCACACTCCAAGCAATTACGGAAGGACTGTTCCAATAAGCTTCCACCATTTCTTTCATTTGTGCATAAAATGTTGCACGTAAGTGTTCGTTATTCATTAACACCGGCGACACACCCCAATTGGGTATTTCGGGAATCAGCAAATAGCCATTTTCATCGGCCCATTTAAAAAAGTGTTTGCTTGTTGGGGTATGACAAAGCCTCGACATAACCATGTTTCCATTGCGCTGCAATCCCATATCGAGCTGGGCCAAGCTAGCTGGTTCGGTAGCTCCATGTACCGGATGATCTACTTGTCTGTTGGCACCTGCCACGCGTATGGGTTGTCCATTTAACAATAATTTGGTACCTACTTGTTTAAACTCACGTATCCCGAAGTAGGCACTGTAGCTATGTAAAGTGTCTTTATTGGCCAATAAACTAGTGGTAACATCATACAAATTAGGGTTATCAAAATCCCACAAACGGGTACTAGCAGCATTTAAAAAAATGTCTTGAACAATTTTTTGTTCGGACCAAGCTTTGATGGTAATGGTTCGTGCAGCAGTGATAGGCAAAATTGGCTTGCTGCCATTTGCACTTGTTCTATAAGCAATACTAGGTTGAACAACTAAAGTAGTATCGCGCCATGTTTTATTGGCAATCCATGAAATGATTTTTACTTTGCTGCCTCCTTTTTGTAAGTCGGGCGCTGTTTCGATTTTTTGTTTTGCTACGCGAACTTTTGGCACCACTTCTACGGCAACATCGCGCGTGATACCACCATACTCATACCAAGGATATAGCTGATCGTTAGGATGGTTTCCTAAGCGAGCCCCCGGTACCGTAAGATAATTCCATGAATTATCGACCTCAACAGACAAAAAGTTAACTCCAGAGAAATTGGCTTTGTGCGACACATCAATTGCAAAAGGCGTATATCCACCTTCGTGCATTCCTACCAATTCGCCATTTAAAAAAATACGACACTTGTAAAAAACGGCTTCAAATTTTAATAGCACTAATTTATTCGCTATATTTTTAGGAAGTTCAAATCCTTTCCTATACCACGCTTTTCCGGTAAAATTGTATCGTACATCAACATTCCAACAATGGGGAACGGTAACTTGGTCCCAACTTGAGGGCAGTAAAAACGTTTTGTCTTTCGATAGTTCCCAAGGTTTGTGCCAACCTGATTGCTCACCAACCCCCATAGGGTCAAGACCAAAAGACCATTTTCCATTGAGCGAAACCACTTGGCACCAAGCAAAACTTGGCAAGAAAACAACCATCAACAAGCACTTAACCAATAAACTATTAATTTTCATTTATTTTATTTTATATAATTATTGACTATTTCGTAAAAGAGTAAATCATTAAACGCGTTTTGAGCATCTACAGGATATCCAGGCAATAGAATTAGCGTACCTTTTTCATATTGAATAGTGCCTAGAAGGGTTAACAACTGACTGGGTCGTGCAAAAAAAGTACCTTGAACCGATTGTGGAAATGCGGAAACAAATGGAAAAAAACCAACCGGATCGGCAGACACCTCCCAACTATTGGTACCAATCACATTTTTAGATGGGATGGCTTGATTCCCGACATAAGTGTCCAAGTACCCCCAACCGTTTCCGTTCCAAAAGCCTTTTTGTAGGCCGCCCCACTCCACGACGGGTTGTTTCAATATTTTATTGTGGTATAATAGTGCAGCCCATGAACTATCGAATTTGATTAGGCAGTTTGCACCATTGCGTACAGCTCGTAAAATTGCCTTTAAGGTATCTGCTGATGGAATGTCAGCAACAGCAATCAGTTTAGTTTTGTGCAAGTTTTGAATATTTAAACGCTCGGCTTTTACACCTGCCTCTTTTAATGCGGCCTCGGCTCCCGGCCAATTGTGCACGATAGTTTTGGGGTTTTGATTTTTTTGCAATACAAGAAAATGTTTTTTATACGAAGCTCTATTGCGAAGTAAAATTTGTTCCGTACCTATTGCCACCACCCGCTCATTCTTTAGCAAGGTGCATAAAATGGTTATATAGCCAGCACGCCAACCGGAATCCAAGCTGATGGTGTAATTATTAAATAATGCTTGTGCATGTACATCACCGCCTTTAACCGAAACCTCCCTTTTTTCTTGAAAAGAAGTAAGTTTCCCTTCGCCATCTTGTACCTTAATGTTTAAACTGTAGTTGCCCGGAGGTAATTTTCCTTCATTGATTAGGTGAATTGCCAATTGAACTTTGTCTCCTGGAGCAAAGTATTTTCCATTTTTTCGTAAAACAGCCAACTGTAATGAGCGAGTCCAATAAGCAAAGTCGCTTGCAGGACCTTTCAAATTTCGGCCTTCGTCGCAAATGGCAGAATACCAAGCCAAAAAGTCATCGCCCAAACTTTGATTGGTTTCACTCCATCCATTAATGGCATAGCCATCGGTACTATTGTTGATTAATGTTGCTTGAGCTAATCGACCATTGGTATACATCAGCCCTCGACCAGCTTGCAAAGACAAATCTGCTGCCGATTGAATATGACGCTGTTTAATAAAATTATTCTGTAAAAAATATTGCTCAATTTTCGAGGCCATTGGCTGCCACGAAGCATCGTCGTAACCGGGATTACTTTTGGCAAGCTTTGCAAGCAGTACCCAATTGGCAGGTCCCGTGTAGCACCTAACTTCGCCCCAATGAACAATGCAACTGTCATTTTGCGTTTGATGGGTAAATAAATCGGATTCTTGAAACCGCGATTTAGAATCTACCGTATGATCATCAACATATTGAAGGTTGGGCATTGAATTATAAGGAGGTATGTTGGGAACAAAACCGGACGCACCACCTAATTGCCCGCCCGACTGATTAACTATCATTCGAGAGTTATCTAAATCATTAATAATAGTAAATATTTTTTTGTGTACCACATCATAAGCATTTTGTTCGTTGGAAAGACTCCATACCACTACGGAAGGATGATTTCTATCGCGCAAAACCATTCTTCTACACTTTTCAACCATATTTTCTACTGCCATAAATGCTTTATCTGACGGCTGCAACCATGAGGACACATGCAAGCCATCGATTCCGGGCATTCCACCAGGTTCTTCGTAAATGAGCAATCCCATTTCATCGGCGTACTCCATTACCAAGGGTTCGCCAATTCGCCTATGGAAGCTGATGCAATTGTGCCCAATAGCTTTGGCATTTTGTACCGATTGTAGTGCCATTTCGTGGTTAGCAAAAAAACCAGTTTGGGCATAGTATCCCCAATCAATAGCCGATTTTAAGCGAATACGCTCACCATTTAAATAATAATTTAATTGCCCCTCCTTATTTGAAACTGCTTCAAAAGTTCTGAAGCCAAAGCGTTGGGTATAATTATCAAGCAATTGGTTGTTTGCATTTTTTAGCTCCAACTTACAATAATATAAATTGGGGCTATCAACAGACCACAGCAAAGCGTTGGGTACTTGTAACGATTGCTTCCAATCATGCTGTGTATTGGCAGCCATTGAAAAGGAAAACACTTTACTATAAATAGGAGTTCCATCACCTTTAAAAGGCACTAGTGAAAGGCCAATTTGTACGTTTTTAGATTCACTAGCTGTATTATTGATTGTTACATGTACATCAATATTACGACCCTTTGCAGGCAATACATTTTTCACAAACACATCGGTTATAAACGTGGTATTGGTTGCCGTTAAGCGTACATCGCCACCAATACCACCAAAGTCGTGTCCGGGAGGCAATAGGTAATTGTTACCCCAAGCAATGCACGGATTATCGTCCCAACCGCGCTGCCCGCCAGGATTGGTAATGCGAAACGCAATTTTATTCAGCGAACCTGGCTTAACAAACTTTTCAATGTTGATTGCTATAGGTGTTTCAGCAACCAAATCGTACCCACAGAGTCTTTCATTTACGAAGATTTCTATTCGCTGACGGGCTTTTTCTATTGATAAATGTATTTTTCTACCGTCCCAATCCTTAGGTATGTATATTTCCTTGCTTATCCAACCAACTCCGTGGTATTGAAAAAGGGGATTGCCTTTGGCAAATATTTGTTCAAAAGATGCTGGTATGCGGTACAAAACACCTTTTTGACTGTACAAGCTATCCCAACCGCAAGTAGGAACGTTATAGGGTTGCTGAGCCAATTTCACCTGACTAGGTAAATAAAGTGTATCATTTCGCCAGCTAGCTTTTTCGTCCAACCAAATTCGCCAGTCATTGGCACACAAATCTATTTGCTCACGAACCGTGTTTTGAGCAATCATTCGTCCCCCAAGTAACAGAGTAATTATTAACAATATTCCTTTCATTACTTTCAACGGTTACATTCAACGCAATTGCTTTATTAACTTTCCTAATTTAATCAAACTATCTGCATCAGCTTTTCTATAACTACCAGACAAATCGGGTGCAGTTGACAGTAATACATTGCTTCCACCTCTTTCTTTATTGCGCTTGATAAAGGCAAATAAACTATCAACCGGATAAAACTTGGAATCGGTATGTGTAAACCAACAAGATCCTTTCATGAGTCCATTCCCCAACGAGCGTTGTAAATTCATTTGTGAAGTGAGCTCCGTTTCAAATGGCAAATAATAGGTAACGCTATCTGTCCATTTACGATACGCCTGATGACCCGATACGGGTGGGCAACGTTCTTCGCCATTTATGATATCCGTTGGGAAAAACTTCAACTTGCTGCCATCTTGTACATTTTGGTTAAAGTGGACAAGTGTTTGGGGGTTATTGCGTTTGAGCAATGTATAGGTTTCGGCTACCGTTAAGTTTTCCGGTGCCCACACTTGCATATCTATCCAAAAACTATAGATTTCGCCATAATTACTCGATAATTCAGCTAGTTGTTTGAGTATTACTTCTTTTGCGCTGCTATTGGTCAGTTCGTTTTTGATAGTGCTGTTCCATTTCCAAGGTTGCCATCCTTTACCACCCCACAAACAATAATACAAACAAGGTTTGATGCCATATTTTTTACAAGCATTGACAAATTGCTGTACCACATCTTTTGGATAAGCACTTTTCATTACATCAAACTCGGTATACTTACTATCCCACAAGCAAAAGCCCGAAGTATGTCGTGTTGTTAATACAGCATATTTAACATGGGCTTTTTTAAAAGTGGCCATCATTCCATCAAAATCAATATTGGTGGGATTAAAGTTTTGAGGATTGGTGTTTTGCGAAAATTCCCTTTGAAGAAAGGTATTATCGTTAAAGTGAACAAACGCACCAAACTTCAATTTTTCCCATTTCTTTAGTTGCTTAGTGGGTTTTGTAGCAGGCATTTGGGCACTTACGCCCTTTGCAACAAGTAAGAAAAAGAGTACATATTTAAGCATGGTATTTTTGTTTGTATACATTATCGGCATTTAAGTAGTAACCTTATTTATAGCGAAAATCTGTTGCAAAGCGATTGATAATAAAGTCGAAACTTTTATTGCTTGTGGTATCGCTTAGGTTATTGGCTTTAAAAATTTCGAATCCAAGATTGTAATTGGTAAGTGTGGCACCGGAGAAATCTACCGATAGACTATCAGTAAAAACCACACCCTGAATAATTTTAGTAGAAAAAAGTTTTCGGTTACTCACAAATTGCATCAACTTCAAAACATCAATATTGGGAATATGGGTTTCGTATTTTACCCTAATAAAATTGATGATGTAATCGTTGTTTGTAAAATTGGTTCTGCCAATAATATTGTACGCAACACTATCTATCACAATTTCGGATTGCAGATTGCCCAAACTATCTTTCCAACTCAGTTTATTGCCGGCAGGTCCCATGCCGCCACGTTTATTGAGCCACACCATAAAAGCACAGTAGTTGGCCAATTGTTGTCCGGTTTTTTGAAAATAAATATCGAACGACGTGTTGTACACACAGTTACCCGTTTGGGGTACGCTTACTTGCACATAGGATTGCAAACGAACAATTTTGTCATATTTTTTTGAAATATCTAACCGAATTTTTGGATAGGGCAAACACCCCCCACCGGTATTGAAACAACTAATACGCATGTAGGCAAAAGGATTGGCTTTTGTGGGTTCGTTGGCGTAAACGCGCTGCCATCCTGTAGGAGCTTTGGCGCGACCGCTGATATTTTGACAAAAAGAGGCTGTTACTGAAGATTGGGGCATTTTGTACGTCCAAAATTGGCGTTCTGCCCCTTCATTTTTGTGTGGATTTCCCCAATCGTCGTAGGAAAAATAGTCGAACTGTGCTTCTAATCCCTTTTGTACGCTACATCCAATTGCAACACAAGCAATACAGCATACTATAAAAGCAAATCGATACATGCAAATCGTTTATCAACTATTAAAAAAATGGGGTAAATTAAGTTTTCGAAAATAGGCTGCTTTTGTGGATTTGATTGGATGCTTTTGTAAACATACACCTACCCAAATGTTAACCGAACACACAAATGAATAACATAAACTCGTTTTTAAATTGAGTCCACACAAACGAACAAAAAATTATAATAATGCGTTTATAAAAATAAGCTCGTTTCAAATAAACAGCCTCGGTCTGCACAAATTGTCCCTTTTTCCTGCGTTAGTGATTGAAGCGGTTACCCCACAGCCGACATCCTGAAAGGTGGCGGCGAGGAGTAAAAGCGAAAAGCACGACCCGTAAGGGGAACGCCCTAACATCGCTTAATATCGTTATTGTTTGTTTATAAAATGGTGTTGTAATGTAAAACATGTGTTTTCAAAAGAAGAAAACTTGTAGTTTGCACGCTCATTTAAAAACATCGCTTGTTATGTGTATGGAAAGATTTTTGTTTAAAAGTCGTATAGCATGGCTGATAATGCTGTTAAGTATTAGTTACCAATGGGTAGCTGCTCAAAACAGTCCTGTTCGTGAACGACTATTATTAGATAACGGCTGGCGCTTTTATTTAGGCGACATTACCCCTCCGGTTATTAAAGGCCATAATGAATCTTATAACAATGCTAAAGCAGGTAAAGCTTGGGGAGCTGCGGCACCAGAATACAACGACAATCAATGGCGTTTACTCAATTTACCACATGATTGGGCGGTAGAACAAGGTTTTGACTCTACCGAAAACTTATCCCAAGGCTACCGCAAGCGTGGCATTGGATGGTATAGAAGACATTTTAAACTTTCCCCTGCCGATAAAGGCAAACATTTAGAACTACAGTTTGATGGTATTGCCACGTATTGTTCAGTATGGTTTAATGGTAACCTTGTACACAGAAACTGGTGCGGCTATACTTCTTTTTATATAGACATTACCTCAATGGCTAAGTTTGGCGAAGAAACAAACAGTATTGCCATAAGAGTAGATGCGAATGCCATGGAAGGATGGTGGTACGAAGGAGCTGGTATGTACCGACACACATGGCTATTAAAGCGCAATCCGGTGCACATTACTACCAATGGCGTATTTGCGCACCCCGTAAAACTGCAACCACAAAAATGGCAAATACCGGTAAGCGTAGCCTTGCAAAACATTGGTCAATTACCACAAAACGTTAAGGTAACCACTGCCTTATACTCCCCGAAAAACGAACTTGTGACCTCTGCAACCACACAAGCTACGGTAGCTAGCCTCGACAAACAAACAGCACAACTTAACTTATTGGTTAACAATCCTTTGCTTTGGAGCATCCATCAACCTACTTTGTACAAAGTAGTAACTACCGTTGAAAATGGAAACCAAAAAATAGATACCCTTGTTACCAAATGTGGCTTTAGAACCACGCGCTTTACGGCCGATTCCGGTTTTTTCCTAAACGACGAGCCCGTAAAATTGCAAGGCGTATGTAACCACCAAGACCACGCAGGCGTAGGTGTTGCTGTGCCCGATGCATTATGGGCTTTTAGGCTTAAAAAACTAAAGGAAATGGGCGTAAATGCCTATCGTTGCTCGCACAATCCACCGGCAGCCGAATTTTTGGAAGCCTGTGATAGTTTGGGTATTATGGTGATGGATGAAAATAGAAACTTTAATGTATCTCCAGAATATGTACAGCAATTGGAATGGATGGTGCTGCGCGACCGTAACCACCCAAGTATTATTTTATGGTCGGTTTTTAACGAAGAACCGATGCAAGGAACTGAACAGGGCTACGAAATGGTACGCAGAATGAGTGCTATTGTAAAAAAACTAGACACCACCCGGCCTATTACTGCGGCCATGAATGGGGGATTGTTTTCGCCCATCAATGTCTCCAAAGCAGTAGATGTAGTAGGCTTTAATTATCAAATAGGCAGCTACGATAGATTTCATAAAGAAAATCCTACGCTCAAACTCACAAGTTCCGAGGATGTTTCGGCCTTCCAAGTAAGGGGAGAATATGTGAACAACCCTGCCAAGCACATCCTCAATTCGTACGATACAGAACGTGCCCCTTGGGGTAGTACCCATCGTGTGGGATGGAAAGCCATTGCCGAACGCCCCTATTTGGCAGGCGGATTTGTGTGGACGGGCTTTGATTATCGTGGAGAACCAACGCCTTACAAATGGCCATCGGCAGGTTCTTTTTTTGGCATCATGGATTTGTGTGGCTTCCCGAAAATGGCTTTTTGGTTGCATCAGGCGCAGTGGTTGCACAACCAACCGGTATTGCAATTGGTGCCACATTGGAATTGGCCTACAGACTCTATTGGCAAAAACATCAAGGTGATGGCGCTGTCTAATGCCGATAGCGTAACGCTTTGGCTCAATGGCAAACTCATTGGCGGCCAAAAAGTAGATAAATACGAAATGAACACTTGGCAAGTACCTTACAAACCGGGTAAACTAGAGGCAATTGGATATAAACTAGGCAAACAAATAGCAAAATACCAAGTAAGCACCACTGGTAACCCCGTAGCTGTACAGTTGGTTGCGGATAGACCGAATGTAGCAGGTGATGGTGAAGATGCAATGCCGGTAACAGTGAAGGTGGTAGATGCACAAGGACGTGAGGTACCTACCGCTAACCATTCAGTTGTTTTTGAAATTAGCAATAACGCCAACATTATTGGCCTTGGCAATGGCGACCCCAATAGCCATGAACCCGAAAAAGGAAATCAACGCAGCTTGTTCAATGGATTGGCGCAAGTAATTATTCAAACCAAACCGAATACCGATGGCGAAGTAGTATTGAAAGCCAATGTTGCAGGTTTGCAAAGTGCCACCCTCCGTTTGCCAATTCGCAAAAGTGAAAGCCGACCAAGCGTACCTGTGGTTTTCTCTCCGATGTTTTTGAGCCAATGGCGCATTAGTCCGTTCAGTAATGCTAAGCCCAATGCCACAGTAACCATATCGGACAATGATATGAACAGTTGGTTGCCTGCTAAAACCGCAGAATTGGTGACTTTCAACGATGGTAACTATGCATTATTCAATACAAAATTTACACTATCTAATTATGCGGCAAATACAAAAGGGAAAATTGTGGCCAAGAAAATTACTGGCAAAGCTGAGTTTTGGCTCAACAATCAATTGATTGGTACCAAAAACACAGCCCAACCGGCAGATATCGTATTGCCTTTTACCGCCAACAATGGCAACTACACATTGACCATTTTAATTGAGGGCGAAATGGGCAAAAAAGCAGGTTTGGGAGGTACCGTAGCGGTGCATACACAAACAGATTAAACACCTTTTATTATTGGGGTTTTCGATATTAGAACCCCAATAATTGACACTTTCCTATACGAGTACGCATTGATACCAATGTAAAAAAACGGTTATTGTATAGCCGTTTTTTTATTTTAAGCCATCACTACTATTGGGCTTCATTGGTGTAGGCTCCTTTCATCAGAAAGTACATTTTTTAAAACCTAGCTATAAACCAACACATTGAATACACATCATACTGTTCATTAAAAAAGTAATTTAAACCAATTCAATATGCTCCTTTATTTTTTTAAGATCAGTGGTCTTCTCCTGTTTTCCACGCTGGGTCACCCAAAATTGAGGTTAAAAAGGTTTAGTAAGAGTTGCTGTTCAGGTTTTTGGATGTATAGGCGTGTATGGAGGTTGTCTGACAAATGTGTTTTGATGGTTACAC
>JACCDS010859089.1_pt1 | contig 11601 bp, 12 predicted proteins | sample 7446441 | NCBI WGS metagenome assembly JACCDS01 (sample SAMN15323445, study PRJNA562643) | freshwater metagenome | isolation source: river surface water | place: USA:Blue River Watershed | collected 2017-08-17 | reverse complement strand
TGGCCCACATATTCGTCGAGCAGCTTGGGCCGAAGGGCGCGCTCAATCGCCTCCTCTTGGTGCGACACGGGAGAGGCCGAAATCACTCGGGGCTCGGGCTGGGGCGCAAAGTCGTCGGTGCGAATGCTCATGGCTCAGTTCTGTTTTATTTGTTCAAAGATTTGAGCGCCAACTTGATGCCTTCGCTGACCCCCACATCGGCAGGCAAGCTCTTCAGGGCTGCGGCGGCTTCCTTGTCGCTGTAACCCAGTGCCAACAAGGCTTGCTGAATGTCGCTGTGCGCATCGCTGGTGTTCACGGCAAACAACCCACCCACGTCGCCGCCCAGCTTGCCTTTCAGCTCCAAGAGCAAACGCTCGGCCGTCTTTTTGCCAATGCCAGGCACTTTCACCAAGCGCCCAACTTCTTGCGTGGTGATGGCCTGGGCCAAATCGGCCACGCTCATGCCCGACAACACGCTGAGCGCTGTGCGGGGACCGACGCCAGAAATTTTGATGAGTTGACGAAAAGCCTCACGCTCGGACAAGGTGGCAAAGCCGTACAAAATTTGCGCGTCTTCACGCACCACAAAATGCGTCACCAAGGTCACTTTTTCGCCGGTGGCTGGCAAATTGTAAAAAGTGCTCATGGGCACATTGACTTCGTAGCCCACCCCCTGGCAATCCACCACCACTTCGGGTGGATTCTTGTCACTCAAAATGCCAGTGAGTTTGCCAATCATGAAGGGGCGCCCTTAAGTTGCACGGTATAGAGGAAAATCAGGGTTCAACGGCCCGTCACACACCGGTCGAAACCACAACGAACAGGATTATCCACTTGATCGTCAGACACACCTTCACGCCGCACAACAATACCCGCTTGTCGCACTTGTGTGGCCCGATGGATGCGCACTTGCGCACCATCGAGGCGGGCTTGCAAGTGAGCATTTCACACCGCCACGAACAATTCAAGGTGGATGGACCCAAGGCCGTAGCTCTGCAGGCCATGGAGATTTTGCAAGCCATTTATGAACGTGCCGATCGCCCGATTTCGCCCGACATGGTGCAACTCATGTTGGTGGGTGACAGTGCCGGAGATGAGGGGCAATTGCCCACCTTGCAAACCCGCCGCGCCGATCTGAAGGCTCGCACCCCCGTGCAAGCCGCTTACTTGGAAAGTATTGCCACGCACGACATCACCTTTGGCATTGGGCCTGCAGGCACGGGCAAAACTTATTTGGCGGTGGCATGCGCCGTGGATGCCTTGGAGCGCAGCAGTGTGCAAAGGATTGTCTTGACGCGGCCAGCAGTTGAAGCTGGCGAGCGGCTCGGTTTCTTGCCCGGCGATTTGTCGCAAAAGGTCGACCCCTACCTGCGCCCGCTGTATGACGCGCTGTACGACCTGATGGGTTACGACAAAGTACAAAAGGCATTTGAGCGCAATGCCATCGAAATTGCGCCCTTGGCATTTATGCGCGGACGCACGCTGAACAACGCTTTCGTGATCCTCGATGAAGCCCAAAACACCAGCGCCGAACAGATGAAGATGTTTCTCACGCGCATCGGATTTGGGGCCAAGGCCGTTGTCACAGGCGACGTGAGTCAAATCGATTTACCCAAAGGGCAACTGAGTGGCCTCATCGATGCCGAGCGCGTGCTCAAGCGTGTCAAAGGCATCGCGTTCACGCGGTTCAGCAGTGCCGATGTGGTGCGACACCCCTTGGTGGCTCGCATTGTGGACGCCTACGACGCGCAAGGCAGTGCAGTGATGCGCGCTGGCGTGACCACGCGCCGCAAAACTTTGCCCACCGACGAATGAGTCACTGGGACTCGAGCATAGTGCAAGTCATCACCTCGACAAACCTTGACTTGCTTCACCGCACAACCTTGAACCTGCGAACCATCTTTCCACTATGGCCTTGAAACAACTGCAACTGTCCCTGCAATTTGGTGACATTCCCCACGCTGCGCGCCATCGGGCGGCTTTGCCACGCCATGCGGTCACGCGTGCAATTCGGCATGCATTGACCGACGACGCCGAAATCACGGTGCGCATCGTGGGCGAAGAAGAAGGCCGTGCACTTAATCACAGCTATCGCAAAAAAGACTACGCCACCAACGTCCTGACTTTTGACTACGCCGCAGGCCCGGTGGTGCTGGCCGATTTGGTGCTGTGTGCGCCGGTGGTGGCCCGCGAAGCCAAAGAGCAAGGCAAAACCTTGGCGGCGCACTACACCCATTTGCTGGTGCATGGCACCTTGCATGCACAAGGCTGGGACCACGAAACCAGCACCGCAGATGCCGAGGCCATGGAGGCTTACGAAATCGACATCTTGGCCGGATTAGGTCTGCGCAACCCTTACCGCTGAATCAAATCAAACGCACCTTCACGGTTTTGCCTTTGATCTTGCCGCGCGACAACTGGGCCTCGACCTTTTTTGCCAACTCGGCCTGAACCGCGACATAGGTCGAAAATTCGTTCACGTTGATCTTGCCCACTTGTTCACGGGTCAAGCCGCACTCGCCGGCCAATGCACCCATGACATCACCGGCCCGAATTTTTTCTTTGCGCCCGCCCACAATTTGCAAGGTGCGCATGGGCGGCTGCAAGGGGCCACCTTCTGCAGGTTTTAAGCTGGAGAGCGGCTCCCACGCCGATTCACGCCCTTGCATGAGCTCGATTTTTCCCACCGCGCCCATCTCGTCCATGCTGGCCAACGTCAGCGCCAGCCCTTCGGCATCGCCCCGCCCGGTACGGCCAATCCGGTGAATATGAATTTCAGGATCGGGCGTCACATCCACATTGATTACGGCTTCTAACCCTTCCACATCCAGGCCGCGCGAAGCCACATCGGTCGCCACCAACACCGAGCAACTCCGGTTGGAAAATTGCACCAACACTTGGTCGCGTTCACGTTGCTCTAATTCGCCAAACAAGGCCAAGGCACTGATGCCTTGCGCCTGCAACACCGCCACCAAATCACGGCACTGCTGTTTGGTATTGCAAAAAGCCAAGGTGCGCTCAGGCCGAAAATGCGCCAACAACTTGGACACCACGTCCAGTCTTTGGTTCTCGCTCACTTCAAAATAAATTTGGCGAATTTTGTGCGCACTGTGCTGCGCTTCGACCTTGACGGTTTGCGGCGTGCGCATGAATTGCGCAGCCAGCTTGGCAATGCCCTCAGGGTAGGTGGCCGAAAACAACAGGGTTTGCCGTTCTTTGGCGCATTGGCGAACCACTTTGGCGATGTCGTCAAAGAAGCCCATGTCCAGCATGCGGTCGGCCTCATCCAGCACCAGCGTGTTCACCTGCGCAAGGCTCAACGAACCTCGCTCAAGGTGGTCCAAGATGCGTCCGGGCGTGCCCACCACCACATCGGCGCCATGCTCAAGGCTGAGCGTTTGGCCTCGCAGGGCCACGCCGCCACACAACGTGACCACTTTGACGTTTTGACGGGCGCGCGCCAGCCGACGAATCTCTTGTGTGACTTGATCAGCCAGCTCGCGCGTGGGGCACAGCACCACCGCTTGCACGGGCAGACTGGGGGCGCCTGTCGATTGAAGGCGCTCAATCAAGGGCAAGCCAAAGGCCGCGGTTTTGCCACTGCCGGTGCTGGCTTGCGCAATCAAATCGTGACCGGCCAATGTGAGCGGCAAACTGGCCGCCTGAATTGGGGTCATCTGGGTGTAGCCCAGTTGTTCGAGGTTGTGCAGGGTTGCGGGGGTCAGCGTGAGCTGGTCAAAGCGAAGCGCGTTCGCGGCAAGAGAAGGGGCAGTCATGCCCCGATTATCGTTGGCCTGATGGCCGCGCTTCAGCGGCTGGCGTCGCGGTAAATGCCCACCGAGTAACCGCCCACCATGTCGCGCCCCTGGCTGGTGGTCACAATGGTTTTACCGTCGGGGCTCACCGCCAAGCCCACGGTGAAGGGGTCGACTTCGCTGCGGGCCACCACCGACCAGGAAGCCAAATCGACTTTGACCAATCGCGCCTCGTTGTGGATGGCGGCGTACAGGCTGCGATGGTCCGGACTCAACTCGATGGTGCGCACACCCAAGCCCACGCTCAAACTGCGGCCACCTGGCCCGGCTACTCGTTGCCCACCGGCCCCTTTTAGGGCCTGCACCAGAGCGCCTAGGTCATAGCGGCCAACCAGCCCGCTTTGATTGCCACTGACATAGAGTGTTTCGCCGTCGTGGCTGATCACCATGTGGCGGGGGTTGGGCACGATGTCGGTCACGGTGCCCAAATAGCGTCCCGTCGCGGCCTCAAAACCGGCCACACCGCCCCCGCCCATGCGGGCCACCAGAACGGTCTGACCGTCGGGGGTGTACACGGTGCCACGCAAGCAGAAACCGCAATTGTTGTCTCGGTTGCCTTTGATGCCCTCGGTAGGCAATTTGCGCTCAACCACCCAGTGGCCGATGTAACGAAAATCACGCGGGTGCTCAGCACTGATGTCCAAAGCGCCCACTGTGTTGTCGCCCCAATGGGTGACCACTGCTTGCCGCGAGTCGGGGGAAATAGCGACATATTTAGGCAAAGGTCCAGTGGGCATCACACGCACCACCTTGTCGGTTTGCATGTCAATGATGGCCATGGCCGAGGGTGAAGAAGCGTTCAAGTCAAAGCTGCGGCGGTAGTAAGGCACCCACAGGTATTTGCCGTTGTGCGAAACCGCCATCTCGACAGGCTTGCCGAAGAAATGGTTGTACTGGCCAGATTTGCCGTGGAAATACGGGTAACCAAACACCGTGGTTTCGTTTTGAAACAGCGCAGCATCTGCCGGACCGAAAGTATGGTCAATCGCCTTCAGTGCTTGTAAATCTGGATAGCTGTAGACCAGCGTTTGTCCGCCTTCGAGCGCATTGATGTACAACTTTTTGCCATCCTGCGAAAACATCGCCGACTTGGGGGATTGCACCCGAATGTCATACACATCCAGCGGCGCTTGGGGGGCATGGGTTTTGCCTAAGGCCTGAATACGCGCCACGCGAACCATGGATTCTTGCGCCTGGAGGCCAGACGCTCCCAACAAGCCAACAACACATGCGGTCCAAAGCAGCTTTTTCATTTCAAAAATTCTCAACAACGAGGTGAGTATTTTCTACTCAAACGCCCGATGCGCGCAGGGACATGGGAATGGTCACGGGCCCGTCATTGACCAAGGCCACTTTCATGTCCGCGGCAAACCGGCCGGTGTGCACCACAGCATGCAATTGCTTGGCGCGATCCACAAAATAGTCATAAAGGCGGCGACCCTCTTCGGGGGCTGCAGCCGCAGAAAATCCAGGTCGGGTGCCAGAAGACACATCCGCTGCCAATGTGAACTGACTCACGATCAGCAGGCCGCCGGCCACGTCTTGCACGCTCAAATTCATCTTTCCACTGTCGTCACCAAAGATGCGCAGCTTCAAAATTTTGGCGAGCATTTTGTCGGCAACTTCATCGGTATCGCCTTTTTCTGCACACAGCAACACCAGCAAGCCAGCGCCAATGCGGCCGATCAACTCGCCCTCGACCTGCACACTGGCTTCGCTCACCCGCTGCAACACCACCTTCATTTCAGGTCCCGGGCATCTTGAAAATGGGCTTCCACATCGCTGGGCAGCAGCTGGATGGTGGCGCGTAAACCGGGCACTTCGCTCATCAGCGCTTGTTCAACACTGCCACGCAAAGCGGCGGCGCGCCCCAAGGTCCAGCTGGCGGGCATGTGCATGTGCACATCGACGAAGCGTCGCTGCCCCGCTTTGCGGGTGTTCAGGTGGTCAAAACGGATGATCTCAGTCTCTCCGCGCTGATGCGAAAAACTGTCCAGTACTTTTTGCACATCCGCCAAAACTTCGGGCTCGAGTGCTTCATCCATCAGCCCTTGCGACGACAACCAAATCAGGTGAACACCCTCTTTCAAGATGTTCAATGCGACAGCTATGGCCACCACCGCGTCTAACCACAACCAACCCGTTACGACCACCAAGCCAATGCCCACGACGACACCGGCAGAAGTCCAGACATCGGTCACCAAATGACGGGCATCGGCCTCTAAGGCCAGCGAACGGTGCTGTTTGGCGGCTCTGAACATCAACCAGGCCAACACACCGTTCAGGGCCGAACTGCCCACCGACAAGGCCAAGCCCCAGCCCACTTGTTCAATGGGTTGCGGATCAAACAGGCGATGGGCAGCCGCCCAGATGATGCCCAACGCCGCCACAACAATCAGGATGCCCTCGAACCCAGAAGAGAAATACTCGGCTTTGTGATGGCCGTAGGGGTGCTCATCGTCCGCGGGCATGGCCGCTACCGTCACCATCATCAAACCAAAAATGGCGCTGGCCAAATTGACCACCGACTCCATGGCATCAGACAACAGGCCCACCGAATCGGTTAACCACCAGGCCAAGGTTTTCAAACCAATGGTGATCAAGGCCACCATCACCGAGAGCCAAAGCATCCGTTTGGGTGTCATCCAAGCATCAAGGTTTTTCATCGGCTTGGGTGGGGGTTCTGAGAGCGTTGAATAGTGAGGCAGGCGCAGCGGCGCGTCAGCTCACGGTCACTTTGGCAAACTTGCGCTTGCCGACTTGCACCACGTAAGTGCCCGCCTCGAGCTTCAGCCCTTTGTCGCTGACCACACTGGAGTTCACGCGCACACCGCCGCCGTCAATCAAGCGGCCAGCCTCGGTGGTGGAGGGCGCTAAACCCGCCGCTTTCAGTAGAGCACCAATGCCCAAGGGCGCGCCCGACAAAGACACTTCAGGAATGTCCTCAGGCACACCCCCTTTGCTGCGGTTGATGAAATCTTGCTCAGCCGCATCGGCCGCGGCGGCGCTGTGAAAGCGGGTTGTGAGTTCTTTGGCCAACATGACCTTGGCATCTTTGGGATTGCGCCCGCCTTCGACTTCTTTTTTCAAAGCCTCAATTTCGGCCATGGACTTGAATGACAACAAAGTGAACCAACGCCACATCAACACATCCGAGATGCTGAGCACTTTGGCAAACATGCTGTTGGGTTCTTCTGCGATACCGATGTAGTTGTTCTTGGACTTGGACATTTTGTCCACCCCATCCAAGCCTTCTAACAAGGGCATCGTCAAAATGCATTGCGGCTCTTGGCCATATTCGGCCTGCAAATGGCGACCCATCAGCAGGTTGAACTTTTGATCCGTGCCGCCGAGTTCGAGGTCCGATTTGAGGGCCACCGAGTCATAGCCCTGCATCAGCGGGTACAGAAATTCGTGCACTGAAATGGGCGTGCCGGCTTTGAATCGGTCGTGGAAGTCGTTGCGCTCCATCATCCTGGCCACGGTGTACTTGGCCGCCAATTGGATCATCCCCATCGACCCCAAGGGCAGACTCCACTCGCTGTTGTAGCGAATTTCGGTCTTGGCAGGGTCCAGCACCAAACTGGCCTGCTTGTAATAGGTTTCGGCGTTCAGCTTGATTTGTTCGGAAGTGAGCGGCGGTCGTGTGCTGTTACGGCCCGAGGGGTCACCGATCAGGCTGGTGAAGTCACCGATCAAGAAGATCACTTGGTGCCCCAGGTTTTGCAACTGGCGCATCTTGTTCAGCACGACGGTATGGCCCAAATGGATGTCTGGTGCGGTCGGGTCTAGGCCCAACTTGATGCGCAAGGGAACGCCGGTAGCCTCGGATTTTGCTAACTTTTGTAGCCAATCCTCCTTCGGAATCAACTCTTCACAGCCACGCAAGGTGACTTCTAAAGCGTTACGGGTCTTGTCCGTGACCGGAAATTTTGTAACAAGCGCTTGATTCATAAGGGTTTTTTCTGAAGTCGGTTCGATATTGAGCGGTACAATGGCCTTTTGCCGTGGGTCACCCATTTTAGGGCTGACCCGATTACGCCAATTGCAAAATTCCATCTTGAAGAAGATGTGGACTGCAAAACACCCTCTTCGATGCCCTTGTTTGCCCGTTTTCAATCTCGGCTGTACGCGTCTTTCATAGGAATTTTGTTCCTGTGCGCTTATGTGCTGGGCGTCGCACTCTTAGCCTTCCAAAAGGCTTTGGTCTGGCTGGACGGACAACATCCTCACTTGGCGTTTGCCCGCCAAACCATTGCGCGTTGGCTGAGTCTTCACCCCAAAACCATCAGCATGACCTTGGGATCCGTTCTGCTTGCTGGCGGCGGCGGGGCTTTTGCGATTGCCAATTTCGGTCCTGACATCTCAGCACAACCGGTGGTGACGGTGACTGTTCCGGTCGAAATCGCCAAACTCGAAGAGCAAGCCCAAATGCTCGACCAGATCAACATGAGCCTGCGCCGCACTGACAGCACGCGCTCATCGGACACCCCCGAAAGTCTGCTGCGTCGTTTGGGCATGGTCGACCCCGAAGCGGCCAACTACCTGCGCAAAAACCCCATAGCCAAACAGGCGCTGAAACAATCGGGCCGCTCGGTGGTCGCCGAAGCCGATGAACAACAACGCTTGCTCAAGCTCCATGTGCGTTGGCTGAACAGCGAGTCAGACACTCTCTTCCAGCGCCTCGTGGTCAAGCGCACGCCTCAGGGTTTGCAAGCCAGCCTCGAAACATCTCCCATGAACGCGGCCATCCGCATGACGGGCGGTACGGTGACCAGCTCGCTTTACGATGCTGCGGACGAAGCCCGCTTGCCCGATGCCATCATTGGCCAACTGACCCAGATCTTTTCCAGCCAAATTGACTTCCACCGCACCCTGCGAAAGGGTGCCCGCTTTTCAGTGGTCTACGAAGTCCTCGAAGCCGATGGTGAACCGGTGCGCACGGGCCGCGTGTTGACCGCCGAGTTCAACAATCACAACAAGTCTTACCAAGCGGTTTGGCACCAAGAGCCCGGCCAAAAAGGCGACTACTACAGCTTGGACGGCAAAAGTCTGAGCCGCGCTTACTTGGCATCGCCAGTGGCGTTTTCGCGCAAGACCAGCGGGTTCAGCATGCGCATGCACCCTGTGTTGCAAACCATGAAAGCCCACTTGGGCGTTGACTATGCTGCCCCCACCGGCACGCCCGCACTCAGCATTGGCGATGGCGTGGTCGACTTTGCGGGTGTGCAAGGTGGTTACGGCAACATGGTGATTGTTCGCCATGGCGGCAACCACTCGACGGTGTACGCCCACCTGAGCCGAATCCATGTGCAAAAAGGCCAGACCGTTCAAAAAGGCCAAGCGATTGGCGCGGTGGGTTCCACCGGCATGTCCACCGGGCCTCATTTGCACTTTGAGTTCCGCGTCAACGGCACCCACGTCGATCCTGAAAAAATCATCCAACAAGCTCAAAGCACCCCGCTCAGCCCCGCGGGTATGGCTCGTTTCAAGTCCACTTCTGCCTCAGCCCGAGCGCAACTGCAAGCCGCAGCCCTCATGCGAGAGGGTGCCGCGCAGTGATCGAAAAGGGCCGCAAGGCCCTTTTTTACGACCGCCGATACTGGCTCCATTGATCCCCGTCCCGCGACATTCACTTCAGCCACATGCCATGACCGAAAACTTTATTGGCCTGATGTCTGGCACCTCTTTGGACGGTGTTGATGGTGTCTTGGTGGCCATGGCACCGGGCGGTCAGCTGCAAGTGAAAGGCCACGCCTTCAGGGCTTTTGATGCGTCCTTCAAATCCGAGTTGTTAGCCCTGAACCAATCTGGGCCCGACGAATTGCACCGCAGCGCCTTGGCCGGCAACCAAATTGCGCGCCACTACGCTCAAGTGGTGCAAGACTTGCTCAACCAATGCCACTTGCAGGCTCAGCAGATCACCGCCATTGGCGCCCATGGCCAAACCGTTCGCCATCGCCCGCTGGAATTCGATGGCGACGCCGCCCAACAACAAGCCGCCGTGGGTTACACCCTGCAATTGATCAACCCCGCGTTGTTGGCCGAACTCACGAACGTGGATGTGGTGGCCGATTTTCGCAGCCGCGATTTGGCGGCAGGTGGTCAAGGTGCCCCACTGGTACCCGGCTTTCATCACGGTGTTTTTGCACACGCTCAATCGGTGGTGGCGGTCCTCAACATTGGGGGCATCTCAAATATCAGCGTGCTCAATCCGGGTGCCTTGGTGACCGGCTGGGACTGCGGCCCCGGCAATGCCTTGATGGACCATTGGTGCCAGCTTCACACCAGTGAGGCCTTTGACCGCGATGGCACATGGGCCTCCAAGGGTCGTGTCCATCCTGCCCTGTTGTCAGCACTGCTGGCCGAACCATTTTTGCAAACCCAGCCGCCCAAAAGCACCGGGCGCGACCTGTTCAACCCCTCGTGGCTTGCACAGCATTTGCAACAGCACCCGAGCATTGCAGCGGTCGATGTTCAGGCCACGCTGACCGAATTCACCGCCTTGGCCTGCGCCAACGATGTGAAACGCTTTGCCCTGGATGCCCGGCAATTGATTGTGTGTGGGGGTGGTGCATTGAATGGTCACCTGATGCAGCGACTGGCGCACCATCTGCCCCAGTTAACGGTCTGCAGCAGTGAGGACCATGGCTTGCCACCCTTGCAAGTAGAGGCGGCAGCGTTTGCTTGGCTGGCCTTTAAAACCATTCGCCGCGAAAAAGCCAGTTTGCCAAGCGTCACGGGCGCCAGAGGCGCCCGTGTGTTGGGGGCAATTTACCCCCGCTGATATCTGGCGAGCGCTGCTCGCACGGTTTTCAAATCAGGTCGAGAACGACGAGCCGCAACCGCAAGTGGAGGTGGCGTTGGGGTTCTTGATGACGAACTGGGCCCCTTGCAGGTCTTCTTTGTAATCGATCTCAGCACCGATGAGGTATTGGTAGCTCATGGCGTCGATCAACAAAGACACGCCGTTTTTGCTCATGGTTGTGTCGTCTTCGTTGGTGATTTCATCAAAAGTGAAACCATACTGGAAACCCGAGCAACCGCCACCTTGCACAAACACGCGCAGTTTCAAATCAGGGTTGCCCTCTTCCGCGATCAGGTCAGCCACTTTGGCAGCCGCGCTGTCGGTAAAGACAATGGGGGCAGGCATTTCAGTCTGGACATTTTCAGCAACAGCGCTCATGGTTTATCTCCGAGTTCAATGACAAATAGTATAGCGCGTTGGTCGGGAATTAGGGCATGGAGGCCGCAGTAACGCTACTGGGGTTATGGGCTTTTGAAAAGAGAACACCAAACAAAAAGCCGCCACGGCGAACCGGTGCGGCTTTTTGAGGAAGCAGAAAAGCGAATTAACGCTTCGAGAACTGCTTGCGACGACGCGCAGAGTGGAAACCCACCTTTTTACGTTCGACTTCACGAGCGTCACGGGTGACAAAACCAGCTTGGCTCAGCACGGGCTTGAGCGAAGCATCGTAGTCAATCAAGGCGCGGGTGATGCCGTGGCGCGAAGCGCCGGCTTGACCGGATTCGCCACCGCCGTGCACGTTGATCATGATGTCGAAAGTTTCGGCATGGTTGGTCAACATGAGGGGTTGCTTGGCAATCATGATCGAAGTCTCACGGCCGAAGTAGGCTTGGATGTCCTTGCCATTCACCGTGATCTTGCCAGTGCCTTTTTTCAGAAACACGCGGGCGACGCTGGATTTGCGACGGCCTGTGCCATTGTTCCATTCACCAATCATCTCAAGTCTCCTTAGATGTCCAGCACTTTAGGCTGTTGGGCGGTGTGGGGGTGCTCAGC
>JACCDS010105016.1_pt1 | contig 11608 bp, 10 predicted proteins | sample 7446441 | NCBI WGS metagenome assembly JACCDS01 (sample SAMN15323445, study PRJNA562643) | freshwater metagenome | isolation source: river surface water | place: USA:Blue River Watershed | collected 2017-08-17 | reverse complement strand
CTGTTCTTCGAGGCGCTGGGCTGGTGGGTCAACGGCCAGAGCTTCCTGATGAACCCGGAGCGGCTGCAGATCATCATCCTGCAGATGGCGGTGATCGGGATCATCGCGGTGGGCGTCAACCTGGTGATCATCACCAGCGGCATCGACCTGTCGTCGGGCTCGGTCGTGGCGGCGTCTGCCGTGGTCGCGGCCAGCCTCGCGCAGGTCTCGGACTTCCCGCGTGCGGTGTTCCCGCAGCTGACCGACCTGCCGGCGATCTACCCGATCCTCGCGGGCGTGTTCGCCGGGCTGGTGATCGGGGTGATCAACGGCTCGCTGATCGCCTACACGGCCATCCCGCCGTTCATCGCCACGCTGGGCACGATGGTCGCGGCGCGCGGCTTCGCCAAGTGGTTCACCGGCGGCATGCCGGTGTCGATGCTGACCGACGAGTTCGCCTGGATCGGCTCGGGCGCCGTGCCGGTGTTCATCTTCCTGATCCTCGCGGCGATCTTCCATGTGGTGCTGCGCTACACCCGCTTCGGCAAGTTCACCTACGCCATCGGCGCGAACCGGCAGGCGGCGATCGTCTCGGGCATCAACGTCAACCGACACCTGATCTGGATCTACGCCGTGGCCGGCGTGCTCAGCGGCATCGCCGGCACGGTGACCGCGGCCCGCGCGATCTCGGGGCAGTCGGGCATGGGCGTGATGTACGAGCTGGACGCGATCGCGGCGGTCGTCATCGGCGGCACCTCGCTGGCCGGTGGCCTGGGCCGCATCACCGGCACGGTGATCGGGGTGCTGATCCTGGGCGTGATGACCTCGGGCTTCACCTTCATCCGCATCGACGCGTATTACCAGGAGATGGTCAAGGGCGCCATCATCGTGGCGGCCGTGGTGGCCGACCAGTACCGGCAGCGCAAGCGCCGCAGCTGATCGGCCCCGGCCCGAGGTTCGAGGGCATGGAGGATTGGGGACGGAGGATGGGGATGGTGTGAGGCAGGCCGACGCAAGCGGTCTGCCTCTTTTTTTGCTCACAGGTTCTCCGCCACATGCAGCTCCGCCGAGAGCGTCATCGGGACGGCCAGCGGGTGAGGCGTGGCGTGGGCGGCGGCCGCGCTGGGCGATGTCCGCCGGTCGAGCGCCGCGTGCATGGCGTCGACGACGGTGCGGGCGATGCGCCGGGTGGGCGTGCCCAGCACCAGGTCGACCAGGCCGTCGGCCAGGCCGGCGCGATGTTCCGGGGTCAGCTCGTTGCAGACCGTGACGACGTGCGGACCCGGCACCGGGCGTTCGCGCAGCGCGCGGATCACCCCGGCCGCGCCGCCGCCGGCCGCGTACAGGCCGACCAGGTCCGGGTGGCGGCGCAGCAGGTCCAGCGTGGTCTCGTAGGCCAGCTGGTCGTCCTCGAGGTTGACGAAGGTGTCGAGCACGCGGAACTGCGGCGCGTGCTCGCGCAGGTAGGCGCGAAAGCTCATCTCGCAGGCCTCCTGTCCGAGGTAGCGGTAGCTGCCGACGAACACCGCCACCGGGCCCGGCGCGCGGGCCATGCGGCTGATGGTCCAGGCGGCGGTGCGACCGCTCTTGCGGCCGTCCACGCCGACATGGCCGGCGCGCTCGGGCACGCTGAGGTCCGACAGCAGCGTCCAGCAGGGCCGGTCCTCGGCGTGCAGCGTGCGGATCGCCTCGCTGACGTGCGGGTGCTCGATGGACACCAGCGCCAGCGCGTCGACCTGCCGGCCGACATCGAGGATGCGGCGCGCGATCTCGGCCGGATCGAGCGCGTCGATGTACTCGATCACCGCCACCGCACGTGCCTGACCCGGCGCGGCGACGGCGGCGTTCAGGTCCCCGGCGAAGCGGCGGTAGAACGAGGCGTGGCGCTTCTGCAGGCAAAAGCCGAACGAGCGCAGGTCCGTGTGCTCGCGCAGGCGCTCGCGCATCAGGCGTGCGCCGTGATGCCCCAGCCGCTCGGCCGCCTCGATCACCCGCAGGGCGGTCGCCTCCTTGACCGGCAGCCGGCTGTTGAGCACCCGGTCGACCGTGGCGCTGCTGACGCCGGCCGCGCGGGCCACGTCGGTCAGGGTCGCGCGCTGGCCCACGTCGCGGCTCCCGATTCAGATGATGGAAATGACATGATGCGTTGCGCCATGCGTGATGAGTTCTGATGGGAAATGATGGATTTTCATTGTGCCCCGTTCCGGGCCTGCCTAGGATCGCGGCCACACGACGAGCAGGTGACCAGACATGAGCGCATCCCCCCCAACCCTGGCCACGCTGGCCACCCTGGCCGCTCCGGCCCCCATCCGCAGCCCGCAGCCCACGCGGTCCGACTACGCCCTGATCGGCGGTGCCGGCGAGCGTGCGCAGGCCGCCGGACTGGTCAACGCCGAGTGGTACCGCTGCGAGGTGCCGCGCGCGCTGATGAAGGACCTGATGAAGCGCAGCGACGGCCCCGCCATCCGCGACACGCTGATCTGGTTCGGCGTCATCGCGCTGGCCGGTGCGGCCATGGCGGCCAGTTGGGGCACGGCGTGGTTCGCGCTGGCCTTCTTCGTCTACGCGACGCTGTACTGCGGTCCGGCCGATTCACGCTGGCATGAGGCCGGTCACGGCACGCCGTTCAAAACCCGCTGGATGAGCGACGCGCTCTACCAGGTCGCCAGCTTCATGGTGCTGCGCCGCCCGACCCGCTGGCGCTGGAGCCATGCGCGCCACCACACCGACACGCTGGTGACCGGCCGCGACCCGGAGATCGCGGTGCCGGTGCCGACCGATGTCGTCGCCACGCTGCTGAACCTGTTCCAGCTCAAGAGCGGCCCGCGCGAGCTGGCCCGGGTCGTGGCCAACGCCCTGGGCCGGCTGGACGAGGAAGAGAAGACCTTCGTGCCCGAGATGGCGTGGCCGACGATGGTCCGCGAGGCGCGCGCCTGGGTGCTGGTCTATGCCGTGGTGATCGCCACCGCCGTCGCCACCGCGAGCTGGCTGCCGCTGTTCTTCATCGGCCTGCCGTCGTTCGCCGGTGCGTGGCTGTTCAACTTCTTCGGCTTCACCCAGCACGCCGGCCTGCCCGAGAACGTGACCGACCACCGCCGCAACTGCCGCACGGTCCACATGAACCCGGTGTTCCGCTTCCTCTACTGGAACATGAACTACCACGTCGAGCACCACATGTTCCCGATGGTCCCGTACCACGCGCTGCCCCGTCTGCACGAGGCGATCCGGGCCGATTGCCCGCCCGCGTACCGCAGCACCGTCGAGGCCTACCGCGAGATCATCCCGGCCGTTCTGCGCCAGCGCCGCGAGCCCGGCCACTTCGTGCAGCGGCCGATCCCCGCCACCGCACCGCGTGCGTGAGCCCGGCCTTCCCCACATTTCCACACGACGAAACTTGAACCGGACAGCAGGAGAGCCGCGATGAGCGACTGGGTGAACGTCTGCGCGCTGGACGATCTCGACGACGAGGACGTCATGCGCTTCGACCACGGCGGCAAGACCTACGCCGTCTACCGCTGCGACGGCCGCGTCTACGCCAGCGACGGCCTGTGCACGCACGAGCGTGTCCACCTGTGCGACGGCCTGGTGATGGACCACGTCATCGAATGCCCGAAGCACAACGGCCGCTTCGACATCCGCGACGGCCGGGCGCTGGGCGCGCCGGTGTGCGTCAACCTGAAGACCTGGCCGGCGCGCGTCGCCGACGGGCAGATCCAGATCCAGATCCAGATCGAGGTCCAGGTGCAGATCCAGGGCTGAGCGCGGGGCTGTCCGCGCCGCGTCAGAATCGCGGGGAACTTTCCGGCCGGTCGCAGGATCTCAGCGCGCTTTTGCCGGCAAGGCCGGTGTCTTCGGGCACCGGCCTTTTGCGTTTTCCTGCCGTTGCAGCACCCTGCGACGCCGGCAGATCAGCCACCGACGCCCGACGCGTCCTGCCCACAACCACCACGCCACACCGAGGGAATCCCATGTTCGACTGGCTCGCCGACCCCAATGCCTGGATCGCGCTCGCGACCTTGACCGCGCTCGAGATCGTGCTCGGCATCGACAACATCATCTTCATCTCGATCCTGGTGGGCCGCCTGCCCGAAGCCCAGCGTGATCGCGCCCGTCGTCTGGGCCTGACGCTGGCGATGGGTTCGCGCATCGCGCTGCTGATGTCGCTGGCCTGGATCATGCGATTGACGAACCCGCTGTTCACGGTGATGGGCAACGAGATTTCAGGCCGCGACCTGATCCTGCTGGGCGGCGGCCTGTTCCTGCTGTGGAAGAGCGTGCACGAGATCCATGCCTCGCTCGAAGGCGGACATGGCGGTGACGGCGAGGCCAAGACCCCGGCCGTGGCGACCTTCTCGGGCGTGCTGGTGCAGATCGCGATCATCGACATCGTGTTCTCGCTCGACTCGGTCATCACCGCCGTCGGCCTGGCCGACCAGATCTCGGTGATGGTGCTGGCCATCCTGATCTCGGTGGGCGTGATGATGTTCGCCGCCAAGTCGATCGGCGAGTTCGTCGACCGTCACCCGACCATCAAGATGCTGGCGCTGTCCTTCCTCGTGCTGGTGGGCGTCACGCTGATCGCCGAGGGCTTCGAGACCCATGTGCCCAAGGGCTACATCTACTTCGCGATGGCCTTCTCGGTGATCGTGGAGATGATCAACATCCGCCTGCGCAGCAAGATGTCGCCCAAGCCGGTGGTGCTGCACAAGGATGCGCCCTGAGCGAGCGCGCCGAGCTCATCGGAAGATGACGGTCTTGTGGCCGTTGAGCAGCACGCGGTGTTCGCTGTGCCACTTGACGGCGCGCGCCAGCACCTGGCTTTCGGTGTCGCGGCCGATGGCGGTCAGGTCATCGACCGTCAGGCTGTGGTCCACGCGGGCCACGTCCTGCTCGATGATCGGACCCTCGTCGAGGTCGGCCGTCACGTAGTGCGCGGTCGCGCCGATCAGCTTCACGCCACGGTCCAGCGCCTGGTAGTAGGGCCGCGCGCCCTTGAAGCTGGGCAGGAAGCTGTGGTGGATGTTGATCGCCTTGCCCGCCAGCGCGCGGCACATCGGGTCGCTCAGGACCTGCATGTAGCGCGCGAGGATGACCAGCTCGGCCCCTTCGCTGCGGATGATGTCGAGCTGGCGCGCCTCGGCGTCCGCCTTCGTCGCCGCCGTCACCGGGATGTGGTGGAACGGGATGTTGTAGCTGGCGGCCAGCTGGTAGAAGTCGCGGTGGTTGGAGACGATCGCGCGGATGTCGATGGGCAGCAGCCCGCTCCTGAAGCGGAACAGCAGGTCGTTGAGGCAATGGCCGTGCTGGCTGACCAGGATCACCGTGGACATCTTCATGTCGGCGCGCTGCAGTTCGGTGCTCATGCGCCACTGCGCGGCCAGCTCGGCCAGCGCGTTCTCCAGCCCGGCCTGCGGCGTGTGCTCGCAGGCGAACTGCACGCGCATGAAGAACAGGCCCGTCTGCGCGTCGTTGAACTGCGCGGCCTCGGTGATGTTGCCGCCCAGGGTGAACAGCAGGCCGGCCACGCCGTGCACGATGCCGGGCTGGTCGGGGCAGGAAAGCGTGAGGACGTAGGAAGGGCTCATGGTCGGTCTCTCGTGGAAGGGACATGGCGACGCCCCCCGCCCGGCCGCACGAGGCGGTCGGTCGTGATGCATCGGGTGGGACGCGAGCGCTCGCTCGCGCCGGATCAGCCGCGTTCGAGCGCGGCGCTGAACTGCGCCAGCACGTCCGGCGCGACCGGGACCGCGTGGCGGGTCTCGGGGTAGACGCCGCTGGCCACGTCGGCCTGGTACTCGCGGAAGGCGGCGACCCGTTCGGCCTGCAGCCGGTCGAGTTCGGCCGCGAAGTTGCGGTACTGCTTGGCGTGCCGCGGCACGTGGCCGCGGTTGAAGCCGAGCACGTCGCTGGCGAACAGGTACTGCGCGTCGCAGCCCGCGCCCGCGCCCATCGAGATCAGCAGCAGGCTGGTGCGCTGCGAGATCAGCGTGGCGACCTCGGCGGGCACCACCTCGATCTCGGCGGCGAAGGCGCCGGCCTCTTCCAGCGCCCGGACCTGGCGCCAGACCAGCAGCGCGCTGTCGAGCGTCTTGCCCACGGCCTTGAAGCCGCCGGTCCACGTGCATTGCGACGGGATCAGGCCGGTGTGTCCGCACACGGGGATGCCCTCGTCGCGCAGCCGTCGCACGATGCCCATGCTGGCGGCGCAGTAGACGGCATCGCCGCCCGCGCGCATCGCGGCGAAGGCGGCGCGCAGGTAGTCCTCGGCGGTGACGAAGTCGCCGTATTCGAGGCCCGGAATCGCGAAGATCGTCGGTGCCGCCTCGCGGAAGGCCGGACCCAGCAGGGCCGGCGGCACGGAGACCATGTCGATGCCGGCCTGCTGCGCGGCGGCGGCCTCGTCCAGCGTCTCCACCCGCAGCATGCTCAGCCGGCGCTGACCCTTCAGGGCGCGCAGGTCGGCGATGGTGGGGCGTTGCGGTTTCTTCATCGGGACTCCATGGGGCGACGGCGGCTCAGGCCGTCAGGTCGTCATGCCGTCAGCAGGCTCTTGAGCTTCACGGCCGGATCGGCCAGTTGTTCGGCGCTGGCGTGCACGCCGCGTTCGACCAGCGTGCGGGCGAGCTTGAGCTCCTTGGCCACCGCCGTGGTCGGCCCGCAGCCGCTGACGCCGACGATGCGGCCGTTGCCGTCGAGGTAGAGGTTCAGCTCGGCATCGATGTCGCCCAGCGGACGCTGCACGGCGGTGACGCCCAGCGCGGGCTCGCCGCTGACCTGCAACTGCCAGTCGAACTGATCGGACCAGAACCAGGCGGTGCTGCGGTAGCTCTCGTCGCCGCCGAGCATGTTGAGCGCCGCGACGCGGGCCTGGGTCTCGGCGTTGTGCCAGGTCTCCTGACGGATCGGCAGGCCCGACAGCGGGCTCGGGAACTCGGCGACGTCGCCGGCCGCATACACGCCGGCTGCGGACGTGGCCAGCCGGCGGTCGACGACGATGCCGCGATCGACGCGCAGGCCTGCGCCCCGCGCCAGTCCGGTCGCCGGCTCGATGCCGATGCCCACCACCACCACGTCGGCCTGCAGCGGCTCGCCTTCGGTGAGGTGGACGACCAGGCCGTCACCGGCCGGCTCGAAGGACTTCGGCACCACGCCCAGGCGCACGTCGACGCCGTGGCGGCGGTGCAGCGCCAGCACCCGTTCGGCCACGCTGGCGGGCACCGCCCGGCCCATCAGGCGCGGCGCGCCTTCGAGCAGCGTCACGGTGCAACCGAGCTTGCGGGCCGAGGCGGCCACCTCCAGGCCGATGAAGCCGCCGCCGACCAGCACCACGTGCGCGCCGGCCTTCAGGCGCGGGGCCAGCGCGAGCGCGTCGGCCTGGGTCCGCAGCGCCTGCACGGCCGGGTGGTCTGCGCCCGGGACGGCCAGCACGCGGGCATGGCCGCCGGTGGCCAGCAGCAGCGACTTGTAGGCGAGGCTGCGTCCGTCGGACAGCACGACCTGGCGGGCCATCGGATGGATCGAGGCGACCGTGCCGGTCCAGTGCGTGATGCGGGCGGCGTCGCAGGCCTCGGGCGTCAGGATGGCCGTCTGCGCCAGCGTCTGCTCGCCGGTCAGGATGCCCTTGGACAGCGGCGGACGTTCGTAGGGCAGGGCGGTCTCGGCGCCGATCAGCACGATCTCGCCGGTCCAGCCGGCCTCGCGCAGGTGCTGCGCCGCGCGGCCGCCGACATGGCCGGCGCCGACGATCACCATCGCGGGTTCAAGGTTGTGGGGCATGGCGCGCTCGCAGGTGGGTCAGGGGGCCAGGGCAGGTGACGGGGATCGGGGCCGGAATGGAACGATTCTAGGAATCGACCCCTGAGTCTGCAAATGGATTTCTATTTTTTGGTCTAGGGGAAAACGTGCTTCCAACGTGACCGGGGAACGAAAACCGGCTTCGTACAATCGACCGTCAATGCCACCCGACGGGCCTGCACAGCCGCGCCTCCCATGTCCGACATCGCCCCCCAGAAGCTCAGCGTCGAACAGCTGCTCAAGCGCATCTCGCACGACTACGACGGGTTGAGCAAGCAGCTCAAGCTGATCGCCCGCCATGTCGAGCAGCACCGCGATCACCTCGGGCTCGAAGGCATCCAGGAAGTGGCCGCGCAATGTGGCGTGCAGCCCTCGGCGGTGGTGCGGTTCGCCAAGCATTTCGGCTTCAGCGGCTACACCGAGCTGCAGCGCATCTTCCGCGACGGCCTGAGCCGCCAGATCGCCCCCAGCCGCAACTACAAGGCGCGCATCCGCGAGGTGATCGATTCGGGCGCGGGCAGCCTGTCGTCGGTCGAGATCGCGCACGAGTTCCTTGGCGGCAGCATCGCCGGCATGCAGGAACTGCAGAACGACCTGAACGGGCCGAGCTTCAAGAAGGCGGTCGACCTGCTGGCCGAGACCGAGGTGATCTGGATCTGCGGCTCGCGGCGCAGCTTCTCGGTGGCCGTCTACCTCGACTACGCGCTGCAGCACACCGACAAGCGGATCATGCTGGTCAGCGCGATGGGCAGCATGCACGAGGGCCAGACCCGTTCGGTGCGGGCGGGCGACGTGATCATCGCGATCTCGTTCGCGCCCTATGCCGAGGAGACCGTCACGGTGGCCCAGCAGGCGGTGCAGCGCGGCGCCCGGCTGATCGCGATCACCGACAGCCGCATGAGCCCGCTGGCGCGCGACGCGCAGGTCGCGCTGGTGGTGCAGGACAACTCGACCTTCGGCTTCCGCTCGCTGACCAGCACGATGGGTCTGGCGCAGAGCCTGTTCATCGCGCTGGCCTATCGGCTGGAATTGCCGTATCGGCCGACCACGTCGGCCGGCGTGGCCCGCGACGGCAACAGCTGAGGCCGCCACCGGCACAGCCTCAGCGCACGATCTTCTCGAGCGGCGCATTGAGCGGTCCATCCAGGTAGGGCGGCAGGTCGCGCAGGTTCTCGGCGCAGAACAGGCGGAAGTCGTTGGGCTCGTCGCGCGGGGCCTGATCGACGTAGCCGCAGGCATGCAGCAGGTGGTGCAGGCCGGCGACGATCTGGCCGTCCGGATCCTGGTCGATGACGAGGTCCAGCAGGTCGTCGCGCAACCAGCGCCGGTGGTCGTCGCTCAGTTCATGGCCGACCCAGACGATGCGGCGTGACAGCACCCCGGCGGCCTGTTGCAGCGCCCGCGCCACCCCGGCCGTGCCGGCGCCGCTGTGATAGATCGCCCGCAGCGGCACGCCGTCGCGACGGCTGGACTGCAGGGCCTGCTGCACGGCGATCTGGCAGCGATCGGCATCGTCGTGGCACTCGACCGGCTCGCCGGTCTGCAGGTGCGGCGCACGTTGCGCCAGCAGCGAGCGGCAGCCGTCGATGCGTTCGGCATGGGCGCGAAAGCCCAGCCGGTGGGTCAGCAGCAGCACGCGCCCGCAGCCGGACTCGGCCGGTGTCATGCGGGCGATGTAGTGACCGGCCGTGCGCCCGGCGCTGCGGTTGTCGATGCCGGCATAGCGCAGTCCGTCGATCTCGGCGGGCGCGCCGATCGCGCTCATCAGCGTCACCACCGGGATGCCGCGTTCGCGCTGCGCCCGCAGCGCCTCGCGCACCCGCGCGCTGTCGTGCAGCGCGACCATCAGCCCGTCGCGTCGGTGACGTGGCGCTCCGATGGCCTGCATCAGCGCGGCCTCGTCGGCCGCATCGACGCGGTGACGGTGGATCACGATGCGGGCGTCCAGCATCTGTGCGCTGCGCTGCAGGGCGAGTTCGAGCCGGCTGAAGTAGGGCGTCGGGCTGGCGGCCAGGATCACGTCGAAGCGGGTCAGCCCGTGACGCGGATCGGGCAACACGCGTGGCACGCCGAGCTGCTTGGCCGCCGCCACGACGCGGGCGCGGGTCTCGGCCGAGACGCTGCCGCGCTCGTTGAGCACGCGGTTGACGGTCGAGATGCTGACGCCGGCCGCGCCGGCGATCTCGATGAAACGGGCGGAGCGCTTGCGTCGGACCATCGCCGGATCTTGCGACGTCGACGTGCCCATGGTCGATCAGGCCGGCTGCGCCGAGCCGACGGCTGCGTCCAGCCAGGCCATGCTCGCGGCCAGCTCGGCCTCGATCGAGGCCGAGCTGGCGACCGATTCGGCAAACGGCTCGAACGACACGTAGCCGGCATAGCCCGCATCGAGCAGGCGGCGGATCTGCGCCGGATTGCCCAGCCGGTCGGCCGCGCCGACCAGCACGCGGTGGCCGTCGCGCATGTCGGGCACGGTCACGGCCGAGTCCTCGACGCCGGAGATGTGGATCAGCCCGGTCCACTGCGGGAAGAAGAGACCTTCACCGGCGAGGTGGTGGTGGAAGGTGTCGTGGACCAGCCGGAAGGTCGCGTCGGCGCCGATCTCCTCGAACGCGCGCACGGCCTGCGACTTGCGGCGCACGGCGCATTCCTCGAAGCCCAGCGGCTCGACCAGTCCGACGATGCCGTGGTCGGCCAGGATCGGCCGCAGCGCCTTCAGCGCATGGACCAGCGCGGCGTGGCGCTCGTCGGCCGAACGCGCATCGGCGCGGCTGTTGGTGGGGCACAGCACCAGCGCCTGCGCGCCGCAGTCACGGGCATAACGGGCCAGCTCGATGGCTTCGGCCTCGCGTTCGGGCGTGAACTGCTCGAAGCGCTGCAGCGCGTTGATCGAGCGGATCACCAGGCCGTGGTCAAGGGCGATCGCGCCGATCGTGGCGGCCGGCGTGCCGTCGGTGATCTCGACCCCGCCCAGGTCGTTGCGGATCTCGATGGCCTGCACGCCCAGGCGACGCGTCATGGCCGCATAGGCCTCGAAGCCCATGCGCGGGGCGGACATGCGGTTCAGGCAGAAGCGGAGGGCGGACATCGGAGGGTCTCCTTGACGGCGTGCGGACGGACGGAAGTGGTTGGCGCCACTCTAGGCCGGGAGCGTCGACAAGTCTGGCCAGGACTTGACCATTTTTGTTCAAGCCGCATCGGCTGCTCATGCGTTCATGGGCTGGATCCGGGTGTTTCCCCTAGGAACGATGTGCCCGCGCTGCGATGAAATCCTGTTCATCGAAACCAAGTTTCAGAAAAATAATTTCATTCCCGGGGCGGGCTCGCTATAGTGCGGTCCGCCCATCGAACACCCGTCCTCCCGAGGAGCCTCCCCCATGAAGAACGTCGCCGTCCTTGGCGCCGGCCGCATCGGCCGCATCCACGCCACCAACCTCGCCGCGCTGCCGGGCGTCCAGCTCAAGTTCATCTGCGACCCGATGGGCGACAGCGCCGCGCAGTTGTCGCAGCAGCTGGGCGCCGAGGTCTCGACCATCGAGGCCGTGCTGGCCGACCCGAGCATCGACGTGGTGGCGATCACCTCGCCGACGTCGACCCACTCGGACCTGATCACGCGGGCCGCCGCCGCCGGCAAGCACATCTTCTGCGAGAAGCCGGTCGACCTGTCGGTGCCGCGCGCCATCGCCTGCGGCGAGGCCGTCAAGGCCGCAGGCGTGGCCTGCATGATCGGCTTCCAGCGCCGCTTCGACCCGACCTTCAACGAGGCCCGCACCCGCATGGACAAGGGCGAGATCGGCAACCCCGAGATGCTGATCATCACCAGCCGCGACCCGGG
>JACCDS010952470.1_pt1 | contig 11609 bp, 10 predicted proteins | sample 7446441 | NCBI WGS metagenome assembly JACCDS01 (sample SAMN15323445, study PRJNA562643) | freshwater metagenome | isolation source: river surface water | place: USA:Blue River Watershed | collected 2017-08-17 | reverse complement strand
GTTTTCGCCTCAAATTGCCATTTTTCAACGGGCTTTCGAGCGGAACCGGGGTCGGTTTTTCTTTGGTTACTTTCTTTTGCTGAAACACAAGAAAGTAACTCACCGACAGGTGAAATCTTTGCTAGACGGACTTGCGGCTTCAAGTAAAAACGAAAAATACAACAGCCGCCCGCAGGGTAAAAATCTCCCCGTCACTCTTCGTATTGATAAGCCCCGCCGCCAAGCTTCGACGCTTCTTCAGTCTTGCTGGACGTCAGCAACATGGCTTCCAGTTCGGCCATCTCGGCCGGCGTCAGTTCGCGCCATTGGCCCGGCGCGAGGCCGGCGAGGCGCACGTTCATGATGCGCACGCGTTTGAGCTTCGTCACATTAAAACCCAGATATTCCGTCATGCGGCGGATTTGCCGGTTCAGGCCCTGGCGCAACACGATATTAAAGGTCTGCCGCGATTTTTGCGTGACCTGACAAGGTAGGGTCACAGTGTCAAGAATGGGCACGCCAGCGGCCATTTTTTTCAGGAAATGGTCGTGGATAGGTTTGTCGACCGTGACGACATATTCTTTGTCGTGTGCATTGCCGGCGCGCAGGATTTTATTGACGATATCGCCGTCGTTGGTCAGAAAAATCAAACCTTCGGATTCTTTATCCAGCCGGCCAATCGGGAAGATCCGCTCCGGATATTGCAGCGCATCAACAATATTGCCTTTGACGTGCAGCTCGGTGGTGCAAGTGATACCCACCGGTTTTTGGTAAGCCAGATAGACCCGGCGCGGTTTGTTTTTCAGCGGCTTGCCGGCCACTTCGACGCGGTCGTCGGCCGACACTTTGGTGCCAACCACCGCCACCTGCCCATTCACTTTGACCTGACCGGATTCAATCAGCTTGTCCGCCTCGCGCCGCGAGCAGAAGCCGGTATCACTGATAAATTTGTTAAGCCGGAATAACGAAGTCGCGTCGGTCAAAGTGGCAGTCCTGTGGCGGAAAAAAAAGTGCGCAAAGTTTAAGGCCGGCGGCAGCTTTGGGCAAGTTAAGGTGATCAGGTATAAGTACAGAAAGCCGCTTAAGCTACATCAATTCAATAACATCAGTGCCGAAACCAACAACCGTTTACCACTGCGCTAGCCCGTTCGCAGCTCCCGCACTTCACTCCTGACCGCTTACTCCGTGAGAAATGAATGTTAGTTTTGTGTAGTTCTCATGTCTGCTAACAATAGTGATAGAAGGTATCTGCGGGTCTACATAAAACGAATTGCGCAAATTCGGTGCAGATTGTCTGATATTGAGACGGGGATCAAAAGTGCCATTCGCTTCTCTCATTGCCCCTACGATGGTTTATCCGGCTGGCAGGGTGGGTAGATCGAAGCGAAACCCAACGCTTTTTACCGCTTAAACCCGCAAATCTCCGTCTGGCACTTAATTTCCTCTGCTGATTTTCACTGATTAATAATGCCGACCAGACCCATACAGCCGGCTGCGGCCACTTCGCAGATCACGGTTTAGTTAAAAGGAAATCAGATGAACAAGCGCCTTATTTACACCACCCTGTTCAGTTGCAGCTGCGCGATGGCGGCAACCCCAACAGCACCGCTCAACTCAACACCGACAATCCAAACCACAACCACGGCAACGCCGCGTCTGCAGGATGATTTTTATTTGGCGGTGAACGGCGACTGGCTGAATAGCGCACAAATCCCCGCTGATGCGTCGTTTGTTTTTGGTGCAGATTTGCCCGGCATCACGTCAAAACGACTCCATAAAATCATCGTAGAGCTGGCCGGTAGCAAAAATCCTGCTGGCAGCGTAGCGGAAAAAGTGGGCACTTTTTATGCCACATACCTCGATACAGCTCGGTTAGACCAGCTTGGCCGGACACCGCTTAACGCAATTCTGACCGAAATCGATGCACTGGCCAGCACCAGCGAGTTGGCGCATTGGCAGGGCAAAGCACAAGGCCGTATGGAGACGCCGGTCCATTTTCCGTTTGTAATGCCTGGCTTGCAGGACCCAACCACCAATCAGGCCATGCTGGCACAAGGCGGCTTAGGCTTACCGGATCGCAGTTATTATCTGCCGGGCAACGACGCGCAATCTGCCAACATCTTCACGGCTTATCGTATCTATTTATTGAAATTAGCCAAGCTAGCACAACTGCCACAGGCTCAAGCACTGGTCGAGCAGGCACTCAGTGTTGAAAGCCAAATCGCACAGGCACAATGGGAACTGGCGAAGAGCCGGGATCCTGGCAACATCGCGACAATGCAAATCGCAGAGCTGATCAAAGCTGCGCCAGGCTTTGACTGGCTGGCGTTTTTAGACGGCGCGAACTTAAAGGGGCAAACCACACTAAGTAATCTGCAGCCGGGAGCCGTGCTGGCGATCACTCAGCTGTATGCCAAGATCCCATTGGCGCACTGGAAAGCCTACAGCAAACTACAAAGCCTGAATGAAGCGGCACCGCTGCTGTCGGCCGAATTTCGTGCCGCCCATTTTGACTTTTACGGTACCACTTTAAATGGTCAGACCGAGCCAGAGCCGCAGAGCACAAAAGCAGTGGCCCGGTTAAATAGCGCGATGGGCGAAGCACTTGGCCAACTCTATGTGGCGCGTCACTTCCCCGCCGACCACAAAGCGCGTATGCAGGAACTGGTGAAAAACTTACTGACCGCATACCGCGACGCTATCAGCAGACTGACCTGGATGACACCGGCGACCAAACAGCAGGCGCTGGATAAAATCGCCAAATACGGCACGAAAATTGGTTACCCTGATGTCTGGCGTGATTACAGCAGCCTAAATATTGTTGCCGGTGATGCGCTCGGCAATCAGCATCGCGCCGCCCGGTTTGACTGGGAATTTAAAGCCGCTAAAGCCGGCAAAAAAGCCGACAAACGCGATTGGGATATGCTGCCGCAAATGGTCAATGCGCAATACAATCCGCTGCGCAATGATATCGAATTTCCTGCCGCGCACCTGCAGGCGCCCTACTTCGATATGAGTGCCGATGATGCCAGCAACTATGGCGCGATCGGCGCGGTTATTGGCCACGAAATCAGCCACGGCTTCGACAATATGGGCAGTCAGTTTGATGGCGACGGCAATTTTCGCAACTGGTGGGCAACGGCAGACAAAGCTGCATTTCAAGCGATGGGCGACAAGCTGGTGCAACAATTCAGCGCTTACCAACTGTTTCCGGGCAAACATGTGAACGGTCAGCTGACCTTGTCTGAGAACATGGCAGATTTAGCCGGCTTACAAATCGCTTATGATGCGTACATCAACACATTAAAAGGAAAAAAGTCGCCGCTGATCAACGGCCTGACCGGTGAACAAAGATTCTTCTACAGTTACGCCCAAAGCCGGCGCAGTAAATTTCGCCCTGAGCTAGCGGCACAATGGCTGGTCACAGATCCACACGCGCCTGATGTGTTTCGTATCAATGGCGTCGTGATTAATATCGATGGCTTCCATCAGGCATTTCACACCCAACCTGGTGATGGCATGTTTAACAGCCAAGCAAACCGGCTGCGGATTTGGTAAGGTCCAGCCGGTGATCAGTCAACACTGATGAACGCCGTCAGATAGGCAAATCTGACGGCGCATTTTTCTGGCACCTGCTCAGTAACTGATCCCAGCAACTGAGCACAGCAACTGAGGTTATATCGCATTATGCCTGCATTATATTTCTACCCACGGGACCGGCAGTTCTGGTTATTCCATAGTGGCGCCTTGTTGTTTGTTTGCGGGATCACGCTGCTCAGTATTTTCTTTCTGGGCGATTTTTCTGGCTTTAACATCACGGCATCTGTGGTTTGGGCCCTGCCCTATACTTATGCCGTCTTGCTGCTGCGTTTTATCTATAAACAACGTCAGTGGCAGCAAAAATCCATCACTACGCTGATCACCATGATCAGCCTCTACAGCACTGTGGCTGGTGTATTGGTGGTGGCCAGCGTTTTATTGCTGACGCTGCCGTTTTTCTGGACCATTTTGAGCCAAAGTCAGGCCCATTTTGATACCAGCAGTTTCATCTTCCGCAACCTGATCGGCGGCAGCCTGAATACTCAACTATTTATTTGTTCGTGGATTTTTGTCTATGCCTATATCAGCAATAGCCGCAAAACCAGAGCGACCGAAATCAATAATCTGCGTTTACAACATAGCCTCAAAGAAGCACAGCTAAGTAACCTAGCGAATCAGCTGAACCCACACTTTCTATTTAACGCATTGAATAACATCCGTTTTATGATGCATGAAAACACAACTCATGCTGAGAATATGCTCATTGCTTTGTCTGACATTCTGCGTTATTCGCTGGCGAGCAGTGAACATGCCAAGGTCACGCTGAGCCAGGAGCTGGACATCATCGGGCGTTATATTTCTATCGTCAGCATTCAGATGGAAGCGCGGCTACAGTATTCACAGCGTGTCGAGGCGACACTACAGCACTATTTGTTGCCGCCGATGATGTTACAAATGTTGATAGAAAACGCGATTAAACATGGCGTGGACAATATCGCAGGCGGCGGCCGGCTTGAGCTGACGGCCGAAGAACATGAAGCAACATTAGTTTTCACCATCAGCAATGATTTTGCCGCAATCCGTGCCGACTCAGCGCGCACAACCAGCACAGGCGAGACGCCAGGTGCGACGATAGATACGACGACCAACATGGGCATCGGCTTAGACAATATCAGACAGCGTTTACTACTGTTGTATGGTCAGCAGGCCAGTCTGCATATCAGCAATCACCAGACTGCAGCCGCTATGTATCAGTTTGTCGTGACGCTGACGATCCCGAAGGAGCGTACCCGATGAAAGCAATAGTAGTGGAAGACTCACGACTGGCCCGCGAAGGCCTGGTGCGGATGCTCAAAGACTATCCAGAGCTGACGGTGGTCGGGCAAGCAGATCATGCCGGCAGCGCTTTAACTTTGGTTAATGAGACACACCCGGATGTGATTTTCCTCGATATCCATATGCCGGGTGGCACTGGCTTTGACCTGTTGGAAAAACTCAGTTATTTGCCGCAGATCATTTTTACAACGGCTTATTCAGAACATGCGATCCGCTCGTTTGATTTCAATACCATTGATTATTTACTGAAACCCATCAGCAAAGAACGCTTAACCATTGCGGTTAATAAGTTACTGGCCCGCACAAACACCAATAACAATGACACCGACACTGAGGATGAAACTCAGTCAGACAATGATAAAAATCAAACAGTTAAAGATCCATTAGAAGGACATAGCAAATTATTAGTCAAAGACGGCGACCACTGCTTTTTAATCCGGCTCGATACTATCCGCTATATCGAAAGTCAGAAAAACTACGTCCAGCTTTTCTTTGAAAACAATAAAGCTTTTGTGAAAAAATCGCTGAACAGTATCGAAGCACGCTTACCAAAAAGTATTTTTTTCCGCGCCAACCGGCAATATGTAGTCAACCTGCAAGAGATCCGCCGGATCGAAGAGTCCATCAGTGACGGCTTTGTCGTGACGATGAGCGATGGCAAGGAATTGGAGATCTCTAGGCGTAATGCGATTGAATTAAAAGAGCTACTCAGTTTTTAGCTGCCTATCCAGCTAGAACAGCAACGGGCCGCTGCGCCCAGGCGTCCGGCGTCCGCTGAAAAATCAACCAGTGTTTGCAGCAGTTTTTGCCAATCAGTCATGTAAGAAAGTTGCTGTTAAACCGACTACCTTGTTATGTCTGAAAAAAGTAGTCAGCAATCACGCAATGAAGCCACAAAATTTAAATCTTCCGCAAGATCTCTTGTATCAACAAGCGCTGGCAGCGCATGAGTCTGAGTTGATCCGATTTGTCGCCGGCTACGAACGCGACCCGGCAAAACGCGCGGATCTGCTGCAGGAAATCCATTTTGCGATTTGGCGCAGCATGGCTGTATTTAAGGAACAGTGTTCTTTACGCACCTGGGTTTATCGGGTTGCGCACAATGTCGGCGCTACCCATGTGCAACGCAACATGCGGCCGGCTGAGCAAAATCACGCCGATTTGGCTGCACTTGCTCTGCATATTGATGAAAGCACAGATGTAGTTTTAACAGACCGCAATCTGGACTTAGCGCGCGTCATGCAATTCATTCACTCGCTTGGACCGATAGACCGGAAAATCATGTTGCTGTATCTGGAGGGCGTGGATGCAGCCACCACCAGTGATATCACCGGACTGTCCGTTCGAAACATCGCCACGAAAATTCACCGGATTAAACATCTGTTAAGCAATATGTTCAAGTCAGGAGTAAACCACCATGAATGACGAAAACCTGCAGTCGTTATGGCAGTCGCAACCCATCAGCAATACACAAAGCCTGAGTCATGCATTTGAGCAAAACATTCAGCAAGATATCCGCAGTTTTCGCCATAAAATTGCCAGTCGTAATCAGCAGGAAAGCATTTGTGCAGTGATAGTCATGTTGATTTTCGGCTATTACTGCTGGGCATTACCAGAGTTTCTCATGCGTGTCGGCAGCGGTTTAATCGTGTTAGGCAGTGCTGTGATCCTGTACCAACTGCAATATCGGGCAGCATTACAAGAACTGCCCGCTGAACAACTCGGGCTGCCTATGATCAGTTATTACCGTGCCGAGCTGGTACGGCAGCGCAATATGCTGCGTCGCATCTGGCTGTATCAGATTTGCCCGGTGCTGCCGGGGATCAGTGTATTTTTCTGGGGCATGGCGCAACCAAATCCAGCGGATTTTCCCTGGCAGATCACGTCAGTCGTGATTGTTCCTTTCCTCGTTGTCCTAGCCATGAACCTCAACACGGCCAGAAAAATACAGGTTGAAATTAATAAGCTGGACCAAGAAATCGAATAAGTCAGGGCCGGTTTAGAACAAACTGACTGTGAATTTGAATCGGCAGCGACTCAGGGAATTAACGGCTCAGTGCAAACACCAGACACAAGTGCCATCACACAGATACGTGATGGTACTGGTTTTGTGGCCATGCAGTGCAGACATAGTTACAAACAAAAAAAGATGTCCACAATGCAAAGCAGCACTTATAGTCGAGTGATCAAGTCTACTCGATCCTTCACCCGGAATAGCCCATGCAAACCATCACGCAAGTCTCGCTCTTTTTTATTGCAGCCGTAAGCTTCACAGCGCAAGCTCACGGCACAAAGCAGCCCAGCGTCCCTGTCATGCAGGGCACCGACACGCCGGCGGCGCTGGCAATCCGCAGTTTTCATCAGGCACTACAAAGTGGCAACAGAGAACAGGCCAGAGTCCTGCTGGCAGATGACGTCACCATCTACGAAGGTGGTAATGTCGAACGCAGTGCGGATGAATATGCCGCGCATCACTTAGCTGCAGACATGGCTTATCTGGCGCAAATGCAAGTGACCACGTTGGAACAGCAAGTCAGTATCAACGGGGATACGGCCATTTCCATTTCCCGTAGCCACACCAAAGGCACTTACAAAGGCAAAGAGCGCGACCACCAGGGTATGGAAACCATCATCCTGCAGCTGCAAAAAGGCCAGTGGAAAATTAAGCATATTCACTGGTCATAATCCGTTCGTGCACCACGTGCCGGGAGCGGCCGCAGATAACGCATTGGCCGCCTCAGCATAACAACAACTATTGCTTAAGCAACAAGACCAACTCCCGCTGATTCCAGTCGAACAGACTACTACCGGCATCAAATTTCTTTTAGGATAAATTTCAGCCAATTGTCCGCACATCAGTCAGGCGCATCCAAAGGAAATTACCTATGAAACCACTTTATCTTGCTCTGCTGCTGGCTTTCAGCCCGGTGGTCTTTGCCAGTGAACCTGCTAACAACAGCACAGTACTGCCAGAGCGGGAGCAGGCACAGCTGATTGATGAGCTGCTACAGCAACGCCTGACACAGATTTTGCCGCCGCTGATGCAGCGCGAAAACATCGATATGTGGCTGCTGATTTCCCGCGAATACAACGAAGACCCAGTGCTGAAAACTATGTTGCCGGCGACCTGGCTGTCGGCGCGCCGGCGCACCATGCTGGTGATCTTTAATCCGGGCGCCGGCAAAGCGCCAGAGCTCTACGCCGTAGCGCGTTATGACGTTGGCACTGCGTTTAAAAAAGCCTGGGATGTGGAAAAACAACCAGACCAATGGCAGGCCCTGGCAGATCTTATCCGCAGTAAAAAGCCAAAACGCATTGGTATTAATCAGTCGGCCAGTTATGGCCATGCCGATGGCATGGTTGCGACCGAGCTCGATCTGCTCAAGCAGGCACTCGGTGCTGAGCAATCCAGCAAACTGGTCAGTGCGGAGAAACTCGCGGTGGGCTGGCTGGAAACGCGCTTGCCGGCCGAGATCGAACAATACAAACATTTGACCGCTATCGGCCATCAGCTGATTGCGCGAGCCTTTTCCAACGAGGTGGTGACACCGGGTAAAACCAGCACTGAAGATGTGGTCTGGTGGTTACGCCAGCAAAGTACCGGGCTCGGCTTACCGGTTTGGTTCCACCCGACCGTCTCCATTCAGCGGCCGAGCTCCGGTAAATTCGACCAGATTAAAGCCTTCTCGTCGGCGAAAGCCGACAACATCATTCAGCCGGGTGACCTGCTGCATGTCGATTTTGGTCTGACTTATTTGAGGCTGAATTCGGACCAGCAGCAACATGCGTATGTGTTACGCCCCGGCGAAACCGATGCGCCGGATTATTTAAAACAGGCGCTGAAACTGGGTAATCAGGCGCAGGACATCCTGACCGGCAACTTTAAAACAGGTTTAACCGGCAATGGGCTACTGGCAAAAAGCCTGAATGACGCAAAAAACAAAGGCCTGAAAGCGACAATCTACAGCCATCCAATTGGGCACCACGGCCATGCGGCCGGTCCAACCATCGGCATGTGGGACAATCAGCATGGCACGCCTGGCAGCGGCGATTATCCGCTGCACGCCAACACGGCTTACTCGATTGAACTAAACGTCGCAGTGGACATCCCGGCTTGGGGTAACGAGATCCGCATCATGTTGGAAGAAGATGGCTATTTTGACGGCACCAAGTTCCATTATCTCGATGGCAGACAACAGCAACTGCACCTGATCCGCGCGCAATAGCGACGATTTTGCCTAAATTGCGTCGAAACGCCGGTATTTTTCGATTGAACCCCGTCGAAAATACCGGTCGCTGCGTTACAGTCTGAGCAAAGCCCCAATGATGGGAACGACTTTGATACGACGCATTTTTACTGCTCTCTGGTTTTTAACCGGCACTGCGGCTGTGGCAGCGCCGCTGCAAATGGTATTGCTGGAAAACCACATGCCACTCAGTGCCGACAAAAGGATCAATGTTGAAACCCGCATATTGCCGAAACTGCAACAAATCGCTTTACCTGAAATTCAAATCGAACCCCAATTACTCAGCAATGCCCGGGCCTGGGAAATGCTGCGCCAACCCGGCCACTATTGTGCGCTGAATAAAGTACATACCCCTGAGCGCGCTACCTTTTTGTATTTTGCCAAACTGCCAACCAGCGTCTATCCGCCACTGCAGCTGCTCAGTACCCAGCCTTTATCCGATCACCCTATCGACCTCGAAGCCTTATTAAAACAACAACCTGAGTTAAAAATCGGCGTAGTCAGTGGTCGCAGCTACAATGCCCGCATCGACGCCCTGATCAAACAATATCCGCAGCAGTTCTATCAGCGTAGCGGCGACGATGCCGCGGAAAACCTCGCATTAATGCTTGGAAAAAAACGCTTGGATGCGGTGATTGAATTTGCCGCTATTGTGCGGGCCAGCCTGAAAAAACAAGGGCTGAACCAAACCATCATCGGTCAGCAACTGCAAGGAGTGGCCTTGTCGCGCGGCTTTATCGTCTGCAACAAAAGCCCGCTCGGCTTACAGTTGATTCGCCTGCTCGACCAGAAAATGCAGGACCGGCAATATCAGGCAGATTTAGTCCGCTACCATCGCGAGTTTTTCAGTGCCTCGGATTACGCCCTGATCCATGCCGACCTGATGCAATATTTTCCACCACAATAAATATATTCGTAAGTTTCATTTGCTTTCTTTTTAGGCAAAAGCTAGCATCCTGCCAGATTGTTTACAAATATTTCTCACTATTTCAGCAATGTCGCAGGAGTGTTGTCATGTTCAATAGATCGCTGGCAGGTCCGGCTTTACTTTTCATTTCGTTATTAAGCGCAGGCTGCGGTAGCAGTGGTGGTAAAGAAACGGCTGCCGCGCCGCAGCCGGTGCAGCAAACGCCTACTCAGCCACAGGCACCGCAACTGAGCCTGAAAGTCCCCACTGCAGCCAATAGCTGGGTCGAAGGCAATCCGAAAGAAACTGAAACCATCATTCAGGCCAATGGCATCCGCAACTGGCGTCGGAGTTCTGACAAAATTGTCACTTACCTGCGCCTTGGCAAAGCTGGTGAACTGGAGCTGGCACTGAATGCTAAAGTGCTGTCCGGCACGTCGGCGATCGAAGTCAGTGTCGGCGGACTGAGTAAAAAAATTGAACTTAACAACACCACGCTCCAGCAGGTCTATGTAGGCAAATTTGCGGTCAGCCAGCCCGGTTATCAGAAAATTGTGTTGCAGGGCGTCAGCGCCAGTGCCGACGTTTTTGCCGATATCGATGACATCCTGATCGGCGGCAGCGCAGTCGGCAGTGACACCTACTTTATCAAAGACGAGTTTTACTGGGGCCGGCGTGGACCATCAGTGCACCTGAACTATCAAAGTCCAACCAGCGCGCCGCTGGAATATTTCTACTCTGAACTGACAGTTCCGGCTGGTCAGGATGTGATTGGCTCTTATTACATGGCCAATGGTTTTGGTCAGGGCTATTTTGGCATTCAGGTGAATTCCGCCAGCGAACGCCGCGTCTTGTTTTCGGTCTGGAGCCCTTATGAAACCGATCATCCGAGTAAAATTCCGCCGGAAGACCGGGTACAGTTATTACGCAAAGGTCCGGACGTACAAGCCGGCGAATTCGGCAACGAAGGCTCCGGCGGGCAAAGCTACCTGATTTATCCGTGGCAAGCCGGCACCACCTATAAATTCCTGCTCAAAGCCAAACCGGTGGACAACAACAGCACCGATTACAGTGCCTGGTTCTATGCACCCGAACAGGCACAGTGGCGCCTGATCGCCAGTTTCCGCCGGCCTAAAACGCAAACCTGGCTGACCAATCAGCATGCTTTTCTGGAAAATTTTATCCCTGAAGCCGGTCAATTCAGCCGGGAAGCCCAGTATGGCAATGGCTGGGTCCGTACCGCCTCTGGCGAGTGGCTGCCGCTGCAACACGCCAGCTTCAGCTATGACGATACGGCCCGGCGCCAATCACGCTGGGACTATCAGGGTGGCGTGAAGAATGGCCGTTTTTACTTAAAAAATGGTGGCTTTTTTGATGATTTCACCACATTTGGCAGCAAATTCAGTCGCGATGCGACCGTAGCGCCAGTGTTGGATTTGATGAAGTTACCGTAATTTATTCCTCGGAATATCTTTTTTAAGAATAAATTATCAACGACCTCTGGCCGCTGCGTCACCAACGCGATATAACTGTGGTGAAAATTCCACCACAGGGTTGCAGATACAGATGTCAGAAGCCAACTTACCCCGTCGCCAGCTCGC
>JACCDS011450732.1_pt1 | contig 11611 bp, 5 predicted proteins | sample 7446441 | NCBI WGS metagenome assembly JACCDS01 (sample SAMN15323445, study PRJNA562643) | freshwater metagenome | isolation source: river surface water | place: USA:Blue River Watershed | collected 2017-08-17 | reverse complement strand
TGCGCTCCACCTTCGCGACATCCTCCGGGGTGCCTTCGGCGACGATCTCGCCGCCGCCGGTGCCGCCCTCCGGCCCCAGGTCGATGATCCAGTCGGCGGTCTTGATGACCTCGAGGTTGTGCTCGATCACCACCACCGTGTTGCCCGCCTCGACCAGGGCGTGCAGCACCTCCAGCAGCTTGCGCACGTCCTCGAAGTGCAGGCCGGTCGTCGGCTCATCCAGCAGGTAGAGGGTGCGTCCCGTGGCCCGCTTGGACAGCTCCTTGGAGAGCTTGATCCGCTGCGCCTCGCCGCCCGAGAGCGTCGTCGCCGATTGCCCGAGCGTCAGGTAACCGAGCCCCACCGCGTCGAGCGTATCCAGTTTGTCGATCACGCGCGGGATGTTTTTGAAGAGCTTGATCGCCTCCCGCACCGTGAGGTCCAGCACGTCCGCGATCGATTGGCCGTGAAACCGCACCTCGAGCGTCTCGCGGTTGAAACGCCGTCCGCCGCAGCTCGGGCACGGCGCGTAGGCGTCGGGCATGAACTGCATGTCCAGTTTGATCGCACCGTCCCCTTGGCACCGTTCGCAGCGCCCGCCGCGCACGTTGAAGGAGAACCGGCTCGCCTTGTAGCCCCGCACCTTCGCCAACGGCACCTGCGCGTAGAGGTCCCGCAGCAGCGGCAGCAGGTCCGTGTAACTGGCCGGGTTCGAGCGCGGGCTGCGCCCGATCGGCTCCTGGTCGACCTGCACCAGCTTCTCGAAGAAATCCAGATTCTCGATGTGACGGTGTTTCGCCGGAATCGCCTTCGCGCCGTTCAGCTTCCGGGCCGCCGCCGCCGCGAGAATGTCGAGCACGAGCGTGCTCTTGCCCGACCCGCTCACCCCCGTGACGCAGGTCAGCAAGCCCACCGGGAACTTCGCGTCGATCCCGCGCAGGTTGTTCGCCCGCGCCTCGCGCACCGTCAGCCACGCGCCGTCCGGCTGTTTCGCCTTGGCCTCGCGGGTGACGCTGAGCTTTCGCGCCAGGTAGCCGCCGGTGCGCGACACCTTCGGCGGCAGCGCCATGCACGCCGCCGGCGTGCCCTGAAACAACAACTGCCCGCCCTCACGCCCGGCCTCCGGCCCGAGTTCCACGATCTCGTCCGCCAGCCGCATCGTGTCCTCGTCGTGCTCGACCACGAGCACGGTGTTACCGCGGTCCCGCAGCGCCACGAGCGTGTCGAGCAGCTTCTGGTTGTCGTGCGGGTGCAGCCCGATGCTCGGCTCGTCGAGCACGTAGATGACGCCGACGAGTCCCATGCCCAGCTGCGTCGCGAGTCGCACGCGCTGCGCTTCGCCGCCCGAGAGCGTGCCATAGTCGCGCTCCAGCGTCAGGTAGCCGAGGCCCGTCTCCAGCAGGAAGTGCAGCCGCTGCTCCACTCCGGTCACCACTTCCCGAAGCGCCGGGTTCGCACCGTGCCGCGCCACCAGTGCCCGGGCGAAGGCCTGCGCCTGCGCCACATCGAGCGCCATGAATTCGGGAAACGTCAGGGCCACCGCCGCACCTCCGCCGCTCGCTCCCGCGGCCGCGGTCGGATCCGCCGCGTCCACCCGCACGGCGCCGCTGCGGGCGTTGAGCCGCGTGCCCCGGCACTCCGGGCATGAACCGCTCACCATGAACGTCGTCAGCCGCGCCCGGAATCCCTCGCTGTCCGTGTGCCGGAAACTCTCCTCGAGGTCCGCGATCACGCCGGTAAACGGCATCGCCTTCGCCTCGCGCATGCGCCGCAACTTGAACGCGAACTGCCGTTCCCCCGCTCCGAACAGGATCGCGTGCCGCGCCTCCTCCGGCAGGTCCTTCCACGGCGTCTCCGGGTCGAACGGCAATTGCTCCGCCAGCTGTTTCAGCAGGGCGTTGTGTTTGATGATGAGATTTTTTCCGCCGATGCGCCACGGCTTCAGCGCGCCTTCGCGCACGCTCTTCTCCGGATCCGCCACGATCAGCTCCGGCACGAAACGCAGCTTGCGCCCGATGCCGTCGCAGGTCGGACAGGCCCCGTCGCGGTGCGAAAACGAGAAATGCCGCGGCGTCAGCTTCTCGAAAATGTCGCCGCACACCTCGCAGGCCAGCGACTGGCTCAGGGCCAGCTCGCGCCACGGGGCGTCCGCGGTTTTCTGGCTTAGCACTACGACCCGGTCCTTGCCCTCGCGGAACGCCAGTTCCAGCGAGTCGGCCAGGCGGCTGCGCTGGTCCGCGGTCGCCACGAGGCGATCCACCACGAGATCGACGGCGAGTTCCTTGGTGCCGAGCCCCGCCGGCACCGCATTCGGGTCGTCCAGATTCTTGATCTCGCCGTTCAGCCTCACCCGCTGAAAGCCCCGCTGCCGCAGGCGCGGCAGTTCGTCGCGCAACACACTCGGCTTCGCCTTCAGCACCGGCGCCAGCACCATCACCCGCTCGCCCGCGCACTCCGCCAGCACGCGCTGCACGTTGTCGTCCAACGAACGCTGCACCACCCGGCCGCCGTCCTTGGGACAGATCTGCTGTCCGAGCAGCGACCAGAGCAGCTGCACGTAGTCCGCGATCTCGGTCGCCGTCGCGACCGTCGTCCGCGGCCCGCCGGTGCCCGTGCGCTGCTCGATCGCCAGCACCGGCGAGAGCCCGTGGATGAAGTCCACGTCCGGCCGCTTCAACTGGTCGAGCACCGCCCGCGCCGAGGTGCTCAGCGACTCGATGTATTTGCGGTAGCCCTCGGCGTAGATCGTGTCGAAGGCCAGCGACGACTTGCCGGACCCGCTCGGCCCCGTGATCACGACGAGTTTCCCGCGCGGCAGCCGCAACTCGAGGTTCTTCAGGTTGTGCTCGCGCGCGCCCTTGATGTGAATGTGCGTGACCGGCTCCATGCGGGAAGCCGGGGACGGTTGCGCAAATCCCGGGCGCGTCAAAGCCCGACCGCGCCGGCAACACCGTATTCTCCACCTGTCCGCCCGCCGCATTCGCACTTGCTCCACCTCGGCGAGGCGCGTTTTTTCCCCTTCATCGACCACCCTCGCGGCGCCGTCCCCCCAACCCCTCGCCCAGCCCCCCTCGCGCGCCGGAGCCGGTTGTCCAAAACCCTTATGAAACTCTTCCCGCCCGCTCGGGTTCGCCCGAGCCTTGGTTGCGCCGCCCGACTCGGCCTGGGTCTCGCGGCTGTTCTCTCCACCGGCCTCGCCATGCCGTTCTCCTCCGGCGAGCTCAAGGGCAGCTTCGACTCCACCCTGTCCTTCGGCGGCCTCTACCGGCTCAAGGACGCCGCGAACCAATACTACGGCACCTCGTTCTCGTTGGGCGGGGTCCCCGGCCTGCAGAACTCCGTCAACACCGACGACGGCAATCTCAACTACGGCAAGGGCTGGGCCTCCCAGCTGCTCAAGGGCAACCACGACCTCGAACTGAAATACCGCAACTTCGGCGCGCTCGTCCGCGGCTATTGGTTCAAGGATTTCAAGGCCGACGAGACCCGCCGCACCCCGCTCTCCGAGCAGGCCAAGGACCGCGTCGTCAGCGGCGGCGAACTGCTCGACCTGTTCGCCCGCGTCGAGTTCGACGTCGCCGGCGGCCTGCCCTTCGACCTGCGCATCGGGCGCCAGGTCCTCAGCCTCGGCGAAAGCACGTTCATCCCGAACGGCATCAACGTCGTCAACTCCGCCGACCTCTCGAAGCTCCGCGTCCCGGGCTCCGAACTCAAGGAAGCCCTCCTGCCCGTCAACATGGTGAAGGCCTCCATCGGCCTCACCCCGAACCTCACGCTCGAGCCCTTCTGGCTGCTCGAATTCCGCCGCAACGAACTCGAGCCCGCCGGCACCTACTTCTCGACCAACGATTTCGCGACCCGCGGCGGCGACACCGTCTGGCTGGGCTTCGGCACCGTCGCCGACCGGGGCAGCACCATCGGCGGCATCGCCCGCGAGAAGGACCGCGATGCCGGCAACTACAACCAATACGGCCTCGCCACCCGCCTGCTGGTTCCCGCGCTCAACAACACCGAGTTCGGCTTCTACTACGCGCGCTACAACAGCCGCTCCCCCGTCATCAGCGCTCGCACTCCCCTCGGCCCGGTCAACACCGACCTCACCGGTCCGCTCACCGCCGCCTTCATCCGCGGCGGCGTGCCCGCCGCGCAGGCCGGCCCGCAGGCCGCCGCGATCTTCCAGCTGATCGTCCGCTCCCAGCTGGCCCCGACCTCCCTCACCCCCGTCGAGCTCGCCACCCTCCAGAGCGCCTCCGTGCAGGCTGCGATCGCCGGCGCCCGCCAGATCGCCCTGCTCACCGCCGCCGCCTCCGGCCGCTACTTCACCGACTACGTCGAGGGCCTCAATCTCTACGGCGCGTCGTTCAACACCTCCATCGGCAAGACCGGCATTTCCTGGCAGGGCGAAGTCTCGCTCAAGCAGGACGTCCCGCTGCAGGTCGACGACGTCGAACTCCTTTTCGCCACCCTCTCCTCCCTCGCCCCGAATTTCGGCCAGGCCAGCCAGATGGGATCCTACCTCGGCCAATACGGCCGCGAAATCCCCGGCTACCGTCGTCACAAGGTCTGGACCGCCCAGAGCACGCTGACGAAGGTCTTCGGCCCGGTCCTCGGCTCGGAGCAATTCACCTTGCTCGGCGAAGTCGGCGGCGTGTGGGCCAATCTCCCCGCCAAGAGCACGCTGCGCTACGACGGCCCGGCGACGTTCTCCTCCGCCTCCGCCACCGCGATGACCCTCGCCGGCTCGCCCACCATTCCCGCCACGCCCGAATCCGCGTTCGCCGACGACTTTTCCTGGGGCTACCAGGTGCTCGGCCGCCTCGATTACAACAACGTCTTCCCCAATGTGAACATGCAGCCCTCCCTCGCGTTCACCCACGACGTCAGCGGCAACACCCCGCTGCCTGTCGGCAACTACATCCGCGGCCGCAAGAGCGTGAACGTCGCCGTCGAATTCAACTACCGCAACGCCTGGTCCCTCGAGTTCCGCTATGTGAACTTCTTCGGCGCCGGCCGCTTCAACCTCTTCGGCGACCGCGATTACTTCGCCTCCACCGTGAAATACTCGTTCTGACGCAGCCGGGCCGCCCACCCCGCCGGTCCGAATTCATCTCCTGCTTCATCCCATGAATTTCTCCTCTCTCCGCCTTCCCGCCGGCCTGCTCTCCGCCGCCCTGCCGCTCGCGACCGCGCTCCTGGCCGCCGACGCCTCCCGCCTCGGCCGCGATCTCACACCCTTGGGCGCCGAAAAGGCCGGCAACGCCGCCGGCACCATTCCCGCCTGGACCGGCGGCATCACCACGCCGCCCGCGGGCTACCAGCCCGGCCAGCACCACCCCGATCCCTTCGCCGCCGACCAGCCGCTCTTCACCGTGACCGCGGCCAACGCCGCCCAATACGCCGCGCAGCTGACCGCCGGCCATCAGGCCGTGCTCAAGGCCTACCCGTCCTACAAGCTTGTCGTTTACCCCACGCGCCGCAGCGCCGCCAATCCCCAGCGCGTCTACGACGCCACCCGCGCCAACGTCGCCACCGCCAAGCTCGAGGCCGACGGCAACGGCATCTCCGGCGCCGCCATCGGCGTGCCGTTCCCCCTCCCCGCCAACGGCCTCGAGGTGCTCTGGAATTCCCTCACCCGCTTCCGCGGCGTCACCGCCATGCGTTTCATCGACCAGGCCGCGGTCGAGCGCGGAGGCGGCTACCAGCTGGTCAAGTTCGAGGACGAAATCCTCTTCAACTACACGCGCGAGGGCATGACCGCCGCCGAGCTCGCGAAGGAAAATGTCATCTCCTACTTCAAGCAGACGCCCGTCGCCCCCGCCCGCGTCGTCGGCAACATTCTGCTGGCGCATGAAACGATGAACCAGATCAAGGAGCCCCGCCGCGCCTGGGTCTACAACGCCGGCCGCCGCCGCGTCACCCGCGCCCCCAACGTCGCCTACGACAACCCCGGCACCAACGCCGACGGCCAGCGCACCAGCGATCAATTCGACATGTTCAACGGCGCGCCCGACCGCTACGAGTGGAACCTCGTCGGCAAGCAGGAGATGCTCGTCCCCTACAACTCCTACAAGCTGCACAGCGACAAGGTGAAGGTCGCCGACATCCTCAAGCCGCTGCACCCCAACCCCGACCTGGCCCGCTACGAACTCCACCGCGTCTGGGTCGTCGACGCCAAGCTCAAGCCCGGCACCTCGCACCTCTACAGCCGCCGCACGCTCTACCTCGACGAGGACAGCTGGCAGATTCTGGCCGTCGACCAATACGACGCCCGGGGCCAAATCTGGCGCGTCTCGGAGGCGCACTGCATCAACTACTACGACGCGCTGACGTTCTGGAGCACCCTCGAGGTTCACCTCGACCTCCAGAACGGCCGCTACCTCGCCATCGGCTTGGATAACGAAAACAAGATGTATGATTTCAACCTGAAGCGCACCCCTGCCGACTACACCCCCGATTCCCTCCGGCGTGACGGCCTGCGCTGATTCCCTCGGGGCCCGGCGCCGGCCTGCTCCGGTTTCGGGTCCCGCCGCGGGCCCCCGTCCCGGCGCAAACTTTCCCCGCGGGGCCGCGTCGCTTCCCGGCATGTCCTTGCCGAACGCGGCCCCCGGTTCCTTCGCTTCGCGGCGGCAGGTCGCCCGTCCGGCATGAAGCCCGTCGTCGGTCCCGCGCGGAGTCTTCGCCCGTCCGGCGTCCTGCGCCGGCTCGCGGCGCTCGTTGTGCTCGCCGCGGCGTTCGCGCCCCTCCCCTCCGCCTCCGCCGGGCCGGGCCCGGCGCCCACTCCGCCGCGCCTGCTGCTCCTCGACGGCGCCGTGCTGGACGATACTGTGGTCGTGGTCGGCGAACGCGGCGCCATCCTGCGCTCGACCGACCATGCGGCCACTTGGCAGCCCGTCGCCGCCCCGGTGCGCGCCACGCTCACCGGGCTCGCTCTCGCCCCGGTGCCGCCCGGCACTCCCGCGGGCGCCGGCTGGGCCGTCGGGCACGATGCGGTCATTCTTGGCACCGCCGATCTCGGCCGGACCTGGACCCTGCAATACCAGGGCGAAAACCGGCAGGACTCGTTTCTCGATGTGCTCGCCGTCGACCGGCTCCGTGCGATCGCCGTGGGGGCCTTCGGCCTCTACGCGATCACGCTCGACGGCGGCAGGACGTGGACCCGGCGCAAGCTGTCCGAGGACGACTATCACCTCAACCGGCTCTCCCGCGGCCCGACCGGCACCCTTTACCTCGCCGGCGAGCACGGCACGCTCCTGCGCTCCGCCGATGCCGGCGAAACCTGGACCGCGATCCCCGCGCCCTATCAGGGCTCGTTTTACGGCGTGATGCCGCTCGATCGCCGCACGTTGCTCGCCTACGGCCTGCGCGGCCACGTGTTCCGCTCGAGCAACGACGGCCGGACCTGGGAGCGCGTGCCGTTCACCGAACCGGTGCTCCTCGCGACCGGCGCGCAGCTGCCGGGCAACACCCTCGTGCTCACCGGCCAGGCCCGCTCGCTCTACGTCAGCTCCGACTACGGCAAGACCTTCGCGCCGTCCCCGGCCGCGTTGCCCACCGCGGTCGCCGAATTGCTCGTCCTCCCCGACCACCGGCTCCTCGCCCTCGGCGAGGCCGGCGCCACCGTGATCGGGCTCCCGCGATGAGCGCCCTCGAGAAATTCACCGCGTGGATGTTCCGCCGGCGCACGCCGCTGGTCTGCGTCTTCGCCCTGCTCACCGGCGTGATGGCCTGGTTCGCCGCCCACCTGCGCGTCGACGCCAGCTTCATCAAGACCCTGCCGTCCGACCACCCCTACATCGCCACCTTCGCGAAATACCAACGCGATTTCGGCGGCGCGAACCGCGTGCTCGTCGCGCTGATGGCCCGCGAGGGCGATATCTTCACCCCGGACTTCTTCGCCGAACTCCGGAAGGTCACCGACGAGGTCACTTTCCTCCCCGCGGTCGAGCGTGCCCAGGTCCAGTCCCTTTTCACACCCAACGTCCGCTACATCGAGGTCGTTGAGGACGGCTTCGCCGGCGGCAACGTGATCCCGGCCGATTTCGCGCCCTCCCCGGTCGCCTTCGCCAAGGTCCGCGAAAACATCATCAAGTCCGGCAAGCTCGGCCAGCTCGTCGCCAACGATTTCACCGGCGCCATCGTCAGCGCGCAGCTGCAGGAGATCGATCCGCAGACCGGCGCCAAGGTCGACTACAACCGGGTCGCCGCCGGGCTGGAGGCCATCCGCGCCCGGGTCGAATCCGCCACCGGCGGCGCCGTCACCGTCCACATCATCGGTTTCGCCAAGATCATGGGCGATGTGCGCGCCGCCGCCCTCGGCGTCCTCACCCTTTTCGGCGTCGCGATCCTCGTCACCACGCTCCTCGTTTGGAACTACGCCGGCCGCTGGAAACTCGCCGCCGCCCCCGTGCTCTGCTCCCTGGTCGCCGTCGTGTGGCAGCTCGGCGGCCTCACCGCCCTCGGCTACGGCATCGATCCGTTTTCGATCCTCGTGCCGTTCCTCGTGTTCGCCATCGGCGTCAGCCACGGCGTCCAGAAAATCTGCACGTTCCGCAACGAGGTCTTCAAGGGCCAGGACGGCCCCACCGCCGCCCGCGCCGCGTTCATGCAGCTCATCGCGCCCGGCATCGTCGCCCTGATGACCGACACCGTCGGCTTCATCACGATGCTCGTGATCAAGATCCCCACCATCCGGGAACTCGCCGTCACCGCCAGCCTCGGCGTGAGCGTGATCGTCGTCACCAACTTCTTTCTGCTCCCGATTCTCCTTTCCTACCTGCGGCTGCCGCCGTCCTACGCCGTGTGGGTCGCCGCGCGCCGCGAGCGCGGCGACCGCCTCTGGAACCGGCTCGCCTAGGGCATGAAGCCGAAACCCTCGATGGTGATCATTCTGGTCGGCCTGGCCCTCGGCGCCTGGGGCTACTGGCGCTCCGGCTCGATCCACATCGGCGATACCCAGGCCGGCGTCCCCGAACTCCGCCAGAACTCCCGCTACAACCAGGACACCCGCGTCATCACCTCCAAGTTCTCCATCGGCGTCGATATTCTCTCCGTCATCGTCGAGACCGTTCCCAACGGTTGCGTCGACCACGAGGTCGTCACCCTCATCGACGAGTTCGAAGGCCACATCCGCCGGGTGCCCGGCGTCCAGTCCGTGATCTCGCTCCCCGCGATGGCCAAGATCGTCAACGCCGGCTACAGCGAGGGCTCGCTCAAGTGGCGCATCCTCCCGCGCAACCAGCAGGCGCTCGCGCAGGCCGTGTCGCCGATCGAGACGGCCACCGGCCTGCTCAACGCCGACGGCTCCGTCATGCCCGTCATGATTTTCCTCGCCGATCACAAGGCCGAGACGCTCCTCGCCGTCACCGACGCCGTGAAGGCCTTCGCCGCGGCCCACCCCTCGCCCAAGGCGAAATTCCTGCTGGCCAGCGGCAACGCCGGCGTCATGGCCGCGACCAACGAGGTCGTCCGCGCCGCCGAGCGCCCGATCCTCTACTGGGTTTTCGGCGCCGTGATCACCCTCTGCCTGGTCACCTTCCGCTCCGTCCGGGCCACGCTCTGCATCGTGGTGCCGCTCGCGATCGTGAACTACCTCGCCTACGCGCTGATGGTCTACCTCGGCATCGGCCTCAAGACCTCGACGCTGCCGATGGTCGCCCTCGGCGTCGGCATCGGCGTCGACTACGGCATCTACATCTTTGCCCGCCTGCACGCCGACCTCTCCGCCGGCGAGTATTTCGAGGATGCCATGTATGCGGCGCTGAAGGACACGGGCGCCGCGGTCGTCTTCACCGGTCTCACGCTGGCCATCGGCGTCAGCACCTGGGTCTTCTCCAATCTCAAATTCCAGGCCGACATGGGCCTCCTGCTCACGTTCATGTTCCTCGTGAACATGGTCGGCGCGATCATCCTCCTGCCCGCGATGGCGCGCTGGTTCTGGCGGCACCACACCGGCCGCACCGCCGCGCCGTTTCCGTTGCCGCGCCGCTGAGCCCGTTCAGCTCGCCGCGATCGCCGCCGCCACCACCGCGCCGATCGTCTCGTGGCGGTTGAAATGCTCGAAAATGCGGCGTCGCCGCGCCGCCGGCGCCGCCAGCGCCCGTTCGCACGCCGCCGCCAGCGCCTCGAGGTCGCCGTGCGCGTAGCGCTCGATCAGTCCGCCGGCATGCAGGGCCTCCAAACGTCCGCCGGTCCGGGAATCCTCGCTCACCGGCACCATGCCGAGGCACCCGCACCAGAACGGCCGGTCGGTGTGGCTCGCCGCCATCGCCGGCGTGGCGAATTTCCGCCCTTCGGGACAGAAGCCGACTTTGTAGCGGTTCAGCGCCGAGCGTCCGTCCACCGGCGTGCTGTGGTCGTGGCTCGCCACAAAGCGGTCCTTGAATCGCGCCTGCAGGAACTCGATCTGGCGCCGCCGGTGCGGCGTGAGCCCCATCTGCGAGCCGAGGAAATAGATCTTCTCCTCCGGGTCCTCCGCGAACGCCGTCTCTCCCGGGGCGAAATTCGCCACCCAGCTGCGGTGCACCGCGCGCACCCCGGGGCGCAGCGCCGCCCGCCCCGTGTCGGCCAGCGGATCTTCGTCGTGGATCAGCACGTCGAGATGCGGCGCGATCGCCGCGAAACACGGCATGAACCGGCTCACCTCGTCGAACCCGTAGAAAAGATGGCGGACCCCGCTCTTGGCCAGCAGGGCGAACGCCCGGCCCGCCAGATCCCCGAGCGCCTGCGGCTGGTGCGCCATCGTCACCAGCCAGCGCTCCTCCCGCGCCTCGCGCGGCGCCTTCGCCGCATCGAGCAGCCCCGGCTTGCCCGTCACCCAGGCCGGCAGGAACTCGATCCGTTCCGCCTGCAGCGCGGCGAAACACCGCAGGTTGGCCGCATACCAGTCGCAATCGAGCCGGGCCTTGCGCAGGAGCTCCGCGTCGTCCGCCCGCGCGACCAACGGACGCAGATCCATCGCCGGCACGCGCGCGAGGTAGGACGCCGCCGGCTCCAGGCCGGCGGCCCATGTATTGAAATAACAGATGCGCACCCGGCGCACGGTTGCCGCGGCGTCGTTCACGCGGCCTCCCCGTGGCGCAGCGCCGCCAGATCGATCCGCGCTTTCGCCGCGACCAGTGCCGCCTGCTCGCGCAGCGCCGCCGCCTGCCGGGGCTCCAGCGCCTGCAACTCGTCCCCGATCGTCAGCAGGCCCTCGCAGATAACGAGCGGATCCTTCGTCGCCAGGTCCGCGCTCGCCGCCCGCACCAGCGCCTGCACCGCCTCCCGCGGCCGGCCCGCGCGCACCGCCTCCCGCGCCGCCGCGATCGCCGCCTCCCGCGCCACGTGCGCGCGCACGTAGCCGTTGCGCAGCGGCTCCGCGGTATCCCAACGCCGGAAGACTTCCGAAGGACTCGAAACCAAGGGCGGCGGCCGCTCGCGCCGCTCCGCCTCGCGCAGGATCAGTTGCTCCAGTGCCGGCGCGCGCGCCTCCACGCTGAAACGTGTCCGCACCAGCTCCGCCGCCGCCTCCGACCGGGCACGATCACCGGCCGCCGCCAGCACCGCCGCGGCCATCGCCTCCGCATCCAGATAGGGCACGACGGTCGCGCCGCCGAGTTCCGCCAGTTCCTCCACGCCGCCCGATCCGGCAAAC
>JACCDS010430713.1_pt1 | contig 11613 bp, 10 predicted proteins | sample 7446441 | NCBI WGS metagenome assembly JACCDS01 (sample SAMN15323445, study PRJNA562643) | freshwater metagenome | isolation source: river surface water | place: USA:Blue River Watershed | collected 2017-08-17 | reverse complement strand
GGTCATGCCATGACGTTGCTGTGATGATGCGTAATGATGCGTAATGATGCCGTGATCATTTCGCCAGCGGCGGATCGTTGTACAGCACCGTGATGCTGATACGGCGGTTGCGCGGGTCACCGCGGTCATTGGGATTGAACGGTGCGGTGTCGGCAGCGCCCTCGATGCGCGCGACGCGGCCGCGCGGAATGCCGCCCTGCTCGAGCATGCGGCGCGTGGCCTCGGCACGCTCAATGGACAGCGACCAGTTGGTGCGCTCGCTGCCGGCGGGGAAAGGCGTGCTGTCGGTATGGCCCTTGACGGCGAGCTTGTTCGGCATGCCGGCCAGCGACTTCGTGACTTCGCTGATCAGTTGCTGCGCGCGCGAATCCATGTTGGCGGTGCCGCTGGCAAACATCGAAAAATTTGCCTTGTCGATGATGTCGATGCGCAGCCCGTCCTTCTCGCGCGTGAACTGCACCTGACCCTTGAGGTCGGCCAGCTGCCTGTTCTCCGCCAGGTTCTCGCTGATCTCCTGCTCGAGCTTGTCGAGCTTCTCGCGCTCGGCCTGCGCCGCGATCTGCTGCTTCTCTTCTTCGGTCAGGTTCTTGCCGTATTTCGGCAGCGGCTTGTCATCGGGCGAGCTGCCGCGGTCCTCGCCGGTGCCGCCCTCCGAGCGCGGCGTCACGCGCTCCATCAATGATTTCTGCTTCGGATCCGCCGGCAAGGATTCGGGATCGATCACGGAGCGCCCGCCGAACGGCCCGTTCGAACCGGCCGTTTCGCCCGCGCCTGACTCGGTGCGGTCGCTGGGCTGGAAGTATTCGGCAATACCCTGCCGCTGCTCCTCCGGCGTGGCGCCGAGCAGCCACATCAGCAGGAAGAAGGCCATCATGGCCGTCATCATGTCGGCCAGCGCGATCTTCCATGCGCCGCCGTGGGCGCCGGCATGGCCCTCGTCGATCACCTTTTTCCATTTGATCGGCGGCTGCGGCGGCGCCGCTTCGGCGTCCTGCGCGGGGACTTCGGATGTGTTCTGTTCTTCTGCCATGCTGGGATAGGGCTGCCGATGCCGCCGCTTGCGCGGCCAACGTCAGGAGAATCGGCAGCGGCGGCGCTCGCTGAAGTGTTTTTCTTGAGGAATATACAGGAAAGCCGCCGCCGGCCCGGCAAATGCCGGACTGCGGCGGCCTGTCACGCGCGTACCTACTTGCCGGCTTCGCCGGTGTAATGGATGCGATAAATCGCGCCGGCGTAGTCATCGGACACCAGCAGCGAGCCATCGGCCAGCGTGGCCAAATCGACCGGACGGCCAAGGAACTCATTGGTCGGCGTCAGCCAGCCTTCGGCGAATACCTCGGTCTTGCCGGCTGTGCCGTCGGCGCGTAGCGGTGTGAACATCACGCGTGCGCCAACCGGCGTGGAGCGGTTCCACGAGCCATGCTGGGCGGAGAAAATGCCGTTGCGAAAGCGCTCCGGGAACATGCCGCCGCGGTAGAAGGCCATGCCGAGGTCGGCCGCATGCGGTGTGGTTTCCGATTGTGGAAACACCAGGTTGGCCGGCGGCGATTCCTCTTTGTATTCGGTGGTACGCACCTTGCCGCCGCCATACCACGGGAAGCCGAAGTTCTGCCCTTTTTGCGTGATGCGGTTGATCTCGCCCGGCGGCTGGTCGTCGCCCATGCCGTCAACCTGGTTGTCGGTGAACCAAAGCGTCTTGTCCTTCGGGCTGAAATCCATGCCGACCGAATTGCGGATGCCGGTCGCGATCACTTCGCGGTTCTTGCCGTCGCGCTCCATGCGCACGATGCCCATGATGCCGGTACGGGCGTACAGGTCGAGCTTTTCTTTCGGCGGCACGTTGAACGGCTGGCCGAGCGAAATATAGAGCTTGTTGTCCGGCCCGATACGGCAGGCGCGCGCGCCGTGGTTGAAGCTCTCTTCCTCGACCGGGATCAGCTGCCCCTGCGGCACGATCTGGCCGATCGCGACATCGCCGCCCTCGTAGAAGAACTCCGCCGCGGGAAACATCAGCACACGGTTGTGCTCGACCACGAACAGGAAGCCGTCCGGCGAGAAGCACACGCCATTGGGGACGCGAAAGTCGATACCAGGCGCAAATACCTTCACCTCGTCGGCCACGCGCGTGCGCGTGCGATCGGTCACGGCCCAGACGCGGTTCTTGCGGGTACCGACGAACACGATGCCGGTCGACGGGCCGATCGCCATGTGGCGTGCATCGGGTGCCAGTGCATACAGGTCAATGCGGAAGCCCGGCGGCAGCTTGATCTTCTGCAGGTTGCGCCGGATCGCATCGGCACGCGGACCGCCCTGCGGCACCGTCTCCAGCGTCATCGGGCCACCGGTCGAGCGCATGGCCTCGAGCTTCTGCAAAGTGTCTGGCCGTCCCTGCGCGACGGCGAGGCCTGCGCCAAGCAGCAAGGCCGCCGTCATGATGCGCGAAAGAACCATCGTTACCTCCTGATGAAAGCGTGATCACTATCCTTCGACGCGGGACGAATCGATGCGCGAAGACTGGACCTGTTCGATCCCGCTCGCCATGAATCGGCTCCCCGCCTTGCGCGCGTTCAAGCGCGGGCGACAACAGGGCCTGCGTCAAACGCTCGCCGGCGGCAGCGCTTGTTCATGCTCAAACGCTGGTCGCTGCAAGCGTCTACGGTGGAAGCTGTCGATGCACACCATCGGGACGAAACCATGAACGAGCTGATGACAAGAATCGCGCCGTCGCTGTGCGCAGCGGCACTGCTGGGCGCCTGCGCGACCGGCTCGGGCCAGAAAAGCACGGGCGGCACGCACACGCTGACCGGCGGCGCCGAGGCCGCACCGACGAGCGAGGCCACGCCGCAACCGGCGCGTACGCGCGGCGACCCAGGGACGGGCACCCAAGGGGGCGCGGGCCGAACTCAAGGTGGAATGCAGGGAAGATCGCAAGGCGGCGGTGACACCACGACCGGCGGCGCCGAGGCGATGCCGACCCGCGAGGGCACGCCGCAGGGCACCGGCGGCAGCGGCCCGGGTACTGGCGGCGCCGGTCCGGGCGCGATGCATCCACCGCGCCAATAGCCGACGAGACCGTGGCCGGCGTGCTGCCTCAGGCAGCGTCGCGCGCCAGCGCCAGCGCTTCGAACCGCGCGCCCGGTAGCGGCGGTGCATGCAGGTAGCCCTGCACAATGTCGCAGCCCAGCGCGGCCACCATGGCCTGTTGCGCCTCGGTCTCGACACCCTCGGCGACCACCTTCAGTTGTAGCTGGCTGGCGAGCGAGGTGATCATGCCCACCAGCGCACGGCCGGGTGTGCCGTCGTTCATGCCGGCGACGAAGGAACGATCGATCTTCAGCATATCGAACGGCATGTTCGACAGCGTCATCAGGTTCGAATAACCGGTACCAAAATCATCCAGTACCAGCCGCACGCCCTGCCGCTTGAGTACCGCCAGCAACTCGGTTGCGCGCCGGTGCTGCTGCATCAGCGAATGTTCGGTCAGTTCCAGCTCGAGCAAGCCCGCCGGTATACGATGGCGCGACAGTGCCGCCTCGACCCGCTGTGCGAAATCAAGCTGCTGCAGCTGTAGTGCCGACACGTTCACCGCGACCGACGGGCTCCAGCCGAAACGCGCACGCCAGTCGGCGATCTGGGCACAGACGGCGTCGAGCACCCATTCGCCGATCGGCAAGATCAGGCCGATCTCTTCGGCCAATGGAATGAATTCCATCGGCGGTACCAGCCCCCGCTGCGGATGGCGCCAGCGCAGCAGCGCTTCGGCACCGCAGATACGGCCCGACGGCAGCGCCACTTGCGGCTGGTAAAACACTTCAAACTGTCCCTGCTCGATCGCAACTCGCAGCTCGGATTCAAGCGTGAAACGCTGCGCGAGGCGCTGCCAGCTCTCCGGCGAGAAGAAATGCAGGCGGCCGCGCCCCTGCCCTTTCGATTCGAACATTGCGGCGTCGGCATGCTTGATCAGCTGCTCGGCATCCTCGCCATCACCCGGATACATCGCGATGCCAATACTGCCGCCGCAGTGCAGGCTATGGCCCTCGACCAGATACGGCGACGCGAGCGCCTGCAGCAGTTTGCCGGCCACCGCGCCGGCGTTGGCGGCATTGCCGACTTCTTCCAGCAGCACGAGGAATTCATCGCCACCCTCGCGCGCGACCGTGTCCGATTTCCTCACCTGCGAGGCGATGCGATCGGCGACGGCACACAGCAGCCGGTCGCCGATGCGATGGCCAAGGGTGTCGTTAACCGCCTTGAAGCGATCCAGGTCGATGAACAGCACGGCCAGCGATGTCTGCTTGCGCTGTGCGCGCAACAAGGCCTGCGCCAGCCGGTCGCGCAGCATCAGCCGGTTCGGCAGCCCGGTGAGCGCGTCGTGAAAGGCGCGGTGGCTGAGTTCGCTGTTGGCCTGCTCGAGTGCCGCCTGCTGGCGCTTGAGGGCCTCGGCCAGTTCGTGCGCATCCTGCATGGCGCCGCGATTGGTCTGCAGCAGCATCAGCATCTCGGCCAGCGGATTATGCGGCGGTATTTCCGACAGCTTGACGCCCATGTCGGACAGCTGGCCGAATGACGTGACCCACGGCCAGCCAAGGAAAAGCAAGTGGTCGTCGTCAAGCCGCATCCACTGGCCGCGCAGTGGCGGCGTGGCGCATTCACGGCGTCGCCGCAAGATCTGCAAGTTGCCGGCGCCGGCGGCAGCATCGAGCTCGTCGAAGGCGACACCGCGCCGCTCGTGTGGCGGCAATGCGAAACAGTCGTCGAATTGCGGCCCGCCGTCGACTTCAGGACACACGCGCAGCAACAGCTCGCCGCACGAGACGATCTGCATCGCGCGGTCGATTTGCAGCGCAAAGGGGAAGGCGCGTTTCCAGCTTTCGGTTGGCATGGCGGCGGCCCGGTTCAAGCAAGCGCCTTGGCGGGCGCGGGATCCGCGCGGCCGAGGATGCGGATATCGAAGCGGTCGTGGTCGCAGCCCGCGCCCTTGGCCGCAGCATGCAGGACCTCGACCCGCAACTGATAGCGCTCGCCGAGCCCTTCGACAAGGCCGATGATCATCGGTGCGAAGCCACAACGCTCGGAATGATAGTGCAGGCTGATACAGTCATCGGCGACAGCGCTGATATGAAACGCCGGCGGCTTCAGGGCAGGATACAGCAAGGCCACACGCGCATGCATGGCGTCCAGCGCCGCCAGTGCGTCATGCAGCGTCGGGCCGAGGTCGCTCAGCAACGCGCCATAGCCCTCGGTCAACGTGTAGCGCACCCAGTAACGGCCGAAGGCCTTCAGCAGCTCATCGGCCGGCGCACCCAGCACCTCGGAAGCCGCCGCGACCAGACGGTGCGTGACCTCGTCCGGGTAGGAATCCATCCGCACGAACACTTCGTCGGCCACACCGGCCTGCGCGCGTATCGTGTCCCAGGTCCGCGTGCCATGTTGGGTGCAGACCAGCTGCTGCAGCGCGCGGTTCACCAATCCGTACATGTGTCGTGCCTTCCTGCCCGTTGGCCGGCGAGCGCCGGCGGTTGATCTTCCGGCAACGGCAAAAAGCCGGCCCGGTGTGACAGGATACGACGCGCCGGACCGCAAGGGTGGGCGAATCTGGCATGGGAAAGCCAGCCAGTTTCCCGCTTTGCCACGCTGTTTGGCGGCCTGTTTCGATTTTTCAAAGCCAGTATTCCGGCGTGGTCGCCGCCGCCATGCGTCGCATACAATGGGCTGCGCCGCCGGCATCCACGGGCGCGCGCCCGACAACAAAAACAGGGAGACACAGATGCAAAGACGCGATTTCATCGCCGGTGCCGCAGGTGCGGCCGCCGCCTTCAGCGCTTCGGCGTTCGCCGGGGAGAATCTGCCAACGGTGAACTGGCGGATGCCCTCGACCTATCCGAAGTCGCTGGATGTGCTCTACGGCGGCGCCGAGCTGATCGCGAAACGGGTGGCCGAGCTCACGCAGGGCAAGTTCATGATCCGTACCTTCCCTGCCGGCGAGATCGTGCCGGCCCTGCAGGTGCTCGATGCGGTGCAGAGCGGCACCGTTGAAATGGGTCACACCGCGCTGTACTTCTACTTCGGCAAGGACACCGCGTTCAGCTTCGAAACTGGCATTCCTTTCGGCATGAACTCACGGCAGCAGACCGCATGGTACTCCGCCGGCGGCGGTCGCGAGCTGATGGCCGAATTCCTGAAGAGCTATGGCGTGGTCAGCTTCACTTGCGGGAACACCGGCACGCAGATGGGAGGCTGGTTCCGCAAGGAAGTCAAGAGCCTCGAAGACCTGAACGGCCTGAAGATGCGGGTCGGCGGCATGGCCGGGCGCATCCTGCAGAAACTCAACGTGGTGCCGCAGCAGATCCCGCCGGGTGACATCTATCCGGCACTGGAGAAAGGCACGATCGATGCGGCCGAATTCGTTGGCCCGCATGACGACGAGCGCCTCGGCTTCGAACGGGTCGCGCCGTTCTACTATACGCCGGGCTGGTGGGAGACCAGCTCGCAGCTGACCACGATCGTCGGCCGCCAGCAATGGGACAGCCTGCCAAAGCAGTATCAGGCCGCACTGTCGGCGGCCTGCTATGAAGCGCACGTGATGGTGCAGGCGAAGTACGACGTGCAAAACCCGCTGGCACTGGCGCGGCTGATGAAGCGCGGCGTGAAGCTGCGCGCCTTCCCGAAGCCGGTGATGGACGCCTTCCTGAAAGCGGCCGGCGAAGTGATGGCCGAGGAGTCGGCGAAGAACCCGAACTTCAAGAAACTGTTCGAGCACTATCGCCGTTTCCAGAACCAGCAAAACCAGTGGTCGTCCGTCGCCGAAGCGCGCATGCAGAACTTCCAGATCGGCGCGGTGCAGTCCGGCCGCATGTAAGCAGGCCGGCAGGCAAGTCGGCCACGCGGTCTTGCCGCTGCCCGGCTTCACTGCCCGGCTTCACTGCCCGGCTTCACTGCCCGACCTCGCGTCCCTGCCTGACTACCTCAAGCGGCGGCCTGCAGCGGCAGATAGTCGATGTAACCCTCCGGGCCCGGTGCGTAAAAGGTGCGCGGGTCCGGCTTGTTCAGTGTCTCATTGCGTTTGAGTCGCTCGACCAGGTCCGGATTCGCAATGAAGGGCCGGCCGAACGCCACGGCATCCGCCCGCCCCGCGGCCACGGCATCGATCGCCGCCTGCCGGTCATAGCCATTGTTCGCAATGTACGCGCCGCGGAAGGCCTGGCGCGCCCACGCGAAGTCGAAACCGGCCAGATGGCGTGGCCCGCCGGTCACGCCCTCGATGAAATGGATGAACGCTATGCCGCGCCGGTCAAGCTGTTCCACCAGATAGCGGAACACCGGCTGCGGCTCCGGATCGGACAGGCCGTTCACGGTGCTCACCGGCGACAGCCGGATGCCCACGCGCGCCGCGCCGATCTCGGCGACCACGGCATCGACAATCTCAAGCGCGAAGCGCGCACGGTTCTCCGGCGTGCCGCCATAGGCGTCGGTGCGGCGGTTCGCGTCGCCGCGCAGGAACTGGTCGATGAGGTAGCCGTTCGCCCCGTGGAGCTCGACGCCGTCAAATCCGGCGCGGATCGCATTCGCGGCACCGCGCCGAAACTGCGCGACCACGTCGGCGATTTCGCCGATCGACAAGGCGCGCGGCTGCGGCGCATCGACCTTGCCATTGCGCGTATACGCAACCACCTCGGGCCGCACCGCCGACGGCGCGACCGGCTGTTCGCCGCCGGTCAGGTCCGGGTGCGAAATGCGACCCACGTGCCACAGCTGCGCGACGATCTTCGAGCCAGCCTCATGCACCGCCCGGGTGATGCGCTGCCAGCCTTCCACCTGCGCGTCCGAATAAATGCCCGGCGTCGCCAGATAACCCTTGCCCAGCGGCGACACCTGCGTGCCCTCGCTGATGATCAGGCCGGCGCCGCTGCGCTGGCGGTAGTACTCGATATTCATCGCACTGCCAGGAAGGTCGCCGGCGGGCTCGTCGGCGCGGCAGCGCGTCAGTGGCGCCATCACGATGCGGTTGGCCAGTTCGATGTCGCCGATGCGGGTCGGCTGGAACAGCTGGGGGGAAGCAGCGTCGGTCATGGATATTTTAAAAATAACGAGTTAAACAAAAGGACGAAGCATCGATTATGCGCAATCCCGGCGGCTGCCGGAAGCGCGACGCGCGCATTTCCGCTATTTGCCGGCTTGACGCAGGCCGCGGCGGAACGTCGAATGCCATTAGAATGAGCGCCGATTCCACCGTCTCATTTGCGAAGGACACACCCGATGAAATACCTGCACACCATGGTCCGCGTCAGCGATCTCGAGGCCTCGCTGAAGTTCTACCGCGATGCGCTCGGCCTCGAGGTCGTGCGCGAATACGAAGTGCCGGCCGGCCGCTACACGCTGGTTTATCTGGCCGCGCCGGGCGACCATGACGCGCAGGTCGAACTCACCTACAACTGGGATCGGGAACAGCTCGGCGGCGCGCGCAACTTCGGCCACCTCGCCTACGCGGTCGAGGACATCTATGCGGCCTGCGAGCGCCTGCAGGCGCATGGCGTGACGGTGCTGCGGCCGCCGCGCGACGGCCGCATGGCTTTCGTGCGTTCGCCCGACAACATTTCCATCGAACTGCTGCAGCGCGGACAGCCGCTGCCGCCAGCCGAGCCCTGGGTGTCGATGCAGAACAGCGGCAGCTGGTAACCGGCGCGCAGGGCGCGCAGGGCATACAGGGCGCGCCGCTCAGGCGGTCGCGTCGAGGCTCTCGCCGAGCGCATTTACCAGCGCATCGATCTCAGCGCGCGTCGAGATGAACGGCGGCGCCAGCTGTATCGTGTCGCCGCCGTAGCGCACATAGAAGCCCTTCTTCCACATCGCCATCGCGACCTCATAGGGCCGCTTGGCCGGTTCGCCCGGCACGGCCGCCAGCGTGAAGCCGGCCGCAAGACCGAAATTGCGGATGTCGGTCACGTGCTGGCAGCCCTTCAGCGCATGCACCGCGTCCTCGAAATGCGGCGCCAGCGCGTTCACGCGGCCGACCGCGTCTTCCTTCTGCAGCAAATCCAGCGTCGCCAGCGCCGCGGCGCAGGCGACCGGGTGCGCCGAGTAGGTGTACCCGTGCGGGAATTCCAGCAGGTAGTGCGGGCCGCCGTTCTGCATGAAGGTGTCGTAAATTTCTTTTTTAGCGACCACCGCGCCCAGCGGCTGCACGCCGTTGGTGATCTGCTTCGCGCAGTTCAGGATGTCGGGCGTGACGCCGAAAGCTTCCGAGCCGGTCCATGCGCCGGCACGGCCGAAGCCGGTGATCACTTCGTCAAAGATCAGCAGGATCTGGTGCTGGTCGCAGATCTGCCGGAGGCGCTGCAGGTAACCGGCCGGCGGCACGATCACGCCTGCCGAACCCGAGAAGGGCTCGACGATCACGGCAGCGATGTTGGAGGCGTCATGCAGGTTGATCAGGCGCAGCAGCTCATCGGCCAGTTCCGCGCCCTCTGCCGGCATGCCACGCGAGAACGCATTTTTTTCCAGCATCGTGTGCGGCAGGTGGTCGGCCTCGATGCCCTGCCCGAACAGCTTGCGGTTGCCGACAATGCCGCCGACCGAGCCGCCGCCGAAGTTCACGCCGTGATAACCCTTCTCGCGGCCGATGAAGCGGGTCTTGGATGCCTGCCCTTTCGCGCGCCAATACGCGCGCGCCATCTTCAGCGACGTGTCGGCGGACTCGGAACCGGAGCCGGTGAAGAACACATGGTCGAGCCCGGCCGGCAGGAAATCGCGCATGCGGTTGGCCAGCGCGAAGGACAGCGGGTGGCCAAACTGGAAAGCCGGCGTGAAGTCCAGCGTGCCCATCTGCCTGCTGACGGCGTCGACCAGCTCCTGCCGGCAATGCCCAAGCCCGGTGGTCCACAGCCCGGACAGGCCGTCGAAAATCTTGCGGCCGTCGGCGTCGGTGAAGTACGCATCCTTCGCGCTGACGAACAGCCGCGGGTTGGCCTTGAATTCGCGGTTGCCGGTATAGGGCATCCAGTGCGCTTCGAGCCAGTCGGCGTCGGTGCGCACGGCCTGATCGGCCAGTGCCTTCGGGGCGGGCATGTTCATACGGCTATCCTCCTGTGTGACTGGGGCATTGTGGCGTGAGGCTGATACTTTTAGGAATATTCAATTATCCATGTTTGGTTGCACATTCATGCAAGTAAAGAAAAAGGCCGTGTTGGGCCAGATCAGTGATACCGACATCCGCCTGCTGCGGGTGTTCCGCAGCGTGGTCGAGTGCGGCGGGATGGCCGCGGCCGAGCTGGAACTGAACATCAGCACCTCGACCATCAGCCGGCACATCAAGGATCTCGAGACCCGGCTCGGGCTGACGCTGTGCCGGCGCGGGCGCAGCGGCTTTGCGCTGACCCCGGAGGGCGAGCGCATCCACGCAGAGACCCTGCGGCTGCTGGCGTCGACCGACGCCTTCCGCGCCAGCGTCGATGACATCCAGCAGCGCATCGCCGGCCAGTTCCACCTCGCCGTGTTCGACAAGACCGCGAGCAATCCGCAGGCGCGCATTGCGCGCGCGATCGCGCTGTTCAAAGACAGCGCACCCGAGGTGTCGCTGAACCTGCACGTGGCGACCATCAACGTCATCGAGCGCGGCGTGATCAGCGGCGACTATCACTACGGGATCATCCCCGAGCACCGGCGCTCGGACAGCCTGCTGTATGACGACCTGTTCGGCGAGACCATGCTGCTGTACTGCGGCGCGTCGCATCCGCTGTTCAGCGCCGACAACCGGAAAATGGGCTGGACCCAGCTGCGCCAGTTCGATTTCGCCGGCCTCGGCTATCACTCGCCGAACATGGAAATCTCGCACCGCGAGCGACTTCGACGCGACGCGACCGGCTTCGACCAGGAATCGGTGGCCACGCTGATCCTGTCCGACCGCTACCTCGGCTTCCTGCCGGACCATTACGCGCGCGGCTTCGTCGAAGACGGCCTGATGAAGCCGGTGAAGCCTTCGCTGTTCAGGTACGAATGCCGCTTCGCCGGCATCGCGCGCCGTTCGCCGGCACCGTCGCGGGTGACGCAATTGTTTCGGGAGTGCCTGTTGCGGGCGCATGCTTGACGCCGCCTCCGGATTGCTCGCCGTTCACGAATCAGGCCTGCGGTTGTAACGCATCCCGAAGATCCACAAACCGAGCTGTCTGTGAAGGAAAGAAGCGCCTATAGTCATCTGTAATCATGTCGAGGCCAACGGCAATGGATCGCATCATGCAAACCCGCTCCCGCCTTCCTTTCCCCTACCGTCCCGAAGCCGAGGTCGCTGCCGCGCTGCTGCGCGACGCCGCACCACTGCCCGACTGGTCGCGCGTGATGCAGACGGCCAGCCCGTGGGTCGATGCGGTGCGGCGCGATCCGCCGCCTTTCTGGGCGATGGAAACCCTGCTGAAGGAATATCCGGTCTCGTATTACGAGGGCCGCGCATTGATGCGGCTGGCCGAGGCGCTGCTGCGCGTGCCGGATGCGGAAACGGCGATCGCGCTGACGGCCGACCAGCTGTCGCAGGCGCAGTTCGATCCGCAGGCCGACTCGGCACTGGCGCGACTTTCCTCGGCGGCGCTGGCCATGTCGAAGCACCTGCTCGATCCCGACGGC
>JACCDS011100221.1_pt1 | contig 11617 bp, 12 predicted proteins | sample 7446441 | NCBI WGS metagenome assembly JACCDS01 (sample SAMN15323445, study PRJNA562643) | freshwater metagenome | isolation source: river surface water | place: USA:Blue River Watershed | collected 2017-08-17 | reverse complement strand
GGGCTGTGACCCGTTCTGTTAATCCGCAGGTCCCTGGTTCGAGTCCAGGTCGGGGAGCCAGAATACAGAAAAGCCCAGCCTTCACCGGTTGGGCTTTTTGCATTTCGGGGCCGTTCGGTATTGGATCAGCCTGCCCTTACCTTTCAGTCGCACATTCTCTCCAGTCAGCTTCGGACAGCTCCTCCGATCCATTTCCGACTCGCTTCGCGCACCGTCGGTCTTATCGATTCGTCGAGGCCACATTTTCCGTCCGCCAAGCTTGGCCATCTATAGCCAGATTGCACGCTAGCTACAACACCGTGCCAATACGAGACAACCTGATGCAGGAAACCTGATGCTGGATCACTAAAGGCTCTCTTTGCGAAACCCATTTCACAATCCAATGCGAAAAACACAACGACGCAAAGGATACACACAGATACAATAGCGGAACACAATGTGTATCCAAGGTGCCCCATGCATGAGCCAAGCGGTTTCAGGCTAAGAGTCGATGATCAGTTGAGGCATGAGTTCATCACAGCATGCCGAAAACAAGATCAAGCAGCTGCGCAAGTCCTCAGAGCATTCATGCGCGATTACGTGGCTAAGTACTACGACGGCCAACAAGAGAAATTATTTACGGAAGATCTAGCTAATTCTTCCAGATGAAAACTATGACAAATAAACGAATTAAGACGCTTAGCCTGTTCACAGGCGCAGGCGGGCTCGACATTGGATTTCACAAGGCTGGCTTTGACATCCTTGGTTGCGTCGAAATCGAGCCTGCCTATACCAAAACGCTAGAGCGAAATCGGGGTGCCGGACGTTTTTTCGGTCCAAATTTGAACATCCACTGCCAAGATATTCGTAACTTTGATCCGACCCCTTACGTCGGCATTGGGATCGAGTGCGTGATCGGTGGACCTCCGTGTCAAACATTCTCGGCGGCGGGGCGGAGGTCGGGTGGCGTACTAGGGACAATTGACGCGCGCGGACGGCTATTTGAATCCTATTGCCGAATCTTGAAAGCGATATCGCCGGAGGTGTTCGTGTTTGAAAACGTCTATGGGCTTCCAGGGGCGAACGATGGTGCGCCGTGGCGCGAAATCCGCTCGGCCTTCGCAGAACTTGGCTATGAACTTCTTCACGAAGTTGTGGATACTGCCGACTATGGAGTACCTCAGCATCGTGAGCGCCTGATCATCGTTGGCTACCGCAACAAGACGCTGAGCTATAAGTTCCCACTCCCAACGCATGGCCCCGACTCTGATACCGGCGTTGGCTTGGTTTCAGTTTCCCAGGCGATCAAGGATCTGCAAGATCCCAAAGAGCCATTTCACGAGTTCGATGGCCTTTATGGGCATTTACTTTCTCTCGTTCCAGAAGGGCTTAATTATTCCTTCTTCACGCGCGAAATGGGATATCCAAAACCATTCTTTGCGTGGCGCTCAAAGTTCCATGATTTTCTGTACAAAGTGGATAGGAATTCCCCGTGTCGGACAATTAAAGCTCAGCCCGGGAAGTTCACCGGCCCATTTCATTGGAAAAACCGGCACTTTACCGTAGAGGAATTGAAGCGCCTTCAAAGCTTCCCTGACGAGTATGAGATGGTAGGCACCTTTGGAAAGGTGGTCGAACAAATTGGGAATTCAGTGCCGCCTGGACTTTCAGAGGTGATTGCCGTGTCGGTAAAAGAGCAATTGCTACGTCCCGCAAAGACGTTGACTTATCGGTCGCGGCCTACCGGATTTTCCTCAACGTTCCGGCAGCGTCAACGGGAGCGGACGAAACACTTTAAATTAGTGGCCGAGCAAGAGATCGCCACGCGTTTCCCTAACGTTTTCCCCATCGACCAGCCAAAAATCAGCGCGAAGGCTGATTTTTTCGTCGGTTATGAAGGTTTCTTTAACAAAGAGGTTTTGGCGAAATTGGAGAGTCCCGCAATCGGCAAAAGATATTACTCGATCTCGGAACAACGCAGCGGGAATCATATAGATCTGCTTGTATCACCGGTCGTCGGGAAGGCGAAGAAGCAAATCGAAATTACTATCTCGGGCTTAGCGAAATACCTTCTCTCCGTTGATGTGCTGCATTGCAAAGCTGGCCTGGCCGACCATGACGATATCTTTCGTATCTGGGACTTGATTGAGGATTCGTTGACGAAAGATAGCCAATTCTTCACTCTTATTGACATTTATGGTCACTACGCTAATCGTGGTGATACGGTTAAGGTAGAAACGAAGATAGGCGGCTCTCGCAAATCGGCTTTAGAAAAGGCATTTGGGTTTTTTGGCTCCTCTGAAAACTGCGGACAGTTTCTCTCGAATGAGGATTTCGCGAATGCTGTCGGAGTAGAGCCAAGCGATGTCCGAGACCTGGTCTATCAAATGAGGGAGATGCGGTGGGATGTTCGATTGCCTGAGACACATGCGACTATCCGCGATGACCGTATGCTTTGCACCTATCCATTCCCCCTGCTGTCGGGGAAAGCTCAACTTGAACGACGCAAGAACAGATAAGAATTCAAAAAGTGGAAACAGAAAAAATTTCCCCGGACGACGATGTGAATACCGCTGAGCAGGTTTCTGAAGCCGATAAAGAGCCTGTAGAACAAGGCAAGCTGGCGCGATTCGGACTAGTACTTAAAGAATGCTACGACGTAGCCGAAAAGCTGCTTGTTTCGGCAGATACGTCGGCACAGAAAGGCGTTCTTGGACAAGTCAGCTTCAATGACGTGGTCAGTCTATCGAAAGTCAAACACGCAGCACGGGGGATTGCCCTGACACTGGCGGCTTATAAAGCAATCGAGCCAGCGCAAGACATTCGTCTTCATAAATCAGACCATGAGGGTGGATTTTCTGCGCGTTCCATCGACAACGCTGGGACGATCCCATTCTTGCAAGCCAACAGCCTCTATTACAACGTTGAAACGCACTGGCTGAGCCAGACGTTTTCGTTTGCTGGCCCATACATGCCTGATCTTGTATTGAGAACCCAGCCAAAGGTTGCTGGGCCGCTTATGCTGAAAGTGGTTAATGCGATACAGAAGGCAGCAGATCCAGTTGCGCATGCCAAAGCGGTCTTGCAAATAATCTTTGTCGAGCTCATTAACGCTAGGAACAAGGGAAAGGTCCCACTGGAAAAGCCGCAAAACCTGTCAATCGACCAAACGATATTGCTTCTGAACTCGCATTTCCTCCACGGGTACGAAAAGAACAACCCAAGACTTCCCCAAGTAGCGATCTATGCAATCTATCAATGCATCATGTCTGCTATGGATCGTTATAAGGACTTAACGCTAATGCCATTGGAACGCATGAAGGCGGCCAATCGAAAGAGCGGATCTGTCGGCGATGTGGATGTAAACAAAGGAGACCAACCCTTCGAAGCAGTAGAGATTAAGTTCAAGATAGACGTTAGCCGTGAGCATGTGGCGGAGGCCATTCAGAAAATTAAGAGCGCATCTGTTCAACGCTATCTGATCCTCTCCACCAGTGGAATTGGCGATGGCGAGGCAGACGAAATCGCTCAGTTGACTAATACATTCCGCCAATCGAACGGATGCGAGATCATCGTTAACGGAGTACTCGATACAATTAAATATTACCTCCGCCTAATCGACTCACCCGCAACATTTATCAATCGATATACCGCACTCGTTGAGATTGACGAGGATCTTGGATATGAGCATCGACTGGCATGGAATGAGGTTTGCGCGAAACGGCATAGTTAAGGAACATCCATTGGCCACGTGACGAACAGTGCAATCCACGAGGAATCGGTCCTGAATCACTGACGATTTCTGGCATATATCATTTTGAAGGTTGATCCCAGCCAAAGCCCAAGCCACTCGTAAGGTCTTGGGCTTTTTTCATTCCGAGTCAGAAAAGGAAATCGCATCAATGATGAACATCACGGCAAATCTACCTGGCGATGGTCGAGCAAGAACACCCCAGCACGCGCTCTCAGTTCCCGAACGGACAACGTTGCTAGGTCGGCCCTCAAGCAAGCCCGACTGCCGCGCAGTCTGGACGGAGGCCATCCGTAAGAAAACATGGTGCAACACGGAGGGTGTAGAACGGCTGGCGGGTAACTTTGTCATCTTCAATCTACAACAACAATTGCCTAGTTCCACAAGTGCCGCATTACTTGAACCTCAAGCCACATTGATGCTCTCAATGAATGAGACACTCAGCGAGTATGCCAACGATTGATACTCAGCTGGCAGATGACTTTCACCAAATCCGTTTGTCATCGCTCATGTCAGTTTTCCCGTGCGCGGCTCGATCCGCATGTAGCATCGTGCATCCACAATATCCATCGGCATACCTAGTTTGATGGTACTTGGGTCGCCTTGAAATGCGTTGAATTCGCCGGTTTCCTGATCGAACAGTTCTAGCATACGACCGGGTATTTTCCTAAATACGCCATCATTGACGACGTGATACATCAGCGCGCGCCGCCATGTATCAGCTTCCATCTCTTTGGCGATTTCGGCAAATGGCTTGCCTTGCTTCTCGGCTATCGCCTTTTGTATCCAGTCCGGCGTACTTTGCATCAGATAATCCGCCGACGTAGGACTATATATTAAGCCATCATACTCATCATAGAGGTCGGTGCGTTCGCTGGGAAGTGGTACGGGCATCGTCTGCCTCCTATCGTGATGTAATCGTAAAAATATGGAATCTGGTAGAAGAGAATCGGGGAGCAGTTAGCGCGGATAGAGCTTCATGGCAGCTGCGGACAGCAATTTAGCACGAGTCTCTATTGCCTTCTCATCCCAAGTATCTCGAGCCATCAAGTCGCCATTAATATTCAATACTGTGTTGGCAATCAGCAGATTTTTCTTGATCTGGAACGACTTGTTTTGTGCCTCACGATTGACCGACAGGTTTAGCAAAGTAATGTTTCCCAGCGTCGGGATTGCCTTGGCACGCTGGAGGATAGCTAGGTGCTTAATTGACAGAGTACCGCCCATTAGCTCTTGCTGTTCCACCACCTGGTTTTCGGCGAGTGTCGCCTTTGAGCCATCAGGAAGTTCCCAATGCTCATACCATGCTCTTGGCAGGATATGGTCGATATCAAGGTTAGATAAATCGGGAATGGTTGGCTCTTCTGTGCGCTTGGTCAGGCGAAGCCCCCCCTCCAACTCGGTTAGCAACATACGACAACGACCTGAATCAAGGTTGCCATAGTAAAGAGGGGCCGTCTTGAGCGCATGTGAGAACTCGTCGTCGTCAGGCCAACGCGCAGCCGGACTGCTGGGGGAGGAGGCGAGAAGCCCCTTCAGAGTGGCAGGTGTCATCGGCCCTTTGAGCAATTGGCGCAGCACCGACATGAACCAGTTGTTGTAATTCTTAGTAGTCAGTCCACAAACTGCTCGGCGCACTATATACGAGACAATATCGTTGAACATTACCGTCTTTTCGCTGTCCGGTATATCGGCCGTAGAGATACGCAATGCGAGCGGATGGGTGGTCGTGGTGTCGAATGGCTGGAGACGGCGACCGAACCTAGCAATAGGAAAAAGGCCCTTTCCTTCGATCAGTTGAAGATAATGCGCCGCATAGGTGCTAAGCATATCTAGCTGCTGGGTTGTAGTTTTACCCTGAGCGTAGTTCTTAAAGTCAACGTACAGCCGTGCCAGATCACCTTCCTGCCCAGTCTGAGCACGAATGGCCGAAAAAACAAGCCACTCCAACCGAGGTTTGACGATGCGACCTCGACGCTCTCCGACCTTCCAAGTAGCTTCTTCAAACTGCTTCCATTTGTCTTCGTACAACGAAACGGAATCTTCTTTGGCGCTATCCACACTCATAAACAAGTAGTTGCGGATCAAGTCAGTAGCATCGAGTTTTGCCCCTCGACCGTTCAACGTTTCAAAAATAACCTGAGCATCGTCATCTTTCTCTAATTGAATCATCACCACTTTTAAGTCGCTCAATACAGCCATGACCAAGGCTTCGACAGCTTCGACACCACCATTGGCCTCGATCCAAATCATGGCCCATTCGGCGAAATTCCAGATGGCGTCCAACGCCGCAGGATGGATAATGCCAATCCGTCGAAATGTGTTGGCTTGAGTGAAGTGCGTCGGAAACCGGGATTGCAGCGTGGCCAACTTGTCTGCGGTCATGGCCTCAACAAACGCCTTTTGATCCGAGAACGTAGGCCAGACTTTGAAGACCTCCACGTCCGCATTGGCCATGGTGCTGGGGTTTGGGTTATCCAACACAGCTGCTAAATAGGAGTCGTAGTCCTCGATCTCGAGTTCGCGAGTGGCCAAGCGGATACCAGCCAAAACATACTGTAGGGTCGTTAGTCGCTGTTGGCCATCGATAATGTGAAGCGTATCGACCCCACGAAGGCCGAACTTGTCCTGAGGCTCCACTACTATGGCACCCAAAAAATGAGGGGCTGGAGTCCTTCCAGTTAGCCGTTCGTCAGCCTTTTCCGAGATATCAGCCCACAAAAGCTGCCATTGCTCCCCCAAGGTCCACACGTAGGCCCGCTGATAAAACGGTACTTTGTACTGCTTACGATCTTGGAACACCTGCTGGATCGTCCACGTCTCCGATTTCATTCCCCCCCCCCCGGTTGCCTCTGGTAACCAAATTATGCCAGTCTGTCCGACATCTCCTTGCTGCGACCAAGACTTCTGAAATTCTTTCAATGTGCGCTAGGCAACGTCAGCGAGAAATGGGCGATGCCGATTCGGGATTGGAACGCTGCCCTCACTCGGTTTACTATCCAGTTTAGATGGCAACGAGCCAATGATGACCTGATGGCGTAAGTCGACGGCAATGACCTCGCTTTCTAAGCTTTTTAAGATCCGATAACGGAGGTAGCATCTTGGAATACGAGGGCAATGATTTCAGCAACGACCATATTTCAAGAGAAAGAGGAAAGCGTGCTGAAGAAGTGGCTGAGTGGTACTTCCGTATAAACGGCTTTTTCCTCATCCCAGGATTTATAGTCCATCCAGATACGCCTTGTGCAAAGCCGAGAACAGAGGCTGATCTACTTGGGATTCGACTAAAGGACTCGACTGAGGGTATATGGCGCGCAGGTGCCTCACATCACTTCCGCAGAGGCACAAATCGAACATCAATGAGCGATGACCGAATACTTACCAGTTCAGCGCTTGTGGGAACGGTGAAGCACCATCTAGTTGCTATGGTTGAAGTAAAAGCAGGCTTGTGTGCAATCAATGGCCCTTGGAGCGATCGGATGGTGCGGGATCGCGAACGCGGCAAAAGCAATATGGAACGGGCATTGGGGCGCGTTGGCTTTGGCAATCGGGAAGAAATATCGCGGGCTGCAGACTCAATGTATGAGGCGCTTCGATACGAGGGAAATAATTTTGTAGTGCAGTACTTCACCGTCGGCAGAAGAGTTTCAGACGACTTAAAAAATAAATATCCAAAATTAGTCCAAATCTCCTTCGATCATGTTGGAGAATTTTTGCTCGAGCGGTTTAGCAATTTCCCTGAAAAAATTCCTAACGATAGTGACATCCAGCTATGGGAAGGATTCGGAGGATGGTTTCTTCGCTGGTTCGAGGCGAATGGCTATCGAAATCTTCCTAGCGTAATTGCCTGTCAAAGAGCCGTACTCCAATATATCGATCACGGAAAATAATAACGCGATCGAAATACAGAAATGCATGAATACACAAAATTCCAAAGCGCCCTTACGTTTAAAAAATCAATCTCTGATTTATAAAAATAATCCCTACATAATAAATTATGTCACTTAAATATTTCAATCCGAAAATCACGTGGGAAAGATTATTTATTCGGTCTGGGATAAGATTTACAGAAAATGAGGGTACGCTCAACTTAAAAGATGAGCCCGCATATAATTTAGATTTTATTCGCAAGATATTGGAAAGCGTTGGCTGGGCAACACGACTGAGTGCTTGCTCATTTTTCAAGCCGCAAGAACTTATTAATGAGCGCGACTGGCTTCTCGCATGGGAAAAGAATCGCTCTGGCGCAGAGGCAGGATACACTGGGTTTGCCGATATTGAATTGAGCATCATGGATACCCATATTTCCGGCATTGTGCGCTGGATGAACGCCCTCGGATTCATCACCACGATAAGCTGCGAAGGACATCGACTCGATAAGCCTTGCTGGATCCAACTATTAGATAAAAATGACGAGCCCAAACTTGCAAATTTTATCGATGAACTGTCAGATCACGAATTTATATACAAAAATAGCATATTGTCGAAAGTAGATCTTAACAGACAGGGTGGAGTTCGCCGCCCACTTCCATATGAGTTACTAGATCTGGGTGAATGCATTTTTGGTACCAAGATAAACAATTATCCAAACGCAACGAACTTGAGAAAAGCAAGTTGCTAGCATACTTGCCGGACACGTCACGGTTACCGCGATTACACAATCCCTGAAGCCCCAAATTTCACAGAAAAAATCGGCTAGCGATGATGAAATTTTAGAGGATACGAAATGAAAAAAAATATTTCAGATACTTATACATATAATTTTTATGACTGCAAGCTACCAGTCATGGGCTAGTCGAATAATTCCTAAGGCTTATGTTCTAGTTGAAACAGATGACGAATCAAATAAATCATGTGAATTTAGTTATCGATCCGCTGAAGCTGCCGCAAAAGCAGCATTGCGCTACAATAGAATAAAGATAGCTGATGATCCTTCTCCATTTGTGATGCGGGTATATGTGGGAGCTGGTTTTTTTGCTGAAACGATTAATAAAAATTCCTGCGCTGTATCACTTCACATCGAATTTTCAAACCATCAAATCGTAAAAATGCCAATCACAAAACAAGAAGTACCTGCAAAAGCTGTTTTTTGCCAAAATGGGGTTGGAGGCATAAGACCTAAAAAAATTTAATACAAGATGAGTTGAATTCTGCAGTGAAAAAGATAATTGACGAATGCATCAGCAATATCGAGAGCAGGATTAAGTAAATTCCCCTTCCTACCAAATATTACGTGCAATTTATATTCAATTCCTACAGTGACACAGTGTTGATTGGTAGCCATGATATTTTCACGCTGAAAATCGCAACTTATTTTGAGTTTATCACGAACAAATTTTACAATACTACTAATCTTAGGCACGTCCAATCTAGTCAAACGTAAAAATGGGATTCCCCACAAATATAGTAGATTTTTGGATAGCCATTGGTGCAATCATGGCTATTGGAATGATTGCGGCTGGCGTAATTGACAAGAATAAAATAGAAGGCATCAAAACAATTAAAGCTGGCGCGGGAATAATATCAGTAATTGTTTTTTTTATTTTTCTTATGTGGGTAGCACGCAAATACACGATTGAGTTTATTATAGCTTTAGCAGCAACCGTATTGATTACGATAATTTTCCGCAAATAAACCCCGAACAAGGAATACATTGGGCCAACTCAACTGCATGACGCTTAACATCATCATTGACTGTGATGTAGCGTTGAGTAGCGGCAATGCTCTTGTGTCCAGCCGACAGCCGGCTTCTGGAGAAGAGCCACCAGCAACTGGTCAAGCTGGCTGCTGAGCAGGGATTGTCACGACTGCAGAGCCACATCCGGCAAGCGCCGAAGCTGCCGTTCGGCAATTGAAATACACCCACAGCATTACGGATTTTAACTTGGTCGGAGGCTGAGCAGCGCAAGCACTAGCGCTGGGCCATATCGATTTACGAACTCAACCGTTATTTTACGCAGCTACAGGATTTTCAAACCTGTTTTCTACACGCTCAAAACGTACAACGTTTTTTTCAAATGGTGCTCGTTACTTGGTAACACATCGAAATTGAACTTCAGCAGAAGCATGTTGCAAACCAGCATCCCGAGCGGAGGTTTCAACGGGAATCATGTTCATTTGCTTAGCCTCACAATATTCCTTCGCCATTTTCAGGTATTTGACTTTTACAGCAGATCCGGAATGATCAAAGGCTCCACCGAGGCCACCCACCATATATAACCCGCCGCCCATCTCGACCACGCCATCAGTTCCCGTGGTCACACACCCAGACCCAGCGATCACGATAAAAGCAGCGAAAATCCAGCCGGCTGAAGGTTTTATGGGAACTAGGCATCTCATTATTTTTCCTTACATGGTTATGTTCATTAATTTGAATTTTTTAGGCTTTAATTCAATAGATTAGTGCTTTCAACACGAGATAACTCGCAAGGTGTAGCGCACTTTCCATCAAACTTTCATGCTACAAGAGGCCTTTCAATAGCAGCTTCATTTGTTCATGAATTTCTCATATCCCGGCTCAGGCCGGTAGCTCTTGTCCGTATAGCAGCTTCCCGCGACTTTGGCTTCAATTACCTTGCCATCACGGATGTAAAAAATGCCATCACATCCTACCAACCGTGATGTGCAACTTTGATACGCGGTGAAATTTGCGGAGGATAAAGTACTCCCACGTTGCAAGTTAGCCGATCCAAATCCACTTCCAGCGCAACTCGAGACGCCAATTTTTTCGCTGTAAATGCGAATCTCAATACCGGTATCCGTAAAAGTTTTGATCATTGGATAACCAAGCAATAATGAGTGAGTATCTAAAGCGATAACCGGAACGCCAGCCCACGCGTCCAAGTCCGATTGTCGGACAGTGGCGCAGCTCGTAAGAAGTACTGTTATTAGTAGAATAATTAAACGCATAAAATGTTCCAGATCTTCTGGCAAAACCGGCAGGCACGATTTTATCGTATCAACCAGTTAAATGTGATGATCAAGATTTTTTTGAAGTGGGTTACACACTGATTGTGTGACATATTTTAAAAGATTATTGTAAATATCAATTTATTGAGCGCATGATTCATTTTCAAGTGGCGATGTGTTTTTTGTCAAGTCCAGAATGATTTAAATCTGATCAGAATATTTTTAATAGATGCGGTTTTTATAAATTCCTACCAGGCAAGCCAAATATCTACCACTTAGCCACATATCATCATTATTCGACTACGGGTTTCACCAAATCAGCAACACCCGGCGGGCGCTCTACAAGCTGTCGTGCACGGATTATGATCTCAGAGCAGCTTTTCAATCCCGAATCGGTACCACCCGTTTAATGCTACTTCCTGAAACAGCCCGCAGCTAGCCCCTGTGGGCTTTTTTTTCGCCCAGAACTTCCAAGGAGATCTATGCCCCATCCCTCAGCACCCAACTTCACGATCATCACCAACTGGAAATCCAAAGGCTTTGTATGCGCCAAGGTATGTAGCTATTGCAACTGGCGACAGTCCCCTCTCCTGCCCCACGGCCAGCAGTGAGATGAATCCATCCTGCCCTTCATAGGCCAATTTTCAAAATCTTTCACTAGGGGCAATCAGGCCTCAGCCACAGCGGGACAGCAATAAATTCTAATTTCAGGATATTTTTTCGAAGAAGCGTCACAGACAGAGTGCACGGCCAATCCGACCAATGCCTCTTCGGAGAAACATCTATGACCTCTCCTACTGCTCAACACCTAGCTGTGGAATATCTTCGGATGTCAACAGACCTGCAGTGTTACTCCATTGCAAATCAACAAGCCAAGATCCGCGAATACGCCATCGAACACGGTTTGACTATCGTTCGGAGTTACACAGATGGCGGTCGAAGTGGCCTCGGACTTCAAAATCGCATCGGTCTGCAAAG
>JACCDS010498407.1_pt1 | contig 11617 bp, 10 predicted proteins | sample 7446441 | NCBI WGS metagenome assembly JACCDS01 (sample SAMN15323445, study PRJNA562643) | freshwater metagenome | isolation source: river surface water | place: USA:Blue River Watershed | collected 2017-08-17 | reverse complement strand
GGAAATGCCGAAAACTCTTTCCGGAAACATCGCTCATCGCGAAATGGGCAAAGGGGATCTCCAGGACCCGGAAGCGCGAAGTACCGGGTTGTTTTTCCCCGGGGCGGATTCCCTGGCGGAAAAAGGTTAACTGGAAGCCGTACTCCCTCCCCTGCTCATCCGCCAGCGTGCCTGTTGCATACCACCACTCGGTTTTGAATTTCCGGTGGGGACCATGGTCGCGCGGAAATTCATACTTCCATCCGGGTGTCGCGGACGACCAGCCTTCATCCCCGCCCGTGGCTGCTTCGAGCATCGGGAGGAAAAGAGTGGTCAGGATCAGTAGACAAACGGCTCGGAGGGTGCTGGGCATGGTTCGACACTGGTGGCCTCGAAAACCGCGGTTCGTCTCCCCCCCTCCATCGGGAAGGTCGGCTTGCCGATGATCCTGAACCAGGACATTTCCGGGGCTTCGAGTTTTTTGGGATACTTCACCGTCACGCCGACAGGCTTGGCATCGGCGGCGCAGCAGGTCATGAACATCCGGATCGCCTGGAAGCGGTCACCCTTCGGATTACCGGTGGTCATGGGGACATATTGACCGATCAGTTCGCACTCCTTTCCCTCGAATTCCTCGCGGTAGGAGGGCATCTGGACCGCATAGAGCATGTCGATCACCTGCAGGGGCATCGCGGCGTTTTGCCTGGCCGGATCAGGCATCGGCGGAGCCTCGGCAGCGGCTCTTGACTGGTCTCTGGAAGACTGCGCGGAAGGAAGCTTTGAAAGATCATCGACCACGCCGCGGTTCTGGACGGTCGTGATCGTGAAGCGATCCGCTTGACCGGAAAGGATCACCGCCAGTGGAAAGAGGAGGACAACTGTCTTGAAAAAAAGCGAAACGGGTGGCGTTCCCTCATGATAGTGATCCCCGTGGCAGCAGTCATGACACTCCCCATCGGGGATGAATGCCTCCCTAACGGCAAAGAGTCCCAGCACCAGGAGAACAACACCGGCCGCGAACGCATACGGCTGCAGGACGGGATGAAGGTAGGTGGAGAGTTGCCCCGATCGGGCCGTCCAGAGAACAAAGACACCCCAGAGAAAGAGCAGGAGGGCATCCCTGAGATGCGGGAGTGTGCGGGAAGGCTTCATGTCACCAGGCAAGGTTCAGGGAGGCGAGGCGCCAGCAGAGAAGCCCGATCACCGTGAAAAGTCCCAAGGCAAGGAACAGGATGAAGCGCTTCGAAAACGCGGCGCCATAAAGGAAGAGGAGCTTGAAATCGAGCATCGGGCCGAAGACGAGGAAGGCCAGCTTGGCCGCCATCGGAAAGGTGGTGAGCGTTGCCGCGATGAAGGCATCGGTGGTGCTGCAGACCGAGAGCACCGAGGCGAGTCCCATCAGCGAGGCGATGGCAAGCGGAGGATTGGAGGCCAGGGGCAGGATGATCTCCTGATTTACCGCGGTGCTGAAAAGCGAGGCTGCAGCCGCACCGATGACAAAGTAGACGGAGACATCGAGAAAATCGCGGGTCGCCACCGAGGCGACATTCGCGATGCGATCAAGCCAACGGCCACCCCTTGAATGATCATGCCCATGGTGATGATGATCACCCTCGGGGGAGAGGAGACCGGGACGGAGGATCGAAAAGGGGGCAAAAGCGCTGCAGACAAGACCGGCCATCACGGCAACGGAGAGCCCCATGCCGAAGCGTAGCAGGGTCATCTCGACGGCTCCCTGTCCCCTGAATGCCGCCAGGGTACTCAAAATCACAAGGGGGTTCACAATCGGTGCAGCCAGCAGGTACGTGATGCCGCAGGAAAGGGGAAGGCCCTTGCGGAGAAGGCGGCGTACCACCGGCACGATGCCGCATTCACAGACCGGGATGATCATTCCCACAAGTCCGCTGACCAGGATTGCCAGGCGCGGATTCCGCGGCAGAAGACGGGTCATCAGCGAGGGGTGAAGATACTCCTCCAGCAAACCGGAGAGAATGGCACCCCCGAGCAGAAAGGGCATTCCCTCCAGCAGGATGCTCAGGAAAGCGTACTGGAAGTCAGGGAGACTGAACTGAAACCAGGGAGTGGTGAGCACGGTGAAACATTAATCGCTCCTTGGCGAATAATGAAGGATGAAGGGAAGGCAGGACCGAAAACACATCAAGTTGATCCCTTGCCTTAAAAAGCAAAAGCCCCCATGGAGCACTCCATGGGGGCTTTTGGAAGGGAGGCGGAATTACAGCGACTTGGCCGCGGCAATCACGTTCTCGGCAGTCATTCCGAGTTCCTTGAGGACGGTGGCTCCGGGGGCGCTGAGTCCGAAACGGTCGATCGCAACGGTCTTGCCGTCGAGTCCGACAAAACGGAACCAAGGATCGGAGATGCCGGCCTCGATGGAGACGCGCTTGCGGCACTTGGCAGGGAGCACCTCCTCGCGGTAGGCGGCGTCCTGACGCTCAAAACGCTCCATGCATGGCACGGAGACGACGCGGGCGCCGGCACCGAGCTGCTTGGCGGCTTCCAGGGCGACGTTCAGCTCGCTGCCGCTGGAGAGGATGATCACCTCCAGGGCCGCGGTCTCCTTGTGGGCGATGTAGGCCCCCTTGAAGACACCCTTGCGACGCACATCGACGGGAATCTCGTTGAGATTGGGAAGGTTCTGGCGGCAGAGCGACAGAAGGGTCGGGCCGTCGGTGCGCTCGAGGGCGGCCGCGAAAGCACCGGCGGTCTCCTCGGGGTCGGCGGGGCGGATGACATCCAGACCCGGGATCGCGCGGAGGGCGGCGACGGTCTCGACGGGCTCGTGGGTGGGACCATCCTCGCCGACGGCGACGGAGTCGTGCGTGAAGATGTAGAGGGTCGGCAGCTTGGAAAGTGCCGCCACGCGGATGGAGGGACGGCCGTAGTCGCTGAACACGAGGAAGGTGGCTCCCGCGATGCGGAAGATGCCGTCGTAGGCGTAGCCGTTCATGATCGCGCACATGGCGTGCTCACGGATACCGAAGTGGATATTGCGCCCCTCGCGGTTCTGCTCGGTGAAGTCCCCTCCCCCCTCGATGTAGTTGAGGGTGGAACCGAAGAGGTCGGCGCTGCCGCTCACCAGCAACGGCATCGCCTTGGCGATCGGCTGGAGGGCGATGCTTCCGGCCTTGCGGGTGGCGATGGTCTCCTCGGGCTTGAAATGAGGGATGGCGGCAAGAATGTCGGGAACCTTCTGCTCGATGCCTGTGTCGAGGAGGGCGGCAAGCTCGGCATTGGCGGAGCGCCAGGCGGCGTACTCCTTCTGCCAGGCAGCGTAAGCCTCGGCGCGCTTCTTTTTGAGATCGGCGAAGTAGGCCGTGACCTCGGGGGAGATGAAGAACTTCTCCTCGGGGAGACCGAGTCCCTTGCGGGCTTCATCGGAAAACTTCACCCCGGCCTCGCCGTGCGCCTTGTTGGTCCCCTCGACCTGGGGGATGCCCTTTCCGATCATGGTGCGGCACATGATCATGTGCGGCTTGCCCTTGGTCGTCTTGGCATGGTTGTAGGCGGCGAGGATCGCGTCGAGATTGTGACCGTCGATCTCCTGCACGTCCCATCCGTAAGCCTTGTAACGGGCGGCCACATCCTCGCTCTGGCTCACGTTGAGCATGGCGTCGAGGGTGACGTTGTTGGCGTCGAAGAAGAGGATCAGGTTGTCCAGGCCAAGGTGACCGGCGAGCGAGGAGGCCTCGGCGGAGACACCCTCCTGAAGGCAGCCGTCGCCGCAGAGGACCACGACGTGGTTGTCGAGGATGGTGTGCTGCGGGGTGTTGAACCGGGCAGCCGCCATCTTCTGCGACATGGCATAACCCACGGCATTGGCCACGCCCTGGCCGAGGGGACCGGTGGTCGCCTCGACGCCCGGGGTCTCGTGGAACTCGGGGTGACCGGGCGTGATGCTGTGGAGTTGGCGGAATTTCTTCACCTGATCAAGCGGCAGGTCAAAGCCGGAGAGGTGGAGCCAGGCGTAGAGGAACATGCTCCCGTGGCCGGCCGAGAGGATGAAGCGGTCGCGGTTGATCCATCGGGGATTGGCGGGGTCGATCTTGAGGGCCTCGCCGAAGAGGACGGCCCCGATGTCGGCGGATCCGAGGGGAAGGCCGAGGTGACCCGACTTGCAGGCGGTGACGGCGTCGATGGCAAGGCCGCGGGCGTCGCGGGCGGCGAGTTCTAGGATGGCGTTGTTCATAAAATCAGTCCTCAAGAACAGACGGAGGATCACCCTTTTGCAAGCTTCGAGACGTGTCAAATCCGCCATGAAACACCCCCCTGCGTAGGGATGATCCGGGAGAGATCAGGCGACCGGTTGCTGCTGGGTGAGGCAATGAAAGGCCCCGAGTCCCCAGATCAGTTCCCGGCAATCGACGGGACGGATCATCCGGTCCGGAAAAAGACCGGCTAGCAGATCGGCAGACACGGCGTCGGAAGCCCCCCCGAAGGCGGGCATGAGCACCGATTCATTGGCGATGTAGAAGTTGGCGTGACTGGCCGGGAGACGCAGTCCCTCCCGATCGATGCGGGGCGGCATCGGCATCTCCAGAACGTTGAGGGGCGTCCCGTCGGCAAGACTCATTTCCCGGAGGCGTTCGAGGTTCTCAAGCAACGGAAGATGGTTCGGGTCACCGTGATGAGGCTCCACCACGGTGATGACCGTATCCCTGGAGACGAATCGGGTGATGTCGTCGACATGGCCGTCCGTGTCATCACCCTCGATCCCGTCACCAAGCCAGAGAATCTTCTCGACGCCGAGGTAATCGCGCAATCCCTGCTCGATCTGCTCGCGGGACATCAAGGGATTGCGGTTCGGGTTGAGCAGGCACGACTCGGTGGTCAGGAGAGTCCCCTCGCCATTCGGATCGACCGATCCTCCTTCCAGGATGAATCCCGGGGCGAAAAGAGGGAGGCCGAAGTGACGGGCGATCTTGGTCGGCACCACGTCGTCATCGTCATAGGGAGGATACTTTCCGCCCCAGGCATTGTAACCGAAATCATTCACGGCAAGGGTCGGGGCACCCGCCTTCTTCACGAAAATCGGGCCGTGATCGCGGCACCACGGCTCATTGGTCGGATTGTGATGGAACTCGACGCGCTCCATCGGGGCGGCCTTGGAGAGCAGTCCCCTCACCTCCTGTTCCTGTTCCGTCGAAGAGATGTTGATCCGGAGAATCTCGGATTCGGCCAGCACCGCGGCCATGCGGACCAACGTCGGAACAACGCGGTCGTAGCTATCGGGGAAACTCTGCCCGTCGCGATGCGGCCAGGAGATCCAGGTGGCCTCATGGCGCTCCCACTCCGCAGGCATCGAAAAGCCAAGGGAACGGGGCGTGGCGGGATCCGTCACAACGGAATCAAGGCAGGCTTGGGACTCTTAGAGAGCCTGGAGTTTCTCGAGCAGCGCCGCCTTGGACGCAAGACCCGTGGTCCGGTCGACAAGGGTGCCGTTCTTGAAAATCATGAGCGTGGGAATCGAGGTGACTCGCTGGGCGCCGGAGACATTGGGAGCGTCGTCGACATTCACCTTCGCGACGGTCACTTTGCCGGCAAGTTCCTTGCCAAGCTCCTCGATCACCGGGGCGATCATGCGGCAAGGGCCACACCAGGGGGCCCAGAAGTCGACAAGAAGCGCAGCCGAGGAGGCGACGGTCTGGTCGAAGTTGGAATCGTTCAGTTCAAGGACGTGTTCGGAGGCCATGGGATGATCGTGATGTTCGGGTGATTGTTCAGGCAAGGAAAGTCCAGATCTGGATCGCAAGGGCCGCAAGCGCCAGAATCACCGATGCAAGGGCAACGGGCAGGGGAATGTCGGAAACGGTTGCTCCAGACTCCGCCTCTTCGGCCTCGGGAGCGGCTTCATCGCTCTCCCCTGACTTGTCATCATCTGTAACGGCGGTCTTGGCATGGAGGGAGGAAGCGGTCGGCTTGCGGATCGACGCGGGAGCCGGAGCCGATTGGAGCCTGATCGTTGCCTGGGGCAACGGTTTCGCGGAAGCGGGTTTCTCAACGGGTTCGGGCTTCACGGCTGCCGGAGAAGCAGCCGGCACCTGAGCCGGGGAAGCGCCGGCTGCGGGAACGGGAGAAGGCGGCGAGGGAGCCGCAGCGGGCGGCTTTGCAGCGGGAGGAACGGGAGCCCCGGCAGCAGGTGGTGCTCCGGCGGGAGCGGGCGCTGGGGGGACGGAAGCGGCACCGGGCGGCTTCAACGCCGAAGGAAGCTTCAGCCCGGCGGGTGGCATTGGCGCCGCACCAGGCGGCTTTGAAGCGGGAGGAACGGGAGCCACGGCGGCAGGTGCTCCGGCGGGAGCGGACGCTGGGGGGACGGAAGCTGCACCGGGCGGCTTCAACGCCGAAGGAGGCTTCAGCCCGGCGGGTGGCATCGGCGCCGCACCAGGCGGCTTTGAAGCGGGAGGAACGGGAGCCCCGGCGGCAGGTGCTCCGGCGGGAGGGGGAGTCAGGGGGGCGCCGGCTGCTGGAACGGGCTTGGGAGGAAGCTTAAGAGGAGGAAGCTTGACGGGACCGCCACCCGGGGATGGAGGAGCAGGTGGAACGTTTGGTGTCGCAGGGGTGTTGGAATCGCTCACGGGAGTAACAAAGTTGAGTCGTTGAAGCTAAAACCCTGAGAGGATGGTGTCAACATCGCCCCTAGCGGTGAACGTCCATCACGTAGTCCCTCAATGACGGCCGGGCCCCGAGAGTTCACCGCTCTGGGTGGTGCCGGCGGTCTTGAACGAATGATCGACCGAGGAAAGATCCTTCAGGATGCTCAGCGCCTCGCGTTTCACGGGATCGGGAGCCCCGGCGGCCGGTTCCTCTTCGGGATCCTGATCACCCTCCTTGGCATCCTGTTGCTTGGGGGTCTTTTTCTTGGCCGTGACTTTGGGAAGCTGGGGCTTGTCGACCGTGTCAAGCGTCACCTCGTAGCAGATTTCCTGCGGTGGGGGCTGCAGTTTCCGTTCGGCCTTTCTGGCTTCCTTGATTTTCTTGTCCTCCGCGATCTCGTTCTTGCGCACTTTTTCGTTCAGGGAAAGCTGGTTGAGATCCAGCTTCTGGCGGAACTTCTTCATGTCCTCGTTGATGTAAAGAAACTCCGGATCTTTGGAGATGCGCTCCTTGGAGCGGTTTCGCAGGGAATCAAGAATATCGCTGGCAATGGTGAACTTGCGGATCGGCTGGGGATCCACCTCGTCGTAGGCAAGCGGGTTGGGAAGCGCGCTCTCACCGATCTCCGGGGTATCGGTGGGTGACGGGATCACGATGTCGGAAAGGACACCCCGATGCTGCGTTGACCCGCCGGAAACTCGGTAAAACTTCTGGATCGTCAGCTTGAGCGAACCGGCCTTGGCATCCTGCTGATGGAAAAGCGGCATGAACTTGCCGACGTCGAGCAGGGTCTGCACGGTGCCCTTCCCGAAACTCCTCTCGTCACCCACGACCACCGCCCGTCCGTAATCCTGCAGGGCGGCGGCGAAAATCTCGCTGGCGGAGGCGCTGAGTCTGTTGACGAGAACAACCACCGGGCCGTTGTAAAAGGGAACGCTTTCCCCCCGCCCCGTGGAATCGTCCTGCAACACCGTGATGCGGCCGCTGGCATCCTTGGCCTGCACGACCGGTCCCGGGCCGACAAAGAGTCCCGTGAGATTCTTGGCTTCCTCGAGGGATCCCCCACCGTCACGGCGCAGATCGATGACCAGGCCGTCGATCCCCTCCCTTTTCATCCGTTCAAGGATCCTGCGGACATCCTTGGTCGTGCTCTTGGCGTCGCCCTCGCCGCGCCGCTCCATTTCCGCGTAGAACGAGGGAACGGTGAGCCACCCGTAGCGCACGGGCTTGCCCTGGGTATCCTTGGTGTCGATCACCTCCCCCTTGGCCTCCGACTCCTTGAGCTTCACCTCGTCACGGTTGATCTCGATCACGGCATGCTTGGAGGGATCGGTGGAATTGGCCGGGATGACCTGAAGTCGGACCTGGGTGCCCTTTGCTCCGCGGATCTTCTCGACGACCTTGTCGAGCTTCATGTCGACGACATCCTCGAACGGCGACTTGCCCTGGGCCACAGCCGCGATGCGGTCGTTCGCCTTGAGGCGGCCGTCCTTGTCGGCGGGACCGCCGGGAACGACTTCCACGATCTTGGCGTAACCGTCCTCGGAGCGAAGCACGGCACCGATTCCGACGAGGGAAAGCCTCATCTGGATGTTGAAGTTCTCCATGTCCGAGGGACTCATGTACTCCGAATGGGGGTCGTAGCTTTGTGAAAGGGCCACCAGAAACGTCTTGATGACATCTTCGTCTCCCTGCTCCATCACGCTCTTGCGGAATTGTTCGTAGCGCTTCGAAACCACCTTTGGCGGGGGATTCACGGCGTGTTCGTTGAGGCGTTCCTGAAGAAGTTCGGCCTCGATTCGGTCAGCCCAGAGTTGGTCGGCCTCCTCCAGGGTGGCTGGCCAAGGGGCCTTCTTGCGGTCGATCTGGACGGCCTTGTCGCTCGAAAAGTCGTGGGGAGCGGCCGCCACTTCCTTGTTCTTGGCAACACGGTCCTCAACGCGCTGACGGAATCGCGTGAAGATCTCGCGTGGGGCGCTCAGATCGCCGCGCAGGATATCTGCGGCAAGCGTCGGCGAGAAGCGGCCGTTGAACTCGTCGACGTCACCCTGCGTGAAATAGAGGTGATTGTAGTCAAGGATCTGGAAGTAATTCTTCAGAACCCTCTGGGACATGCTCTGAGCGGGCTCCGAGTCGGGATGGGGAGGACTTTTCTCCGAGAGGGAAAGAGGCTGCAGGTAATGCCCCTGCTCAAGCATGCGGGCCACCGTCGCGGCCACGGGCCCCATGTCGGTGACCGACTTGTTGGTCTCCTCGGCACGAAGCGGCAGGGCAACGAACGCACAGAGAAGGAGAAAGGCTCCCGTCAACGTGTTTAGGCGTTTCGTCATGGAAACTCAATGATTGCAGCGAAAGGAAGGAAAAGCAAACTTCATGCAATGAACAACCGACAGACATCGCCGGATCCCGAAATGTTCACCGGCGGGGCGCTCGAAACCAACGCCTACCTGATACGCTGCCCCGGAGGGAACCTCCTGATCGATGCCCCGGAAGGTGCTGCCGAGGCTTTCCGAGAGATCCCTGTGGCGATGCTCTTCCTGACCCACGGACACTATGACCACGTTTGGGATGCCGCCCGGATCGCCAAAGAGCACGGATGCCCCGTGGTGATGCACCCGGTCACGGAGACCATGCTGGGCGACCGCAATCTCCTGAGGCGCTTCGGGATGGATCTGGAAGTGGAGCCCGTGGGCGCCTCCCGCCACCTCCGCGAAGAGCGGGGACTCACCCTGCTTGACCACTCCTTCGATCTCTACGAGGTGCCGGGCCACTGCCCGGGCAGCCTTTGCCTCCACGATCCCTCCTCCGGAAGAATCTATGGCGGCGACGTGCTGTTCGCTGGCGGCGTGGGGCGTTGGGATCTTCCGGGTGGGGATCGCGATCTGCTCCTGTCGGGAATCGCCGGAAAACTCCTTCCGCTCCCCCCGGAGACCATCGTCCATCCCGGCCACGGCCCCTCGACAACAATCGGCAGGGAGACCGTCAGCAATCCCTACCTTCAGTAACGCCGGAGCATCTCGGCGCTCGACACCCAGATCCACCAGCGGTTAAAAAATCCCGATGCCCTCCTTTGCTTACGTAGCCCTCGACGCCCAGGGACAACAGGTCAGCGACCATATCGATGCAGCCAGCCAGTCCGAGGCGATCAACACCCTGAAAAGCAGGGGCCTCTTCCCCACCAGCGTGAAGGAAGGCGCCCGCGGAGGAGCCAAGGCCAAGACCCCCGCGGCGGCCAAGGGAGCCAAGACATCCAAGAAAGCCGCCGGCAAGTCGATCTCGATCCCCTTCCTGGAAAAAAAGACCATCAAGAGCAAGACGCTCATGATCTTCACCAGGCAGCTGGCGACTCTGATCGACGCCGGACTTCCCCTGCTCCGCGGGCTCACCGTGCTCGGCAACCAGGAGCCGGATCCCGTCCTCAAGAAAACCATTTCCCAGTTGGCGGAATCCGTTCAAAGCGGAGGCACCTTCAGCGACGGCCTTTCGGGGCACCCCCGCATTTTCAACAAACTCTACGTCAACATGGTGAAGGCGGGCGAACTGGGCGGCGTGCTCGAGGTCGTGCTCAACCGTCTGGCGGAATTCCAGGAAAAGGCCCAGAAGGTGAAGGGCAAAGTGCAGTCCGCGATGATGTATCCGGCGATCGTGATGATTATCGCCATCGTCATCATGGGTTTCCTGCTGGTCTTCATCGTCCCCAAGTTCGAGCAGATCTTTGCCGACATGCTGGGTGGCAAACCCCTTCCCCTGCTCACCCAGATGGTTGTTGGCGCTAGCCGTGCCATCAAGGACAACATCATCTGGCTCGTCATCGGCATCGGGGGCATCGTCGCTGGCCTGAAGTACTTCATCGCCACTCCCAAGGGATCCGTTCTCTTCGACAAATTCGTCCTCAAGGCCCCGCTCTTCGGCGACCTGACCCGCAAGAACGCCATCTCACGCTTCACCCGCACGCTCGGAACCCTCGTCACCAGCGGCGTGCCGATCCTCCAGGCACTCAACATTACCAAGGAGACCGCCGGCAACGCCGTGATTTCAACCGCGATTTCCAAGATCCATGACAGCGTCAAGGAAGGTGAATCGATTGTCCGCCCCATGGAAGCCAGCGGCGTTTTCCCCCCGATGGTGATCAGCATGGTGGACGTGGGCGAGGAAACCGGACAACTTCCGGAAATGCTCCTGAAGGTCGCGGACCTCTACGATGACGAGGTCGACAATGCCGTGGCGGGACTCACCTCCTTGATGGAACCGATCATGATCGTCTTCCTTGCCGTGGTGGTCGGAACCATCGTCATCGCGCTCTTCCTTCCTCTGGTCGGCATCATCAGCGGCATGCAGGGGCAGTAGCAATCCAACCGACCGAAATCAGCAGACAATCCATGAAAACTTCCCGCAGGCAGAGCGCCTTCACCCTCATCGAACTGCTCGTCGTCATCGCCATCATCGGCGTGCTGACCAGCCTCGTCCTCTCGGCCGCCGGTTTCGTCCAGAAAAAGGGCGCCCGCTCCCGCGCCGAAGCCGAGATCGCGGCCATCGCCGCCGCACTGGAAAGCTACAAGGCCGACAACGGCGACTATCCCCTCAACGAGGGAATCAGCAACAGCCTCACCCTGCTCACCAACCTGATGCCCGCCGTGGGAACCGGGGGCAAGGTCTACTATGAGTTCAAAAGCAAGATGACCAACCAGAACAACGGGATCATGGATCCCTTCGGTGGTTACTATTACTACAGGTATCCCGGTGACCCCAATCAGGGAGGCACCAACTTCTACGATCTTTGGACGACCGCAGGGTCTGCCCTCAAGACGAACGGATGGATCAAGAACTGGTAACGGATTTCCCGTCAGCCAGTTAATTCCGTACAGTTTTTATCGGGATCGGAACTAGCCACCGATGGTGCGGAGCCCGCTCCATCCGCTGATCACCAGCTGGGACCAGGTCTCGAGCTGATCATGACGCCCGGCCAATTCCTCCAAGGTGAGGAACCCTAACTCGGCGATCGCCTCCTCGTTGGCCTTCACATTGG
>JACCDS011914349.1_pt1 | contig 11622 bp, 13 predicted proteins | sample 7446441 | NCBI WGS metagenome assembly JACCDS01 (sample SAMN15323445, study PRJNA562643) | freshwater metagenome | isolation source: river surface water | place: USA:Blue River Watershed | collected 2017-08-17 | reverse complement strand
AGTTTCTTTTCAATTAAAGTGGGGCTGCCAGAATATATATAACCTTAGAAGCATACCTTTCCGCTGGGGAAAGAATATGTCCAAATAGAAAATTGAATATACCTTTTGGAATGGATACTTTTCTAGATTGAAGAATATGAAACAGGCTCGCTTATAGCTTAGTTTTTGCCAAGAATCGGCAATCGCATTACCAGGATAACATCGTTGCTTAGAAGGCAATTATCGAAGGAATTAGAGCTTAATTTTCGTATCTTTAATAGTAATAACTAACCATTAATATCCAATGAAAACAAGCTGTTCTGACAACAGGAGATTCAATACTCCACCGCCGCCGAATAACGCTATTAAACGCTTTGATAAGACAGTTTCTGCTCGCATTGAAGCAAGTTTATTAGTTGAATTAGAAAGTCTCTTAAAACGAAGATACGGGGCTAAGAATGTGCCGATGTCAAAGGTTTCGTTTGTTATCAGGACTGCAATCAAAAAGAAGATAAGAGAGCTTAAGGAAAGAATATAAAAAGGCGGGCGAGATAAAGGTTGATGCTTTAAATAAAAAAGCCATTACTATTTCTTCCACATATTCTTACTTATTAACTAAAGAAAAGGAAGAAAGGGGACCCTCGCCCCCTTCCCTTGTTTCTATATGTTTACATTGCCCAATTCGCTTTAAATGAGGTTATTGGTGGGAGCAGAGAAATGTTAAAACATCTATATTTAATCTTTTATACACCTTACTGGAGCAGCATTTGCACGTCCAGTTCCGTTTGTATTTACTGTGGCGTAATTTTTACCTACATTAACTATTGTTATATAATTTTCATTAAAAAAATTTGTTATTGTACTACCCCATAGTGCAAAATAATTTCCAGTATAAGACACAATTCCATTTTGGACTCTATCATCAGATGTAGGAAGCTTAAGTGTTGAAGAAAAAGCGCCATTAACATCTTTACTTAGCCATGTATTTATTTCTAACTCCCATTCATCTGCAGTAGGTAATCTATATCCTACAGGACAGGGGTTGTTTATGCCTTTTACACCTTGCCAAAGATTATTGTTTGGTTCTTTACGCCAATCATTTGCAGGGGGCATAGCTGTGATAAAATAATCATGCCCTGGAATATCTGTATTTGATTGAATATTTGTTGTTGGAGAGAATCTAACCTGGTGCCCATCTGCGCCTCTTCCCCACTGATACAATTCCCCAAAAGCATTTTTGTCATTTAAATTTAATGCAACTTGAGAAGCCCCTAAATTTCTATCCATCCAAATTCTACCCGTTTTAGACTTTACTTCAACAACTTTAGTTTTAGTATCGCGAAACCCGTTTGATGCATCTTGAGTATTAAAACTTTGTGCTATCCCGTAACTTATTCCTTTAATATTTAATGCATAAGCTCTATAATAATATTTAGAATTATCCTTTAAATTATATACACCTGAGATAAATGAGCCCTTCCCAGTTCCTGCAACTATTTTATTTTCTGAAATTGTTGGATTGGGGTTTGCAGAGTAACAAAAACCTCTTTCAGTAACTAAACTTCCACCTTCATCCGTTACTGTACCACTTAATACAGCTGAAAAATAGTTTATTTCAATAGGAATTTCACTTGTAACTGTTGGTAATTTATAATCAGCAGTGGTAAAACTTTGAGTCTCACCATAGGATACACCCTTTGAATTGAATGCGTAAGTATTATAAAAGTATTTAGTATTCGCATTTAAATTACTTATTTCAACAGAGAATGTCCCTTTCCCGAAACCAGTTTGAACTCTTTTGTCACTACCTGAAGGATTGGTATTCTTATCGCTATATACAAAACCTCTATCAAATGTTGAGGAATTTCCTTCATTAGTTATTTCCCCATTGAGAGTTGCAGCTGTTAAAGAAATTGCAGATGCACTCTTAGTAATCACAGTTGGCAGAATATCCTTGTCAAGAATATTTTCTTCTGTTTTACAACTATATGAAATAATGATAAATATGAATGATATAAATTGCTTTTGTTTGTACATTATTGAAACATCATATTTTAAATAACACAAGCTAATATGTAACAATTCTTACATTTTTCAAAAAGCATAATTGTCGAACTTCAATTTATAAATTTTTCAAATTCAGCAATTGTCTATAATTGTCATATCATAATAATTATCTAATGGCAATAAAACCCAAATTTGTATACTATCCTTCAAAATTTGAATTAGAAAATTTTTGTTTGAAACATAAATTGCCGGCATATAAGGTTGCTCTAATATTGCAACTATTTATATTCTAGCCAAAAGGATAATGAAAGGTGTTGAGAAATTAGTCTTTGTTCTAAACAATTAAGGAAAAATTTTGGCGACATCTAGGCAAACCTCCGCTCATATAAATGCTTCTGAAACTCGACAAACATTGTGCTTAGTTTTGCCAGGTCTCCACCCATAACTTCACGTGCATCTTCGAACGACTTACAAAATAGAATCGGATATACTTTTCTATAATTTATTTAATCGAATAAATTCAATTTTATGCTTTCTAAGATAACTCAACATTATTTCAGAATTTTTGTGAATCTTTTGGCACATCAAATCTATAGTAAGTGAACTCATCACTTTCTTTGTACCATCGATATCTTACCTCTTTAAATCTTAGTTTTTGTAATACTGAAGAGATTTCATTGACATTGTTCTTGATATTCATATTGGATGCAAAAATCGCACCTGAAATATTAAGTATTTCATTTTTCCCACCTGAGGTGCTCACATAAATATCATTTTCCCAAAGGATTTTTCCTGTAATTTTTCCATATCGCTTTCTCATAATAGGAAATTCCTTGGACTGAAGTACAGGAAGTTTTTTTAGTACTTTTAATGCAATGGTTTTTATCTCAATAGTATCAGATTTTTTATATCGGGCTCCAAGCTTACCCCAAGCCAAAAACAATTCTCTTTCAGCTAGAATTAAGTCCACGGAGTTTTGATATAAAGAGTTATTGAATTTATTGATTGCATTTAGCTCTTTATTTAATTCAACAACAATTTGCTCTTTAGACTTTATAATATTCTTTTCTTTCGTTTTTCCATCAGATACATAACTCACTGATGGCTTCCTTGAGAAAACAAAAATTAACACCAGAATTCCTATGGAAATCAAAATGTATTTCTTCGACTTTTCTTTGTCCATAATTTATTATTTCCTTCAAATTATAAATAAAATCAAAAAGGTGAAGAGTCAAACCGATAATAATTATCTCTGTTAAAATCTTGCTTGATGTAATCGTTATCAATTAAATACGTTATAGTCTCTGAATCATTTAGGTTACGGAAAAAATTAAATTCCTGACATATATTAAAAATCTCAATTTTTGAATAGCCCGTATTGGGTAGAAGCAAACTGCTGAAATGTTCTTCAATGTCGATATTCTGAAAATTGTTTGAAATTTGTTTTTCCCCTGTACCACTTTTATCACTTTCGTCACCAAAATTTTGCTGATTGAATTCTTGCCAAGAAAATTGAGATAAGTAATCGGCAAAGTCTCCTCCTGATTTTTTCAGCTCTTCTGGTGCATTGCGTTCTAAGAAATCCCATACGGAAACATATGTATTTTTGAGATTCTTCGCATATTTTAAAGCTTTATCTTCCCACTTCTTAAAAGTCCCCGAATCGCTTGATAAGTCTGGTATTAGTAAGATTTTTCTGCCCTCTAGAATCTTGAATTTTTCCGCCGTAAGAGATGATTTATTGTAAACTGCCAACCATAACAAGTCTTTCTCAGTCTTAGGAGCTCCATAATAGCAAGCTCCATATATTGCTGTTTTGGGGGCTTCTACCAACACAATAGGGTTTTGGGGATACCTCTTCAATAAATGTGCTCCAAAGAAGCAAGTTACCTTTTGCTCATTTTTTTCATAATCATTAACCCAATCGTTCCCGGGGTTCCCATTTAAAATAGAATGTAATGCACTTGTCTTTATCGTCTTATTTAACTCGTCAAACATCTTCACTTGAACGAATGCAATATTGTCTTCTACATTTATGTAAGGAATAGTCAGAGCACCACGAAGGTGCCCTGAGTTTATTGTTCCCAAATAATACATTTCAATAACTTTTTCAAGTAAGGAATCTGGAATGCCTTTCTCAATTAGGTAATTAAAAAACGAGCATTCATTGTGTCCCACGTAAGTCGATTCCAAAGCTTCCCAAGGTATAAACACCTGCTCTCGTTGTTTAGGCAGTCTTGATTCCGCACTAATAGCTAAGCTTCGTGCAACTTTTCCATATTCTTTCCTTTCCGATTTAGGATACAAAGAATACCCACAAGAATCCTCTCTATCGCAACGTCCAAAGTCGCCAATCTGTAATTCTCCGCTCGCTGAGTCAACATACCTTACAAGCTTCTTTTTGCCACATTGGGGACATAGATATTTTTTACTTGACTTATCAAGCTTATACTTATAACTTTTCATTAGAATTAGTGCTAAAAGTGACGAAAGTGACCCTACGAAAAAACATTTTCTAAAAGTGTGTTAAGTAACACCACCTTACCTATGTTTCTTTTTTCTATCAAGAACTTCAATGATTGAAGCCTTTTAGAGAAGTTCAGCTTACTGATTGGCTTGTATCCACTTTCCGAGCAAAATGCTCGATATGCATCATAAACTGTTTTTAGCGTTTTATATTCCCTTGAATCCGTGGACTTATTAATATTATACTCCTCAAGAAATATTTGGACTGAATCTGATTCGATTTTATAACGAATTAGTATATCATCTGAAATTTTACATTTAGTAAATCTCCCTTGACTAAATAGTCTTTTTAAACCCTCAAGTACCCAATTAAGTATACCCGGTAATTCATTATCAACAATTTTGATTGCTAAATATTTATCTTGTTTTTCTTCATCGATGATAACATTGAATGGCAAAATCAAAAAACGTCTGAAATATGCATCTGTTTGCTCAACATCCTTTGGAAGTTGATTACAGTTGAAAATAAGCTTAGCATATTCGTGAAGGAGCAAGGGACGTCCATAAGGCTGTCTAGCTTCTATTGGCTCGCCAGAAGCCATTTTCTTAAGCATATCAGCTTCCAATTTTCCGCCTATCTCTGAGCCATAGTTTACGAGCTTGCTTGATATTTGTGCCCGATAATATCCATTGGTATCAGTTAGGGATGTCAAGGAGTAATTACTTACATTTTCCCTACCCAAAAGAGCTAATATTATTTCAAATACCACAGATTTCCCATTTGCTCCAGAACCAAACAATACAAGCATCTTCTCTGCTTTAATTGATTTATTGCCATTTCTAATAAATAGGTATCCTAAGTATTCAGCTAGTACTCGTTGAGCGGATTCATCTGGTAGTACCTCGTTTAAGAACTTAAGAAAAATATGACAACTAGCCTCTGAATCATATTTATAAGGTAACTGATAGTTAAGAAAATGCTCTTTGTCAAAAGGGATAATCTTTACTACGCCGTTAGATACTTGGAGAGTGCAGTCAAGTAAATTGATGTAAACATAACTTGCATTTAATTCTGGGGAAGCAAAAATCTGAGTGGCTGCAAATTGCTTTTGTAGTTGTTCCCTAAAACCGTGGTGTTTCTCAATTATGCTTGGAACCCCCAATGCTCTAGCAACATCAGCGAGAAAAATCTGGAAAATATCTGATTCAACTATCTGCCAATATTCACCATTGTACAAATGAATTTCATCATTGTGACGCACAATATCCCAGTTGTTCTCTTGAGCAACATTCTGAACCTCATCAATACAGCAGATGTAATAATGCTTATCTTGAAGTTTGAACTTGGAAAGTTTTTTTAGTGCGTCTTCCTTGTCTTTTTCTAAAGACCCCTCATCCTCATAAATTTTCATCAATTTTTCGTACTCTTCAAAAGAGCGAGAATAGAAATCTATTCCATTAAATTGATTGAGTAATTTTTTAAGAACCTCGGTGTGCTTTGAAATTTTAGATTCCACCTGAAGATTTTTAATTGCCCCTATTAATACATCTGCTTTAATGGGAACTGAAAATTTTGGGCTTAAAGCCATATTGTATGGTTTCGAGATAATTCCATAAATACACAGGCTCTCGTTACCTTGTGTATTACAAGGCAAAGATTATTATGATTAAATCCGTTCTCCATTTTAAGAACGTGAAAAAAAACGTGAAAAAAAGGTGAATAAAGAAATTGCGATTTTATCGACTAAGTTCATCAAAGTATTTTTCAAGTACTTTTCTGACATCTGAATCTTGAATTAATGGTAGGAGGTATGATTTAATTGAATCAAACCGATTTTCAGCAACACCAAAATCTGTTTCAATTCTTTTGTGTATAGGTAAATGAAAATGCTCGTTAATTCTAAGGCAATAATCAATAATTCTTTCTTCATTTGCCTTAGGATAAATTGCAGAATTGCTTAAATGTCTGAAAAACGATGCTACAATAACACCTTTGATTTTTTTATTCTCTATTGGTTTTATGTCTTCAATTTTGAATAAAGTATATAATAAGTTCAATAAAGTGGCAAAATAATATTTGTGATAAGATACCTTAATTGGGTCAAACTTATATATTGAATACAAATCATTATCATCCTCCAAAATAATCGAACCGAAACTCAAATGCGTTCGGTTAACTATACCATTTTGGTTTATTTTAGCCTCTATTATCTGTTTTTCTGAAATACCAATTGAGTGATAATTCCTTCTAAAGAATAAAAATTGAAAATTAACTTCCTTATCTATTGATTCTTTAGTGATTACGTCACTTTTTCGAAGAGAGATGAAATTGATAGCTAATTTGAATATGCTGAAATTCAATAATGACTCAAAAGTATTTGGCATAAAACAATTTATAAGTTATGATTCAACAATAGAAAATTCTTCAAAATAGCATTAGAAATTCTTTTTTGTTAATTTATATAATTGCAAATAATTAGGAAAGAAAAAAATTTCATTTGAACTAGGAGTGAAATCCTACATAAATTATACCTACCTCTTGTTGTAACATAATTGAAATGTGCCCGTAAAAAGACTGAAACATCTTCAATTTAACTTTAGGATTGCCCGATTTACTACCGGTTAATAATTTATGAAATAGTTTTAGTATTAAAATTATATTAATGTGGACATTTAACTGGAGCAAACAATTCACTTATTAAATTTCTAAATAAAATTATGTATTCATTATTAACATCTCAACCTCTATTAGATTATTATTTATTAGTTTTCTTATTCGGGCTAATGCATTTTGGCTCTCGTTCACTCGCAGGAACTAATGTAAGTTTGTATAAATTATTATTAGATTTTTACGGTTTAGTCCTTGGCAACATAATTTTTATAATACCATTTTTTTTATGGTATAAATTAAATTTTTGGGCAGGTTTTTTATCATTTCCTATTGGAATTATATTTTTTCTATTTGCTTCTATTTTCTTTCATTCCACCAAATTCTTAGTCTTAAAAACTAGATTTCTTCATTTACTAAATTGGGTTAGTTTTGTTTATGTTTTATTTAAAATTTATCAGATATACATATTCGATTATTATTCTCTAACAAATATTTAAGAAAAACACTTTCAAAAAGTTATATCTACATTTATAATTTTATTTATGGGCAGTTTTAGAAATTGGGCGTATTCTTAAAACAAATAATACTATTTTGCTCACATAGGAGAGGTTAATAGTATAAATAATTATGATTTTGAGAGGACTTCTTGTTATGATTCACAAGGTATAATTTCCCCCTCAAAAGGAAATACACAAACAGTTAAACCCAAAAGAAAAATTAAATCACGAGTCTATTATTTTGAACCGATTAAGGTAGTGCTTGATACATCAAGTCGTATTGGTATTTTTAAAAGAAGGCGGTATTTTATTAATAAGCAAGGCGAAAAGATATTTGTGCCAATTAAGTAGGTTTATTTCAAATTTTTAAAAATTACTTAAAAAAATTACCATATGTGCGATTTAAATAAGTCATTCAAACTTTGCACCTGTGGTAGTGTAGTTGATTTATCAAAACCTTTTTGGGAGTTAAAGCACGGCGCAAGACTTGTTGAATCGTTTGCTATGGGAATTTATTTACCTGACAATCCAAGCAAAAAAAAATATGAGATATCTGATGAATTAAATAGGATAGCAGATATTATAAATGAAATAGAAAACCTTTTTGATTTTCCATATTCTCCTGAAGTTGGAGACTTGTTAAATATCTTCGATGGTAAAAATATATTTCGATTTAGTTATTCTGGGCATAATTGGATTCCAATTCCTGAAGGTAAATTAAATCGTTATCGAGATGATGAAATTGAATATACCAAATCTGATTTTGGGAACATTTCTAAATTAGATAATAAGGATAATAGATTATTTGAATTCATCACTCAGAAGGTTGCTAAAGGTGAAAATGTAGTATTAATTGGCAATAAAGAATTAAAATGGGAATTGCCTCAGGGTGTATATCAATTGGAGTCACTTAATGATGACCCAGAAAGTATTATACCATCTATTTGTGGTAAGAACAGGAGGATGCTAAGCAATAATATAAGTTTGGAAGATTTAGAGCTGATTGATGGCATTGAATTACATTGCCAAGGCGGAATCATTGAAAATGGTGGTATTTGGATTAAGAAAGACTCTAATATTTTGGATGAGTCATATCAGTTAATTTCTAATGCGAAATGCTTTGTACCAATTCTTTATGAGGATGATATATATTCAAATTTTGAAATTATAGAGCACAAATGGGGCAATCTAAGCGAGGATTACTTAATTTTTTCAAAGAATGAAAATGTAAAATCTGTGGCGATTAATATATTAAATACATTAAAGCAGACGGTTATAATTTATTTGTCTTCGTAAAAAACATTTTATTATTTAACTAATGCATTTATTTTTATAAATATGACGCTTCCCAATTTTCATTCTATCAGGTTGTAAATCAGACGTGTCAAATTAAACCCCTCAAAATCAATATATGAGAGCATTACTTTTGTATTTTTTAGTATTATCATTCAATTCATTCGCTCAAAAAACAGATGTTCGAGTTGAAATATTTGAATTGAAAGAAGAGGTTAAAAAGCTTCAATTAGAAAATATTAAACTATCCTCTGAATTAATATCTTCAAATTCAAAATACGAAAATCGAATATTGGATTTAGGTGTAAAATTGGAAAATCTTCAGTTTGAATTTAATGTTCTAAAAAAGCTCGTTGAGCAATATCGTAATGTGGGAGTGAATGAAAATTCAACTTCATCGGGCGTAAAAGGTTCAACTGTAGAGGGAAATTTGGTAGAGAAATCTGAAAGTAAACCTAAATCACAGTCATCCTCTCAATGTTCAGCCACAACACAAAAAGGCTCTCGATGTTTAAGAAGTGCTCGTTCTAATGGATTATGTTGGCAGCACGGGGGCTAATTATATTGTTATGGAAGAAAATGATGAATTGTTAATTAATGAAAAGAATACATTAACCACCATTAATGTTTTAGCTATCATTTTATCTTTTTATGTTTTATCTATTTTTATCATTGAAACCCTTTTTACTTTACCATCTGAAATAGTAAAGGTTTTAGATTTCATAGATAATATCATTTGTGTATTCTTTCTTATAGATTTCTTTATTAGGTTTTATAAAGCAGAGAGTAAATTACAATTTCTTAAATGGGGTTGGATTGATTTGATAAGTAGTATTCCAACTTTTGATGCACTTCGTTTTGGCAGGCTATTAAGGCTTATAAGGCTTATTCGTATATTAAGAGCATTTCGTTCTACAAAGCATATCATTAATCACATTTATAAGAAAAAATCAAATGGAGCCTTTACCACGGTAGCCATTATTGCAATATTAACTCTGATATTTTCCTCTATTTCAATTTTACAATTTGAGGATGCCCCTAATAGTAATATCAAAACAGCCGAAGATGCTATATGGTGGGCGTGCTCAACTGTTTCAACAGTGGGGTACGGTGATAAATTCCCCGTTACAACTGAAGGGAGAATAGTTGGTGTGATATTGATGATTGTGGGAGGCGGGTTATTTGCTACAATGAGCGGCTTTTTTGCTTCGTGGTTTGTTGAAGAAGACAAAGGCAGCAAAAAAGATGATGAGTTTTAATTAGTTGAATTGTCGTTTCAAAAATACATATTTCATCAACCTTAAGAGAATAAATAAATGGAAACAACTAAAAATTAGAATTCCAAATATTCAATCAGAAGAACCTATTGGATTACTTTTAAAAGGGTCTAATTAATTGTTTTATAGGAGAATATTGGATAATAAAAGAAGCTATAATAGACTAAAATTTTAATTTAATTAAATCTAAAATTATGCCGATATAGTAAGGTAACGATATCCAACTTAAAAATCTAACAACAGAAATCCCAAATAATTTTAATGTGTAATTTCCTACAATAGGAGCAATAATTAAATAATTAATTAACCAGATTGTGGGACCAGCCCACCACCTGTAAGCATATGAGAAGTACGCAGCTAGTGCTATTAATATAAATCCAATTAATTGATAAGCCAATGGGATTAGATATTCGAACCCACTTGGTTCTCTATTCTCAACTGCTATGGAATTAGAATGGAAGTAATTATAACTCCTTAAAGAACTTATGAGAAAATAATAAAGAGTAAACGTAATAGCTGTGTTTCCCATTATTCTCCAAATATTTTTCTAATCAATACCGCTGATACCCAACCTAAAACAAGGGGGAGCCAACTTTCATACTCAAATGAAAAGTAACTTGCTCCTAAATAAGCAGTTGAAGCTAAAATATATCCGATGTGGCGAAATTTTGACTGATATGCAGCTACAAAAACTCCAAAACCCATAAGACCAGTAAGACCTGCTGATATTTTAAGTATCCAAATCATTATTAAAAAATCCGATTTTAACCTAAAGTGAATTATAAGTTTTTAAATATTAAATTAAATCTCCTATTAATTGACAAATTCAGAAAAGTATTTTTCAAGTTCCACAATTTCCTTTCTTGCAACTTCATTATCAATATCTAAAAACATTTCTAAATGTGTATATGGAGCTAACTTTTTAAGAATTTCCACAGGAAACAAGTTTGCATTTTTTGCTTCTACAATTAAAATGCTCATTTCCATTTCTAATCGCCACATTGAAGCATCCATTACATTTGTAAATATTTCACTTTTTCTTATCCTGATGAAATTATGAATTTTTTGGGCAACCTGTAATTGCTCATTACTATTTTTTTTGGGAGAACTCTTTCTTTTTAAAAGAAATAAAATTATCACTCCAATTATTAAGCCTGCGAAAAAAACATTCATAATGAGAAGATTTTATAATGAAATTATAATCACAATATAGTTAACTTTTTTATTTTAAAAGTCTACTTATTATTTATCGGTTAAGATTACGACTTCCTCACTTATTCCACCCAAAAAATTGTTTTTTTTGACTGTCATTTTACCACTTTTGACACTTTACCTCTTATTATCTGCTTTAAAGCCACATAACCTTCTAGAAAAGTATCCATTCCAAAAGGTATATTCAATTTTCTATTTGGACATATTCTTTCCCCAGCGGAAAGGTATGCTTCTAAGGTTATATATATTCTGGCAGCCCCACTTTAATTGAAAAGAAACT
>JACCDS010708462.1_pt1 | contig 11622 bp, 11 predicted proteins | sample 7446441 | NCBI WGS metagenome assembly JACCDS01 (sample SAMN15323445, study PRJNA562643) | freshwater metagenome | isolation source: river surface water | place: USA:Blue River Watershed | collected 2017-08-17 | reverse complement strand
GGTGGCATTGCCGAAATGGCTGAGCTGCCCAGCAGCGTGCGCGACATCACCGACCCGCTGGCCGCGGTGGGCAACACCACCAAGCCCGTGACCAAGGGCTACGCCATCGGCTCGGCCGGCCTGGCCTCGCTGGTGCTGTTTGCCGACTACACCCACAAACTGGAAACCTACGGCCAGAAGGTCAGCTTCGACCTGAGCGACCCGATGGTGATCATCGGCCTGTTCATCGGCGGTCTGATCCCCTACCTGTTCGGTGCCATGGCGATGGAGGCTGTGGGCCGCGCGGCCGGTGCGGTGGTGGTGGAAGTGCGCCGCCAGTTCAAGGAAATCCCCGGCATCATGGAAGGCACGGCCAAGCCCGAGTACGGCAAGGCCGTGGGCATGCTGACTGGCGCTGCGATCAAGGAAATGATCGTGCCCAGCCTGTTGCCCGTGGTGGTGCCGATTCTGGTGGGTGTGTTCCTGGGGCCGAAGGCGCTGGGTGGCCTGCTCATGGGCACCATCGTCACCGGCCTCTTCGTGGCCATTTCGATGTGCACCGGCGGCGGCGCCTGGGACAACGCCAAGAAATACATCGAGGACGGCCACCATGGTGGCAAAGGCAGTGAAGCCCACAAGGCGGCCGTGACGGGCGACACCGTGGGCGACCCCTACAAGGACACCGCCGGCCCGGCCGTGAACCCGCTGATCAAGATCATCAACATCGTGGCACTGCTGATCGTCCCGCTGCTGCCACTGGCCAGCTGAGCGGCGCGCGCGACCCTCAAGCCCGCTTCGGCGGGCTTTTTTGTGCTCAGCGCACGGACGGCAGAAGGGCCAGGGCGCGCACGATGCCGCTGGCCGCTGGCGTGAGCTTCTCCAGCTGCCCCGCCTCGCCCTGTTCAATGGCCTGCAGCACCAGCTCGTTGATGCCGCCCACCGCCGCCATGGCCATGGGTGGCGCCAGTTCGGGCTGCGCCACGGCGCCGCCTCGGCGGTCGTTCACCGTCTGCAGCAGGAAGTCGGCCAGCTGCTGCATCACCTCGCGGCGCGCAGCGGCGCCTTCGTCACCCAGGTGCTGCACCTCCACGAACAGCGTACGCAGCAGCGTGGGTCCGGCGCTCAGGTGCGCGAAGTAAGCGCGCAAGGCGCTGTCGAGCTGGTCCTGCCAGGGCCGTTCCGGGTCAACCGATTCGCTCAGCGTGCGCAGGGCCGCCGCACTGACGGCGCGGTACAGCGCCAGAAAGCAGGCCTCCTTGCTGCTGAAGTGCTCGTAAAAGGTGCGCTTGGACACACCGGCCTCGCGCACGATGTCGGCAATGGTGGTGGCGGCATAGCCGCGGTCGGCCGCGCAGCCGCCCATGGCCTGGATCAGGCGACGGCGGTGCTCTGACTGCGCCAGTGTGGCTTCGGTTTGGGGGGTGCATTCGGCCTGCATGGTGCGCGCATGGTAGTGCCCCCGGCCCGCAGGCAGCTGACAAGTCCGCGGGACAGCCCGGTTGACACCCCCTGCAGCTTCCACCATGATGCCGACGGGGTACTCATCCGTACCAGCCCCACTCCACCATGACCGAACTCGTCGTCCGCCGCCTGCTCATCGACCTGGACCAGCCGGTAGCCCGCCACTGGTGCAACAACGATGCCTTCCTGACCGCCTGGTTCAACGCCCTGTCGATGAGCTTCCCGGTCGGCGAGCAGTTCTTCATCGACTCAGTGCGCCAGGGATACAAGGCCCTGCCGCCCGCGCAGCAGGAACGCTGGAAGGCCGAGGTACAAGGCTTTGTGGGCCAGGAAGCAACGCACCGCCGCATTCACGGCCTGTTCAATGCCCGGATCGAACAGCACGGCCTGGTCAACGACTGGGAGCCCCGCGCCCGTGCCCGCCTGGAGCTGATCACGGGTACCGACCCGCGGCACGGCCTGGCGATCACCGCCGCCAACGAGCATTTCACCGCCCTGTTTGCCGAATGGATGCTGGCCCACCCGGGCCTGCTCGACGGCTGCGAGCCGCGCCTGAAGGCCCTGTGGCTGTGGCACAGCGCCGAGGAAGCCGAACACAAGTGCACCGCCTTCGACCTGTACCGGGCGCTGGGCGGCGATGAACGCTGGCGCCTGCGCTGGATGCGGCGCGTGACGGTGATCTTCCTGAGCGACGCGCTGCGCCAGACCGTGGCCAACCTGCGCCGCGACGGCACACTCTGGCGCTGGAGCACCTGGCGCAGTGGCTGGCGCCTGCTAATGGGGCGCGACGGCCTTCTGCGCAAGAGTTTTGGTCCCTGGCGCGACTACTTCCGTGCCGACTTTCACCCGGAACAGCAGCACAGCGAACGCTCGCAGCAATGGCTGCGCGAGCATCAGAACCTGTACACCCGCGTCGGCGCCTGATCCACCGCGCCCCATGCCCTGAAAGGCGGCAGGGAACTGCCCGCCTGACGGCACAGGCTGCCGGATAATGGCCGCATGTCCGAACGCGTCATTCCCCTGATCGACCAACGCCTGCAGACGCGGGTGGCACGCGTGCCCGAGCGACCGATTGCCGCTACCGGCCTGCTCGGGGATGCTCTGGGCCGCCCCTTGCGCGACCTGCGCATCAGTGTCACCGACCGCTGCAACTTCCGCTGCAGCTACTGCATGCCCAAGGAAATCTTCGACAAGGACTACGCCTACCTGCCGCACAGCGCCCTGCTCTCCTTTGAAGAGATCACCCGGGTGGCGCGCATCTTCGTGTCCCACGGTGTGCAGAAGATCCGGCTGACTGGCGGCGAGCCACTGCTGCGCAAGAACGTCGAACGGCTGATCGAACAGCTGGCGGCCCTGCGCACGCCCGAAGGCCAGCCGCTGGACATCACACTGACCACCAACGGCTCGCTGCTCGAACGAAAGGCCAAGGCCCTCAAGGCCGCCGGCCTCAAGCGCGTCACCGTCAGCCTGGACGGCCTGGACGATGCCACCTTCCGCGCCATGAACGACGTCGACTTCCCGGTGGCCGATGTGCTGCGCGGTATCGAGGCGGCGCGTGACGCCGGGCTCGGGCCCATCAAAGTCAACATGGTGGTCAAGCGCGGCACCAACGAGCAGGAGATCCTGCCCATGGCGCGCCACTTCAAGGGCAGCGGCATCGTGCTGCGCTTCATCGAATACATGGACGTCGGCGCCACCAACGGCTGGCGCATGGACGAAGTGCTGCCCAGCGCCGAAGTGGTGCAGCGCATCCATGCCGAGCTGCCGCTGGTGCAACTGGACCCGTCCGCACCCGGCGAAACGGCGGAGCGCTGGGGCTACGCCGACGGCTCGGGCGAAATCGGTGTCATCAGCAGCGTCACCCAGGCCTTCTGCGGCGACTGCAACCGTGCCCGCCTGTCGACCGAAGGCCAGCTCTACCTGTGCCTGTTCGCCACCCACGGCCACGACCTGCGTCACCTCATCCGCGGCACCGCCAGCGATGAAGAACTCGCCAGCGCCATCGGCGCCATCTGGCAGGGCCGGAGCGACCGCTACTCGCAACTGCGCGCCACCCTGCCGCCGGACAGCAGCACCGGCGGCCGGCGCATCGAGATGAGCTACATCGGCGGTTGACCGAACCGGTTCACCCCGAAGCGCCTTCTGACATCGATTCCGAAAGGTCACGCTTGATCCAAACATCCGAAATCACGGGCCTGGTGCTCGCCGGCGGCCGCGGCATGCGCATGGGCGGTGTCGACAAGGGACTGCAGAAATTCCGCGACACCCCGCTGGCCCTCAACGCCCTGCTGCGCCTTCAGATGCAGGCGGGCGGACTCATCGGCGACCTGATGGTCAATGCCAACCGCAACCTGGCCGCCTACGAGTCCTTCGGCCACCCGGTCTGGCCCGACACCCTGCCCGACTTCGCCGGCCCGCTGGCGGGCTTCCTGACCGGGCTTTCGCACGCCGAAAGCCCCTACCTGCTCACGGTCCCCTGCGACACGCCACTGTTTCCACTGGACCTGGCCGAACGACTGGCCGCGGCCTTTGACGAGCCGGGCACCGACATTGCCATGGTGGCGGCCCGCGAGGGCGAGGCCGACAGCGAGCTGCGCACCCAGCCGGTGTTCTGCCTGCTGCGCACCGAACTGCTCGCCAGCCTGACCGACTTCACCCAGTCTGGCGGACGCAAGGTGGAACACTGGACCGGGCAGCACCGCACCGTGGTCGTGCCCTTCGACCGCCCCGGGGACGACCGCCAGGCCTTCTTCAACGCCAACACCCTTGCCGAACTGCAGTCGCTCGAAGGCGACTGACCACCTTCCGCCCATATTCCATGCAAACGATCGAACAGATCGCCGCCGCCCTGCAGGGCTACGACCCCAAGGCCCTGCCGGCCGCCAGCGTCAACGCATTCCTCGCCCGCCTGGTCGACCCCGTCACCGCCACCAAGCGCGTGGGCGTGTTCGAGGCCCTCGGCCGCGTGCTCGCCGAGGATCTCGTCTCCCCCATCAGCGTGCCACCGCACGACAACTCGGCCATGGACGGTTTCGCCTTCGACGGCAGCGCCCTGCGTGCGGGTGAAGCCCTGACGCTGCGCCTGGCCGAAGGCACCGCCTTTGCCGGCACCGCCTGGACCGGTACCGCCCGGGCGGGCGAGTGCGTGAAGATCATGACCGGCGCCATCATGCCGGCCGGCCTGGACACGGTGGTGCCCGTCGAATTCGTGAAGGTGGACGGCCAGCAGGTCAGCATCCCGCCCGATGTGCTGCGCCAGGGCGACAACCGCCGCCTGCTGGGCGAAGACCTGATGGCCGGCCAGCCCGCGCTGCGCCGCGGTCAGACCCTCGGTCCGGCCGCCCTTGGCCTGATCGCCAGCCTGGGCGTGGCGCAGGTGAACGTGTTCCGGCGCCTGAAGGTGGCCTACTTTTCCACCGGGGACGAGATCCTCAGCCTGGGCGAAGCGCCGCGCGAGGGGGCGGTGTACGACAGCAACCGCTACACCGTCTACGGCCTGCTGAGCAAGATGGGCGTGGAGGTGCTGGACATGGGCGTGGTCAAGGACGAGCCCGCCGCCCTCGAAGCCGCCTTCCGCCAGGCCGCGCGCGAAGCCGACGCCATCATCACCAGCGGTGGTGTGAGCATGGGCGAAGCCGACCACACGAAGGCCATGATGAAGCAGCTCGGCGACGTGGCCTTCTGGCGCATCGCCATGCGGCCAGGCCGTCCCATGGCTGTGGGCAGGATCGAAGAAAGCGGCAAAAGCGCCGTGCTCTTCGGATTGCCCGGCAATCCCGTGGCGGTGATGGTCACCTTCCTCGCTTTTGTGCGCCCTGCCCTGCAACGCATGATGGGCAGCAGCGCAAGCGAACCGGTGCTGCTGCAGGCCCGCAGCGACGAAGCCCTGCGAAAGAAACCGGGGCGCACCGAATACCAGCGCGGCATCGTCACCCGCGCGGCAGACGGCACCTTGCAGGCGCGCACCACGGGCAACCAGGGCTCGGGCGTGCTGCGCTCCATGGTCGAAGCCAACGGCCTGATCGTGCTGCACCACGACCAAGGCAACGTGGCCGTGGGCGACACGGTGGACGTGATGGTGTTTGACGGGGTGATCTGAGTTCTCCACGATAGCCGCCGCAACGTCTGCCGGCGACCTCATATGCAGGTCTTGAAAATGCTCCCGTCGACTGGCTAGTCTGGCTGCGAAGCTCCGCCAGAAAGGCCAGTGATCGGCAAAATGCAAGCGCCCGATATGGCTGAATGAAGTGCACGTATCTCCCAAAACGGTGCCAGCGCCATCAGCCCCAAGACGGCTTGGTCAGGCCGAACGTGTCTCGCGCGCGGGTACGCCAAAGCTGCGTCGATGCCAGCGCGAGAAGGAGCTGAGGTCGGCAAATCCCAATAACTGTGAAACCTCTGTGAGCGTTCGCTGACGGTCGGCCACGTAGCGTTGCGCGAGGTCTTCACGTAGCGATTGGACCAAGACCCCGAAGGTTTGACCTTCCAGAGCAAGCTGGCGATGCAAAGTGCGGCGATGGATGCCCAAATGGCGTGCCACCTCCTCTAGGGTGCAGCGGGCCTGCGGCAGCAGCACCAGAGCCATCTGCCGCACCTCATCGGCCACACGTTCTGTGCCGTATCGGTTGCTCTGCAACTGTCGACGGATGTAGCCGGCGACCACCGGATCGGCGGAGGTAATCGGCGTATCCAAGTCGGTACTGGTGCAGACCACACCATTGAAGTCCTGGCTGAACTCGGGCGCCTGACCCAGGACACGGCGATGCACCGAAAGATCGGACGGCCGCTGGTGGGTGAAGCACAGGCGACGGGGGCGCCAGTCGTTGCCCAGAAACAGGCGCATGGTGCGCAGTGCCACAGCCACCACCAGTTCGGTCGCCTGGCGCACTGGGCCACCGCCATCGAACAGAAGATCCTCTCGCACCACAGCCAGTCCATCGGCCTCTTCGATGCGCTGGCGCAGTGACTCGTTATGCACGCGACCGAAGCGTTGAAAGGATTGCAGTGCCAGGCGCAGGTTCGGCTCTTCACGCGAGAGCAGGCCCAGCGCGCCCAGGTTGGAGATGCGCCGTCCCTCGGCCATTCGAAGGCCAAAGGCCTCCTCACCCGAGAGCGCCGCCGAGCGCTCCAGCAAATCGCGAACGGCTTCGCCCGAGATACGCAGTTCCGGATCGCCAAGGCAGGCACGGGGCAGGCCGACATCCGCCAGCATGCGCCAAGGGTCAAGCCCGACGCTGCGCGCAACGTCGGCGTAATGGGTCAGCGAAGCCGCTCGGACGAGATGTGTCATGGCCTGGGGTTTTCCCGTGATGTCACCAAAAGCCAAACTTGTGTCACGTAATGCTAAATCTAAAGAAGGCTCTTCTCGAAGAATGCGCCCATCCTGTTGACGGACATCAAGCCATGACCGACCACGCGACGACCTCGACCACACCACTGTGCGACCAGCTCAAGAAACTGGGCGAGTGGAACGATGCCTGGAACCCGATCTATGAACTCGACCCGCAGTGGACCGAGAAATTCATGGAAATGGGCACGCTGCCCATGCGCAAGGGCGTGCTCGACCCCAAGACCATCGAATTCCTCGCCATCGCGGTGGACGCCTCGTGCACCCACATGTACGGACCTGGCGTCCGGCGACATATCCGAAAAGCCCTAGACCTCGGCGCGACCCAGGAGGAGATCACGGCCGTGTTACAGCTGGTCAGTGTTCTGGGGATACACAGCATGAGTCTGGGTGCGCCGATGCTGGTCGATGAACTGGCACGTGCACAGGGATGATCCGTCTGCACTTTCCTCACATTGCCACTGGAGAACACACATGCATTTTCTCGATGACTCTCTCCTGCCAGAAAATCAGCCGCCGCTGGTGATACAGGTCGCCCCCTACGGACCGGAGTTCCTACCTGCCGACTCGGACGACATCCCGGTCACCATGGACGAGCAGGTGCAGAAGGCCGTGGACTGCTGGAACGCCGGCGCCACGGTGCTGCACGTGCATGTGCGCGAGGCGGATGGCAAGGGCAGCAAGCGGTTGTCGATGTTCAACGAAATGCTGGCGCGCTTGCGCGAAGCCGTGCCCGAGATGCTGCTTCAAGTTGGCGGTTCGATCTCGTTCGCGCCGGAGGGCGAGGGTGCCGATGCCAAATGGCTAGGCGACGACACACGCCACATGCTCGCTGAGCTGGCCCCCAAGCCTGATCAGGTCACGATCGCAATCAACACGAACCAGATGAATGTCTGCGAGCTGCTGAGTGCTGACGACGTGGCAGGGACCTCATTGGCGCTTCCGGCCTATCAGCAGGCCTATTCGGAGATGACCATTCCCTCGGGTCCGGCATTTGTGGCCGAACACTTGAGGCGATTGCAGGCAGCGGGCATCCAGCCGCACTTCATGCTGGGTGATGCCGGACAGCTGGAAACAGTGGAGCGTCTCATCCGCCGAGGCATCTATACCGGCCCGCTCGTGCTCAACTGGGTCGGCATCGGCGGCGGTGCCGACGGCCCCAATCCGCGCAACATGATGGAGTTCATCAACCGCTGTCCCGACAACGCGGTGCTGACCATCGAGAGCATCATGCGCAATGTCCTGCCGCTGAACACCATGGCCATTGCCATGGGCCTGCATGTGCGGTGCGGCATCGAGGACAACCTGTGGGGGAGAAAGGGCGAGCGCATGACCAGTGTCCAGCAGGTCGAGCAGCTCGTGCGTATCGCCCGCGAACTGCACCGCGATGTCGCCACGGGAGCGCAGGCCAGGCAGATCTACCGCATTGGCGAGCAATACGACAGTGCCGACGAGACCTTGGCGCGGCTGGGCTATGCGCCCAACCGCGGACCTGGTGAGCGCGGTGTCCCGCTAAGGCTGGCCGCGTGACCCAGCCCTCCGATTACAAACACCACAGGACGAACAGGAGACAGCACATGGACGCACAACGACGTCAGTTTCAGAAGAGCGCTGTGGCTTTGGCCTTGGCGCTGGGAACAGGCTTGGGTATGACCCAGACATTTCCCTCCAAGCCACTGCGCATCGTGGTCGGCGCGCCGGCCGGCGGAACCGCAGACATGATGGCGAGGGTCATCGGCGACGAACTGACCAAGAGCATGGGGCAACCCGTGGTGGTGGACAACAAGCCCGGTGGCGCCGGGGTGCTGGGCTTGCAGGAACAGCTGAAGGCGCCGCGGGATGGGCACACCATGCTGCTGTCTGTGAACGGACTGGTGTCCGAGATTCCGCATGCGGTGAAGCTGCCGGTTGATCCCCTGAAGGAACTCCGGCCGGTGATCGAACTGGCTCGCACGGGGCTACTGTTCGTAGGTAACGCCGCCCTGCCCGTGGGCAACGTCAAGGATGCGGTGGCGCACATCAAGGCCAATCCTGGCAAGGTAAATTACGCTTCATACAGTCCCGGCACGCTCTCGCACACCCTCGGACTGGAGTTCAACCGGATCACAGGTACCGACATGACCCATGTCGGCTACCGCGGATCACCCCCGGCCCTCGCCGATGTGGTGGCAGGCCACGTGTCGTACATGTTCGACGGTCCGGCCACCTCCATTCCAATGGCCAAGGGCGGGAAGATCCGCATCCTGGCCACAACGGCCCCTCAGCGCCTGTCGGTGTTGCCCGACGTGCCCACTTTCGCCGAGCTGGGCTACAAAGACCTCACCGAGACGGCATGGATGGGCGTATTCATCACCCCCGATGTGCCGGCGCCGGTGCAGGTCCGCCTGCGTGAGGTGCTGGGACAGGTCATGGCGCAGCCAGCTGTGCGGCAAAAGTTCGCGGGACTCGGCCTCGACGTGGTGAACTCACCTTCGCCGGACGAACTGCAGCAGTTGCTGGTCGCCGCGTCGGCCCGTCAGGCCAAAACCCTCAAAGAGATCGGCTTCAAGCTCGATTGAGCCGGGGGAGGTATAGATGACGCTCGAGAACAGAGTGGCTCTCGTCACGGGCGCCGGCCGGGGTCTGGGCCGTGCCATCGCGAAGGGCCTGGCACGCGAGGGCGTACGGCTGGTCGTGTGCGATGTGGACCACGATGCACTTGAAGAAACCCGCCAGTGCCTCGCGGAACAGGGAGCGGAAGTACTCGCACTGCGCTGCGACGTGTCAGACCGGGCGGCGGTGGACGCGATGTTTGCCGATGCCGAACAATGCTTCGGCACGGTCGACATCCTGGTCAACAACGCTGCGCGGGTGCCGGATTCACCGCTCGAAACCGAGCGGCGCAACCGGCACTATGCCCACGCAACCACACCAGTGCCTCGACAGAGTCTGGGCATCGTCTCCTCGCTGGACGATGACGACTGGCTCAAATGGTGGGACGTCAATGTGCATGGGGTCTTCTGGTGTACGCGGGCAGCGCTGCGCCTCATGGAGCCCCAACGCTCAGGCAAGATCATCAACATCGCCTCGGTCGCGGGCCTGGGTGCCGCAAGCATGCACAGCCCAGGCTATTCGGCCTCCAAGGCGGCGGTGGTCAGCCTAACGAAGACCACGGCCTACGACGTGGCCGGCGCCAACATCTACGTGAACGCCATCGCCTGCGGCGGCGTGCTCACCCCTCCGTTCCAGGCCTACCTCGACGGCGCATCCGAGTCCCAGCGGAACAGCCTGTTTCAGATGCTGCCGCTGGGACGGTTGGGCACACCCGAGGAGTACGCCAACCTGGTGGTGTTTCTCGCTCGCGACGGACACTACCTGGTTGGACAGGTGATCAGTCCGAATGGCGGCTACGTGATCTGATCCGTGCGCGTGCCGGAGTCCCTGTCGGGCAACCTGCCCGGTGTGATCCTTTGTTCAGTGGTGGCAGTCGCCGCGAGGGCACTGGGGACCCACTATGGTGCGCCGGTGATGTTGCTTGCACTCCTATTGGGTATGTCTCTGAATTTCCTCTCCGCCGAAGCCAAGACGGCGGCAGGCGTTGAGTTCACCGCCCGCGCACTGCTACGGGTAGGTGTTGCACTGCTGGGTCTTCGCATCACCGCTTCGCAAGTGGCGGCCTTGGGCTGGATGCCGGTACTGATGGTACTGGTGTCAGTGGGTTCGACGATCGTGGTCGGCATGCTGTTGGCGCGCGCGATGGGCTTTCGTCTGCAGTTCGGACTGCTCACGGGCGGCGCGGTAGCCATCTGCGGTGCTTCCGCAGCGCTGGCTCTATCGGCTGCGCTGCCAGCGCACCCGCTCAAGGAGCGCGCCACCTTGTTCACGGTGATTTCGGTCAGCGTGCTGTCGACCCTGGCCATGATGCTGTACCCGATGCTCACACAGGCCCTGGCAATGACCGAATTGCAGGCCGGTCTTTTCATTGGCGGCACCATCCACGACGTGGCGCAAGTGGTGGGTGCGGGCTACAGCCTTTCCCAGACCACGGGTGATGCGGCAACATTGATCAAACTCATGCGGGTCGCAATGTTGCTGCCCCTCATCGTGCTGGCCATCAGCTTCGCCCGTTTGCATGAGCGCGGACAACAAAGAGACACAACCGTCGGCTCCGTGTCGCCACCACTACCCTGGTTTGCGTTTGCATTTGCTGCATTGATCCTTCTCAACAGTGTTGGTTGGTTGCCAGAGCGCCTTGTTCTGTCAGGTCAGGATGTGTCTCAGTTCCTGCTTGTGGCGTCCATGGTGGCGATTGGCATGAAGACACAGTTACGGGATGTGATGACAGTTGGATGGAAACCGTTCACGCTGGTGCTGCTGGAAACATTGTTCCTGGCGTTGTTCTTCGCAACCTGGCTGAACCTTGTTGCCTCTTAGTGAAGATCGCCGCTGCTCGGGTTCAGAGGGCGGGCCTATCGGTCACGCTCAATACGCAGCAATCAAGGGACATGATCTATCGCAGCACAGGATAGCTTCCGCCGCCATGGATACATTCACATCAAACCGTCGATCAACCGTATCGCCTCCATTGCAGCAGCCAAACCATTCCTTCGTTGGTCTGAACAATTGCAGCAAAGGCACCCTCGGAAATGACAAAAGGCCCGCAGGCCCTTTGTTATTTCGCCACCAGCACGTCGCTCGGTGATGATGCCGGCGGCTCTGCCGGCAGCAACCGTGACCCGTGGCGCTGCCGCGAAAGCAGCAGATAGACCGAGGGCACCACGAAAATGGTCAGCAGCGTGCCCAGGCTCATGCCACCGACGATGACCCAGCCGATCTGCTGGCGGCTTTCCGCGCCG
>JACCDS010081985.1_pt1 | contig 11622 bp, 9 predicted proteins | sample 7446441 | NCBI WGS metagenome assembly JACCDS01 (sample SAMN15323445, study PRJNA562643) | freshwater metagenome | isolation source: river surface water | place: USA:Blue River Watershed | collected 2017-08-17 | reverse complement strand
GGACAGCACGGCAAACTTGTTGCCTTCCTTGATCAGGCCCATCGCGATACCGGCAACGTGCGCCTTCATCGGCACACCGGCATCCATCAGCGCGAGGCTGCCACCGCATACCGAGGCCATCGACGACGAACCGTTCGATTCGGTGATCTCCGACACCAGACGCAGCGAGTAGCTGAACTCGTCAGCCGCCGGTAGCGCAGCGATCAGCGCGCGCTTGGCCAGACGGCCATGGCCGATCTCGCGACGCTTCGGCGAACCGACGCGACCGGTTTCGCCGGTGGCAAACGGAGGCATGTTGTAGTGAAGCATGAAGCGATCGCTGTACTCACCGGTCAGCGCGTCGATTTTCTGCTCGTCACGTGCGGTGCCAAGGGTTGCAACCACCAGAGCCTGCGTCTCGCCGCGGGTGAACAGCGCCGAGCCATGGGTACGCGGTAGCACGCTGGTGCGGATCGTGATAGGGCGAACGGTGCGGGTGTCGCGGCCGTCGATGCGCGGCTCACCGTCCAGGATCTGCGAGCGCACGATCTTCGATTCGAGGCCGAACATGATGTCACCGATCTCCGCCGAATCCGGCGCGTCGGTGCCAGCATTGGCCGCTTCTTCGGCCAGCTTCGCCGACACTTCAGCGTGGATGCTGCGCAGCTTGTCGGTGCGTGCCTGCTTTTCCTTGGTGGCGAACGCTTCGCGCAGCTTGCCTTCGGCGAGCGCAGTGATGCGAGTGATCAACGCGTCGTTCTTCGCCGGTGGCGCCCACTCGACTTCAGGCTTGCCACCGTCGCGCACCAGATCATGGATCGCATCGATGACGGCCTTCATCTGCTCGTGGCCGAATACAACCGCACCGAGCATGATCTCTTCGGACAGTTCCATCGCCTCGGATTCGACCATCAGCACCGCCGATTCGGTACCGGCAACGACCAGGTCCATCTTCGACTGCGGCATCTGCGACACCAGCGGGTTCAGCACATACTGGCCATCGATATAACCAACGCGCGCCGCGCCGATCGGGCCATTGAACGGAATGCCAGCGACGCATAGTGCAGCCGATGCACCGATCATCGACGGGATATCCGGATCGACTTCCGGATTCACCGACAGCACATGGATGATGACCTGAACTTCGTTCAGGTAACCCTCGGGGAACAGCGGACGAATCGGACGATCGATCAGGCGCGAAGTCAGCGTCTCTTTCTCGGACGGACGGCCTTCGCGCTTGAAGAAACCGCCGGGAATACGGCCGGCGGCATAAGTTTTCTCGACGTAGTCAACGGTGAGCGGGAAGAAATCCTGACCCGGCTTCGCTTCTTTTCTCGCGACGACCGTTGCAAGGATCACGGTGTCGTCAACCGTGACCATCACGGCGCCGGAGGCCTGGCGAGCGATTTCGCCGGTTTCGAGCGTGACCGTGTGCTGGCCGTACTGGAAGGTCTTCGTGACTTTGTTGAACATAGGGACAATCCTTTCTGATTTTGCCGACAGATTTTCAGGCGCTGTCGTTCACCTCACCACAGGCGGCACATCCGCGCCGCCTTCCAACGATACTCAACTGCAAATCGAGACTGCCTCAAAACAAGAAATGCCCGCATCAGCTGGCTGATACAGGCATTTCCGAGAGACTTGCGCAGGAAAATTTACTTACGCAGACCCAGCTTCTCGATCAGGGCACGATAACGGTCGACATCCTTGCGCTTCAGGTAAGCCAGAAGGCTCTTGCGACGGTTGACCATCATGATCAGGCCACGGCGGGAGTGATGATCCTTCGCGTGAGCCTTGAAGTGGCCGTTGAGTTCGTTGATACGTGCGGTCAGCAGGGCGACCTGGACTTCCGGAGAGCCGGTATCGTTCTGACCGCGGGCGTTTGAAGCAATAACCGCTGCTTTGCTTTCTTTCGTAACTGCCATGATTCTTCTACCTTTCACAGGCGGCAACCGGAGTCGTGACCCCTGATGCCGTGACAACGTTAAAAATTTGGCCATTCCAGACCAAGGAGAGATTATAGCCGAAATATCGTTCGGGTCACATACCGGCGACGCGTCACCCGCCCCCGGCCAGCTGCGAGCGCCATGCGTTTTAATTTTCGCAACTCCCGCTCCACTGACCGCCCTCTTGAAAACTGCGCGGCGCTCCCTATCTTGAGTTCGTCGGGGCGGCGAGCCCCATTCCATCAACCCGGAGGAAACGATGAACATGATTCTGCGCCAGCGCGCTGGCTATCCGCTGCGTCCCACGGTTTTCGGCAACCTGTTGGAGAACATGCTGGAAGATTTGCTCAGCCCCGCCGCCGAAGCCGCACGTGACAACGGCGCATTCAGTCCCCGCATCGACGTGGTCGAAACCGAAGCCGGCTATCAGGTCGAAGCCGATCTGCCCGGCGTCAGCAAGAACGATGTGAAAGTCAGTGTTGATGGCCAGCGAGTGACGATCGAGGCGGAGGTACGCCGCGAGTCCGAGCGCAAGGAAGGCGAGACGGTGGTACACGCCGAGCGCGTCGTTCGCAAGTACGCGCGCAGCTTCGAACTGCCGCATGAGGTTGACGATGCACAGGCGAATGCGAAGCTGGAGAACGGTGTGCTGATGCTGAGCCTGCCGAAAAAGCAGGCATCGCAAAGCCGCCTGCTGACGATCCAGTAAGACGCCCTGTAGTCGTTCTCTGCAGTCATTCCCCCTTGCAAGGCTCGGCGGTCCGGAGGCCGGATCGCCGGGAGTGCATTCAGGCCGTGCGCGATGCACGGCTTTTTTTGCGTCCGGCCGCACGAAGCGTGCGACGGACACAGGGTCACAGTTGCGGGTTCAGCTTTTCGTTCTTCGATTGCAGCTTGTTCAACGCCGAAAGATAAGCTTTTGCCGAAGCGACCACGATATCAAGATCAGCGCCCACGCCGTTCACAATGCGGCCGCTTTTCGACAGACGCATCGTCACCTCGCCTTGCGACTGCGTGCCGGTGGTAATCGCATTCACCGAGAACAACAACAACTCGGCACCGCTCTGCGTGTGCGACTCGATCGCATTCACGATCGCATCGACCGGACCGTTGCCCTGCCCTTCGCAAGTCACTTCCGTGCCACCGGCCGAGAAAGTCACGCGCGCCGCCGGCTTCTCACCGGTTTCAGAATGCTGCGACAGCGACACGAAATTGAAGTACTCATGCTCGTGCGCGCTCTGCTCATCCGACACCAGCGCCATGATGTCTTCATCGAAGATCTCGGACTTACGATCCGCCAGCTCCTTGAAGCGGGCGAATGCGGCATTCACCTCGGCCTCGGAATCCAACTTGATACCCAGCTCTTCAAGGCGCTGCTTGAATGCGTTTCGGCCAGAGAGCTTGCCGAGCACGATCTTGTTCGCGCTCCAGCCCACGTCTTCGGCGCGCATGATCTCGTACGTATCGCGCGCTTTCAGGATGCCGTCCTGATGAATGCCGGACGCATGCGCAAATGCATTCGCACCGACCACAGCCTTGTTCGGCTGTACTGCAAAACCGGTAATCTGCGCAACCAGTTTCGAGGTCGACACGATCTGCGTGGTATCGATACCGACATCGAGCTTGAAATAATCCTTGCGGGTCTTCACCGCCATCACGATCTCTTCGAGTGCGGTATTGCCAGCCCGCTCGCCGAGCCCGTTGATCGTGCACTCAACCTGGCGCGCACCACCGATCATCACGCCGGACAGCGAGTTCGCTACCGCCATACCCAGGTCGTTATGGCAATGCACCGACCAGATTGCCTTGTCCGAATTCGGAATCCGCTCGCGCAGTGTCTTCAACATATTGCCGTACAAATCGGGTACACCGTAGCCGACGGTATCAGCGAAGTTAATCGTCGTCGCGCCTTCATCAATCACGGCCTCGAGCACGCGGCAGAGGAAATCGACATCGGAACGGCTACCGTCCTCGGGGCTGAATTCAACATCATCAGTGAACTGGCGGGCAAAGCGCACTGCGAGCCGCGCCTGCTCGTACACCTGCTCGGGCGTCATCCGCAGCTTCTTTTCCATATGCAGCGGCGATGTCGCGATGAAGGTGTGAATACGCTTGCGCGGCGCCGCAGCGAGCGCCTCGGCAGCGCGAGCGATATCGCGATCGTTCGCGCGCGACAGCGAGCAGACGACCGACTCCTTGATGATGCCGGCGATCGATTTGATCGCCTCAAAGTCGCCGGGAGAGGATGCCGCGAAGCCGGCCTCGATCACGTCGACCTTCAGTCGCTCCAGCTGGCGCGCAATGCGGATTTTCTCCTCACGCGTCATCGACGCGCCGGGCGACTGCTCGCCATCACGCAACGTGGTATCAAAAATGATCAGCTTGTTTGAATCGGCCATCTTGGGCTCCCGGGAAATTCAATAATCTGGAATTTGGACATATTTTCGCCTGCCCTCGCAATTTCTGCGTGAGCCGGACAAAACACGAACTGTGGGGTGGGGGATGTCTGCGCGGTTAGCGCAGTAGGTACAGCAATAGCAGCCCGGACGGGCTGCCGAAAGAGAGCGTTTGCGGGTGACTGGTTGCGCTTGACATGAGGCAAAGAATAAGGGGGTTTGCCGGAAAGCGCAACCGTGCTGTTTCTATCGGACCGATAGCGACAAACGCTATTTGTCCTCGCCCGGCTCCGACTGCGTCTGCACGATGCTCACCGGCCGGCCCTTGGCCCAGAACCACACGGCGACCACGTAGCCGGACAGACCGTAGGTGACGAACAGTCCGAACAATACCTTCGGCGGATCGCTTGAGATCGCAACAAAGACCAGTACGATCAGGAAAATCGCGATGAACGGTACCGACTTCTTGAAATTAACGTCCTTGAAGCTGTAGAACGGCACGTTCGTCACCATGGTCAGGCCCGCGTACACCGTGATGGCCCAGGCCAGCCAGCTGAAATCGGCACCGGCGATACGCAGATCATCCATCAGCCAGATGAATCCCGCCACCAGCGCGGCCGCCGCCGGACTCGGCAAGCCCTGGAAGAAACGCTTGTCGACCACCGCGATATTTGTATTGAAGCGCGCCAGCCGCAATGCCGCACCGGCGCAGTAGACGAACGCTGCAAGCCACCCGAGCTTGCCCATACCGCGCAGCGCCCACTCGTAGACGATCAGCGCCGGCGCAGCGCCAAAGGAGACCATGTCCGACAGACTGTCGTATTGCGCACCGAACTCGCTCTGCGTATTGGTCAGGCGGGCGACACGGCCATCGGTCGCATCGAGCAGCATCGCCGCAAAGATCGCGATGGCCGCATTCTGGTATTGAGAATTCATCGCCATCACGATCGCGTAAAAGCCGCAGAAAAGTGCGGCGGTCGTGAACGCATTCGGCAGCAGATAAATGCCGCGGCTGCGCGCCGGCGGCGCGACGGGCTCGTCCTCATCGGGCAGACGCCGCGCAGGCTGGCGGTTCAGGCGAAGAGGTTTCGCAGGCGAAGACTTTGCCTTGTTCTTGCGGGGACTGAAAATGGGCATGGCGCCTATGTTACCTGAGCGGATGCAGCGGGGTTCACAGTTCGGCAAGAACCGTCTCGGTCGCGGACACCTTGTCACCGACCGTTACCTTCGGGCGGGCTGACAGCGGCAAATAGACATCCACCCGAGATCCGAAACGGATGAAGCCATAACGCTGGCCACGGGACAGGCGCTCGCCCGGACCGACGTAGCACAAGATGCGGCGCGCAATCAGACCGGCGACCTGCACGAAGGTCACCGTCTGTCCACTGTCGGTCGTCAGCACGACGGCATTGCGCTCATTCTCGGTCGACGCCTTGTCGAGATCCGCATTCACGAATTTGCCCGGGAAGTACTCGACCTTATCGACCTTGCCATCGACCGGTGAACGGTTCGAATGCACGTTAAAGACATTCATGAACACGCTGATCTTCAGCGCCTCGCGGTTCGCATGCTGATCCATCGCCTTCTCAACCACGACGATACGGCCATCCGCCGGGGACAGCACCGCATTCGCCTGCTGCGGAATCGTGCGTGCCGGATCACGGAAGAACTGCAGCACGAACAGGGCGATCACCCAGAACGGCCAAGACCAGCCGCCAAGCAGCGAAGTCGCAATCAGCGCGACAACGACCGCGATCGCAAGAAAAGGCCAGCCTTCGCGGGCGATGATGGGATGGGGGTAATGATTCAACGTAACTCCGGACGAGGCTGGAAGGGCAGCAAGTGCTGCCCGGAAATTGGAAGGGCAGCAAATGCTGGCCGGAAATTTTAGCGAAGCCGGCATTGTACCTGCCGGCTCCGGGTTCTTGCAGCTTAGCTTTTGTGCCGTTTCGCGTTGGATGTTTGGCGATAAACGGTCGAATTCGGAACATATGTTCTTTTATCGACACAAAAAATTGTCTTGTTGAAAATTTTTCAAAAATACAACCGCCAGCACGGCGGCTCACCGAGAGACAGGCGATGAAGGCAAAGCCCGCGGAGCAGTCAGTAAGAGAGGCCTTGCAAGTGTTCAAGCTGGCCACCATCAGCCGGCAAGCCGTCGTCGTGGATGACCGTGGCAAGCTGGTTTATGCAAAGGCTGGCGCCGCAGATCGCAGCGGCACGGATGCCCTGCAAGCACTGACCGCCAAGATCGAGCGCGAACTTTCTCGCCACGCGCTGGGCATGAGCGAGGTACGCGAACAATGGATTCCGCGTCACTTGCCTTCACTCGAATCGGTGAAAACTGCCGGTAGCAGGGGCATGCTCGAAGCGATCGAAAGCCTCGCAGTCGAATGGCAGGATTTTTTGAAGACGCATGATTCGGCCGCCCATCAAGAGTGGCAGCAAACGCAGCAGCGACGGTGTGATTTCCTGGATCAGATCGACCAGGCATTACCGTTGGGGATCAAGTGCAGCGCCGAAGACGGCGGTGTCGCCGTCAGTACGATCACCCTGTCGCAGGACGAAACGCGGGAGCTGGTAGACCGAATGGCGAACTCGCGTTACAACGAGCTCGACAAAATATTCGGCATTGCCGAGCAGACCGTCAAGGATGCCCCGCGCACCGAATCACTGCTGATCACGCTACCGGGCACGGACGATGGCAGGCTGACGCCGTCGGCTCTGAAACTCAGGTTTCCGGAACCGCAAGCGCTGATAGATACTCTGCAGACACTCTACGAAAGGCAGCAGGAAATCGTGCGCGCCGCGATGACGGCGGACGCGACCGTCGCGCAGGCCGACGGCGAGGCGAATTTCGTGAAACTGGCTTCGCTGCTGACCAACCAGACGGCGATGAATTTGGTGGACGACTTCCGCTACCCCGCCAGCGCCGGAGTATCCGGCACCATCGTCCCTCTCAACACGAAGGACCACACCGAGACCTGCCGGATCCATATCGATACCAACGGCGATCTGATCGTCGACCGGGTGCGATGGGAACGATGGGACGCATTCATCTGCCAGGATATCTGGCCGCTGCCGCTGCCGGTGAATCAGGGAGCGAATTGGGAAGGTCCGCTCGACGACACGAATTTTTCTTACCGTGTCCAGATCAGCCTGCGACTTCGGCACGAGGACATCGAACAGGGCGTGTTCCGTCCGATGTTGACACGAAGCCCGCAACTGTCAGCCTGTATCGAACTGGACTGGGCGTCGATCGACCCGGTGCTCAAACGTACCGCAGATGACCGCCGCCGGCGCAGTAGCGAATCCGGCCAGGAATTTTCGCCGCGCACCTGAGGACAGGCTACGCGTTCGACGGAAGATCGATCCAGAACGGAATGCTCTTCTTGAACAAAGTTCGAAACCCACGAAATTGGCAAAGTATGACCAACCCGGAATTTCGCATGCATGACATTTCTAAACAAACCTCCCTCCAGGCAGCCATGATCATCCGGGAGGTCAGCAAGCAAGACCGGCATCTGGAACTTACCGTGACAAGATCCGGAAATGTCCGAATCGCCCATGGGCTGGGCAAGGCCTTCCTTCGATTAATTGATTTCGTCGACTCTGACGCGCGCGCAAAGCGGATCGAAGCAGCGAAAACTGCTGTCGTAAACAAGCTTACTGTGGAGTTAGATTTGCTTGGAGTCGAAACTTCAGCAAACAAAGCACCCATCATTGGAAAACTGGCGGACAGTCTGACTTGTGCGGACGGCGAATCCTATCTGCCTCGCGGATCCAGCCAGTCGGTCATCGAAGGCCGTCTTGCGCAAGCGATCGACGACATCAGGAAAGTCGGCGACACCGCTGAAGAAAAATCACTGAAACACTTCTGGCACGCGATCAGGCATCAGCACTCGGCAGGACGCAAAGCCGATATGAACTCCGCGTTAAGCATCGCGCAAAAAACTATCGAATGGTCGATCGCCCTGAAGGTGGATGAAAAGGCTGCCTTCAGGCTGGCTGTCAACGCACATCAGCTCAAGGAAAAACAGGGCATCCCTCTGAACGAAGGGAGAGACATACTACAAGTCTCTGGCCGTCTGATTAGCCAGCATGGGTTCACGCATGATGCGGCCCTGCAGTTCGCCATCGACAACCAACCAGTCATGCAGCGGCTGGGTATTGGCATGGACAGCATTGAACGAATAATGAAAGCACTCGATGGACAAATACCGGCATTACATACGCTGCCACAGATTACCCGAGTCAGCGCCGCAATCCGCTATCTGCAATTGCAATCCGACACGCTATCCGGAGTAATGCCTATCGATGAAATCCGGCAAAGTCTCGCTGACCTGTCACTGCTTCAGCAGGCCATGCCGAGAGGCTGCAAGATAGACCAGATCCATCAGGGCTCACACGTCCGCGGCAGGTCGGCTCTGGCGGATCGTCACTTCAAGGAGTTATCCGACATGGCGGCCAGCTTGAGTAATTACCCGCCTTTCCGGGGCCCGATCGTTCACGGTGTTCATCTTCCGGAAAACTTCAGGAATTTCGAAAAGCAGCATGTCGAAGATCTGGTTCGGGGATCCCACTTTGAGATATGCGACGATGGCAAGATCAACAAGAAATTCGCGTCGCCGGAAAATGAGCGCCGCAAAAATCCCAAACGGCTGGCGGAGGACGAGTACGATCAATGGGCGAAAGCCAGAATTGAATGGGCCGGATCTATCGCGACCGCCCGGACAATCTCCCACTTCGAATCACAGCGTTTTTTTGGCGATGTAGAAACCGTAACGAGTAACTACCTCGAAAATAGTGAAGGCCATACCGTCAGGGCTTTCGGCGACGGCCTGCTTTCGAAGCTGGCATTCAGGGCAGATCGCAAACGAGAACCTCTGCCCGAAAGCTTCGAACTCCGATCAACCCGCTACATCAACGCCTCGCTTCTCAACGCGACACCCGGGGACGAAACCTCGGATGCGCTGTTGCCAATGGCTGTGCGGCGACTTCCATTGCTCCCGAACCCGGACGCGCATAGTGTCGCAAATCCAGAGGCATTCAGCGTCAAACGCGAGTGTGTGATCGAAGCGAACACTGATGATCTGGCCAAGGGACTGACAAGATGTCGGATCATCGAAGTGACGGAAGAATGGGACATCAAACTCGATTGGGATAGCTGGCGATCCCAGCGTAATCAGACAGATGTCTCATAGTTCAAATTAAAAAAGCCATCCGTCAGGATGGCTCTCAGAGCGAATGCGGAGTGCACTTGCCAGCGCACTCCGCAAAATGCCAAATCAAATCGTGTCAGAACTCAGTTCTTCGACTGATCGACCATCTTGTTCTTCGCGATCCACGGCATCATCGCGCGCAGCTTCTCGCCCACTACCTCGATCTGGTGCTCGGCGTTCAGGCGACGGCGCGAGATCAGGGTCGGCGCGCCGGCCTTGTTCTCGAGGATGAAGCTCTTCGCATATTCGCCGGTCTGGATGTCCTTGAGACACTGACGCATTGCGTTCTTGGTGTCTTCAGTGACAACGCGCGGGCCGGTCACGTACTCGCCGTATTCCGCGTTGTTCGAGATCGAATAGTTCATGTTCGCGATGCCGCCTTCGTAGATCAGGTCGACGATCAGCTTCAGTTCATGCAGGCACTCGAAGTACGCCATCTCCGGCGCATAACCCGCCTCAACCAGCGTCTCAAAACCGGCCTTGATCAGCTCGACCGTACCGCCGCACAGCACCGCCTGCTCGCCGAACAGGTCGGTCTCAGTCTCTTCACGGAAGTTGGTTTCGATGATGCCGGCACGACCACCGCCGTTGGCCATCGCATATGACAGCGCGATATCGCGCGCCGCGCCGGACTTGTCCTGATACACGGCGACCAGATGCGGCACGCCGCCGCCCTGGGTGTAGGTAGCACGCACGGTATGACCCGGTGCCTTCGGCGCGACCATGATCACGTCGAGGTCGGCGCGGGGCACGACCTGGCCGTAATGAACGTTGAAGCCATGTGCGAACGCGAGCACTGCGCCCTTCTTTGCATGCGGAGCGACGTTCTCGTTGTAGACCTGCGCGATATTCTCGTCCGGCAGCAGAATCATGATCACGTCAGCAGCCGCCACCGCCTCATTCACTTCAGCGACCTTCAGGCCGGCCTTCTCGACTTTCGTCCAGGACGAGCCGCCCTTGCGCAGTCCGACAGTGACGTTCACGCCGGAGTCGTTCAGGTTCTGCGCATGCGCATGGCCCTGCGAGCCGTAACCGATGATGGCGACGTTCTTGCCTTTGATCAGGGAGAGGTCGCAGTCCTTGTCGTAGAAAACTTTCATGATATTCCCGTGAATGTGAGTAGTAATAGTTATGAGATTCAGACCTTCAGGATGCGCTCGCCGCGACCAATGCCCGAGCCGCCGGTACGTACGGTCTCGAGGATGGAGGCGCGGTCAATCGCATCGATGAATGCGTCCAGCTTCGTCTTGTTGCCAGTCAGTTCGATCGTGTAGGTCTTGTCGGTGACGTCGATGATGCGACCACGGAAAATGTCCGTCGTCCGCTTCATCTCTTCCCTTTCCTTGCCGACAGCGCGCACCTTGATCAGCATGAGCTCACGCTCGATATGTGCGCCTTCGGTCAGATCGACCACCTTGACCACTTCGATCAGCCTGTTCAGGTGCTTCGTGATCTGCTCGATCACGTCATCCGAACCGCTGGTGACGATGGTCATTCGCGACAGCGTCGCATCTTCGGTAGGCGCCACGGTGAGAGTCTCGATGTTGTAGCCACGCGCGGAGAACAATCCCACCACGCGCGACAGGGCGCCAGCCTCGTTTTCCAGCAATGCAGAAATGATATGACGCATTACAGATCCTCCGAGCCAAGCAGCATTTCAGTCAGGCCCTTGCCGGCCTTGACCATCGGCCACACGTTTTCGTCGCGGTCAGTGATGAAGTTCAGGAAGACGAGCTTGTCCTTCATCGCAAACGCATCGCGCAGCGCTTTCTCGACATCGCCCGGTTTCGTGATCGTCATCGCCACGTGACCGAAGGCTTCGACCAGCTTGTCGAAGTCCGGCAGCGAATCCATGTAGGACTCGGAATAACGCTTGCCGTAGTCGATCTGCTGCCACTGCCGCACCATGCCGAGGTAGCGGTTGTTCAGCAGGATGATTTTCGGCGTCAGGTGGTACTGCTTGCAGGTCGCCAGCTCCTGGATACACATCTGGATCGAGGCTTCGCCGGTCACGCAGGCGACAGTCGCGTCCGGATTGGCCATCTGTACGCCCATCGCGTACGGCAGGCCGACACCCAT
>JACCDS010087778.1_pt1 | contig 11624 bp, 12 predicted proteins | sample 7446441 | NCBI WGS metagenome assembly JACCDS01 (sample SAMN15323445, study PRJNA562643) | freshwater metagenome | isolation source: river surface water | place: USA:Blue River Watershed | collected 2017-08-17 | reverse complement strand
GAAAGTACGATTCTAAAGCCTTCAAGAAATCGGTAGGTTTGAATGGAGTAGGTACCAAAGCGGTAAACGCATTGTCGAATTACTTTCGTGTAGAATCGGTTCGTGATAACCAACAAAAAGCGGCTGAATTCTCGGCAGGTAATTTGGTTTTGGAAGAAGAAGTACAAGAAACCACCAAACGTAAAGGAACGAAAGTAGCCTTTATTGCTGACGAGCAGATTTTTAAAAACTACAAATACCGTAACGAGTATGTGGTGAAAATGTTGAAGAACTATTGTTACCTCAACACGGGTTTAACCATTTATTATAACGGCGAAAAATACTATTCGGATAACGGATTGAAAGATTTGTTAGAAGAAACGATTACCGAAGAAGATTCGGTATATCCAATTATTCACTTGACAGGTGATGATATTGAAATTGCGTTAACGCATAGTAAATCGCAATATTCAGAAGAATATCATTCCTTTGTCAACGGGCAAAACACTACTCAAGGAGGAACGCATTTGAATGCCTTTAGAGAGGCAGTCGTAAAAACCATTCGTGAATATTACAACAAAGGTTTTGAAGCTTCGGATATCCGAAAATCAATTGTTTCGGCAGTCTCTGTCAAAGTGGAAGAGCCTGTTTTTGAAAGTCAAACTAAAACCAAATTAGGTTCAACGGATATTGGTCCGAATGGGCCAACCGTGCGAACTTTTGTGCACGATTTTATCACCACCAAATTAGATAACTTTTTGCACAAAAATCCAGAGGTGGCTGATGCCCTTTTGCGTAAGATTTTACAAGCAGAAAGAGAACGTAAAGAGTTGTCAGGCATCCGAAAATTAGCGAAAGATCGTGCTAAAAAAGCGAGTTTACACAATAAAAAACTACGTGATTGTCGGGTTCATTTAACGGATATAAAAAACCCACGTTATTTAGAAAGCACCTTGTTTATTACCGAGGGGGATTCGGCTTCGGGTTCTATTACCAAATCGTGTGATGTGAATACGCAAGCGGTATTTAGTTTGCGTGGTAAGCCGTTGAATTCCTACGGAATGACCAAGAAAATCGTGTACGAAAACGAAGAATTTAATTTGCTTCAAGCGGCTTTGGATATTGAAGAATCCATGGAAGACCTGCGTTACAACAACATTGTAATCGCTACTGATGCCGACGTCGACGGTATGCACATTCGCTTGTTGTTGATTACGTTTTTCTTGCAATTTTTCCCAGAGTTAATCAAGGACGGCCATTTGTATATTTTACAAACGCCTTTATTTCGTGTGCGAAACAAAAAAGAAACGATTTATTGTTACAGCGAAGAAGAGCGTGTTAATGCCATTGAAAAATTAAAACCCAAACCAGAAATTACTCGATTCAAAGGATTAGGGGAGATTTCGCCAGACGAGTTCAAGCACTTTATTGGTGCCGATATTCGCTTGGATCCTGTAATGCTCGATAAAGCCACTTCAATTGAAACGCTATTGGAATTTTATATGGGTAAAAACACACCCGATCGTCAAACGTTCATCATCAATAATTTGAAGGTGGAATTAGACGTAGTTGAAAAAAATTAGTGTTCAGTGTTCAGCCTAAAGTGAGCAGTGATTATATAAAAAAACATACTGAAAATAATTCAGCATAAATGAAAGACGAAGAAGATAATATCATTCCAAACGAAGACGAGAATAACGATTCTTTGGAGGTAACGCCAAACGAAGAAGGCTTTGACGACATCGTCGCTTTTGGGGGGAATCATTTTTATGAAAATAATGAAAACCCCGAAGACACGATTACGAAAGTAACCGGAATGTACAAAGACTGGTTTTTGGACTATGCTTCGTATGTAATTTTGGAACGTGCAGTTCCGGCGATTGAAGATGGGTTTAAACCTGTTCAACGTCGTATCATGCACTCTATGAAAGAGTTGGATGATGGGCGATACAATAAAGTAGCCAATATCGTAGGACACACGATGCAGTATCACCCACACGGAGATGCGAGTATTGGAGATGCCATGGTACAAATTGGTCAAAAAGATTTGATTATAGATATGCAAGGTAACTGGGGTAACATTCTCACAGGAGATAGTGCTGCAGCTTCTCGTTATATCGAAGCCCGAATCAGTAAGTTAGGACACGATATTTTGTATTCTCCTAAGATTACCACTTGGCAAGCTTCTTATGATGGTCGAAGAAATGAACCGGTTAATTTACCCGTTAAGTTTCCTCTACTTTTGGCACAAGGTGCTGAGGGAATTGCGGTAGGTCTTTCAACCAAAATTTTGCCTCATAATTTTAATGAATTAATCGATTGTTCTATTAAAGTTTTAAAAGGAAGGTCGTTTACTTTATATCCTGATTTCCCAACGGCAGGAATTGCAGATGTTTCTAATTACAACGATGGAATGCGGGGCGGACGTGTACGTGTTCGTGCCAAAATTGGTCAATTGGACAAACAAACCTTGGTGATTTCTCAAATTCCGTTTTCAACGAATACCTCAACCTTGATTGATAGTATTTTGAAAGCCAATGAAAAAGGAAAAATCAAAATCAAGAAAATTGAAGACAATACTGCTGCCGAGGTAGAGATTTTGATTCATCTACCGCCAGGAGTTTCTCCAGATAAAACGATCGATGCATTATACGCATTTACGGCTTGTGAAACTTCTATAGCACCATTAGGTTGTGTTATTCAAGATAATAAACCCTTGTTTATTGGTGTTTCTGAAATGTTGAAAATTTCGACCTACCGTACGGTTGATTTGTTGAAACGTGAATTGGAAATCCAATTGGACGAATTGGAAAACAAGTGGCATTTTTCAACTTTGGAAAAAATCTTTATTCGCGAAGAAATGTATATTGATTTCAAGCTGTATTCCGATAAAGAATCGTTGTATGCTTATATGTACGATAGTTTTAAGCCGTTTTTAAAATCCTTAGTACGTGAAATTAATGATGATGATTTGCAAAAATTAACGCAAATTCCAATGATTCGTATCACGCGTTTTGATTCGGATAAAGCCGATGAAGCGATTGCAAAGTTGGAGAGTGAGATCGAAGAAGTAAAACATCATTTGGACAACTTAATTGATTTTGCCATTGATTTCTTTCAAAAATTAAAAGACAAATACGGTAAAGGACGTGAACGTCAAACCGAGTTGCGTAGTTTTGATACCATTGAAGCGACAAAAGTGGTTTTACGTAATACCAAATTGTATGTCAATAGAGAAGAAGGATTCCTCGGAACAGGTCTTAAAAAAGACGAATATGTTGCCGATTGCTCGGATATAGATGATGTAATTGTTTTTCTTCGCGATGGAAAAATGATGATTACCAAAGTCGACGAAAAGAAATTTATTGGCAAAGACATTATTCATATTGCGGTGTTTGACAAAAACGACAAACGTACTATTTATAATATGATCTACCGAGATGGTAAAAACGGATCGACTTTTATCAAGCGTTTTAATGTTTCGGGAGTTACTCGTGATAAGTTTTACGATTTGACACAAGAAAAACCAGGTTCGATGGTCTTGTATTTTTCAGCTAATCCAAATGGAGAAGCCGAAGTGGTGACTATTTTATTGCGCCAAGTAGGAAGCATTAAAAAACTGAAATGGGATGTTGATTTTTCTGATATTGCCATCAAAGGGAGGGCTTCGAGAGGAAATACTGTTTCGAAATACCCAATTAAGAAAATTGAGTTGAAAGAGAAAGGAATTTCGACTTTGCGTCCAAGAAAAGTCTGGTTTGACGATACAGTGCAACGATTGAATGTAGATGGGCGTGGCGAATTGTTAGGCGAATTCAAACCCAATGATCGTTTGTTGATTATCAATCAAACAGGGAAGTTGAAAACGATAATTCCGGAATTAACTACCCATTTTGACGAAGATATGATTGTATTGGAAAAATGGAATCCTAAGAAACCGATTTCTACCATTTATTATGATGGAGAAAAAGAACGTTATTTTGTAAAACGTTTTTTGGTGGAAAATGAGAATAAAGAAGAACTCTTTATTACAGAACACGAAAAATCGCAATTAGAGATTGTTTCTACCGACTGGCGTCCTGTGGCAGAAATTGTTTTTGCAAAAGTAAAAGGCGTTCAAAAAGAGAATCAGACGGTAGATTTAGAACAATTTATCGCAGTAAAAGGAATTAAAGCAATTGGGAATCAATTGACCACTGATAAATTGAAACAAGTGAATTTATTAGAGCCTTTACCTTACGAAGAACCAATTGAAGAAGTGGAAGAAACAACGACTACTGGAGAAGAAGGGGAGTTGGAAGATATCCCGACAGATACCGATGACGACGGTCAAATTACCTTAAGTTTAGAATAAACTTCTAACTTGTCATTTTGAACTTGTTTCAAAATCTTACTTGCGTAAGAGAAACTGAAACAAGTTCAGTTTGACAATGGAGGAAAATTATTTTTTCTTGATTTTCATATTGAGCATTTCTACCACTAAAGAGAAGGAAATTGCAAAATACAAATAGCCTTTAGGAACTGGAGTGACATGATTGCCAAAGATTAAGGCTTCGGATAAGTGCGCACTTTCGGTAAGCAACATCATCCCGATGAGGATTAAGAACGCTAAACCTAAAATTTGAATAGAAGGATGTTTGTTGACGAAGTTACCCACAGGTACTGCAAATTGCATCATTATAAATACTGAAACAATTACAGCTGTAATCATAATATAGAGTGCACCTTCGACACCGTTAGTCATACCTACCGCCGTTAATATACTATCAAATGAAAATACAATATCAATCATAATGATTTGTAAAATCACATTTTGAAAGGATTTGGTAGCGGCTTGTTTAATTTCTTTTTCTTCTTCGCCTTTTTCTTCTACTTTTTCTCGAATTTCATTGGTACTCTTGTAAATTAGGAACAAGCCCCCAAGTAATAAAATAATGCTTTGGCCTGTTATTCCCGCAGAAAACCAACTGAAATCGATATGAAACCATGGTTCTTTCATTTGGATTAATAAATTGATTCCAAACAAAAGTGCAATACGCATGAACATAGCCAAAAACATTCCTACTTTAGTTGCTCTTTTGCGTTTCTCGGCAGGTAATTTTCCAGTAGCAATAGAGATAAAAATGATGTTGTCAATTCCTAATACAATTTCTAAAAATGTTAAGGTTAACAGTGCAATCCAGGCATTTGGATTTAAAAATACTTCCATTGTAAATTTGATTTGAGATTATTTAGTGTTGATTTCTCCAATTTTAGTAACGGTACCACGTTGTTTCTCTTCAATTCCAACCATACCGAATTCAAAGGTATAGGAATTTTTTGAGGTAGTCAAAATCTTCATGCTAATCGCATTTTTTTCTTGATTGTTTTTGGGATGTTTTTTACGTAAGACATATTCGCAGTCGCTAATCCAACGCACTGTTGCAGTATCTGTTTTTCCATCAAAAGTTTCAACTTCAATACTATCATTGCGTTCAAAAAAAGTTGTTTTTTTAACGCCCTCTATTTCGTGTTCAAACTTGAATTTTCCTGTTTTGAAATCTTTGCAATTGTGTTCGGTATTGTAGCAAGAGGCTAGAGTTAGCAAAGAAAGTAAAGTTATTGTGTTTTTCATTTAATCTATTTTTATATCGTATTTCTCCAAAAGCCCTACAATTCCTTGAGTCGAAAATTTTGCTTTTTTCATTGGGTTGAATTCGGGATCAATTTTGTAATTATAGGCAGTTCTGAAATCAGCTCCTGCCAATTGTGTATCATTAAAAATAGCGTTGTCTAGGTTGCAATTGTCAAAAACAGCATTGTTTAATTGTGTGCCAATAAATCCTGTTTCTTTCATAGAACAAGAAATGAAATAGGTTTTAGGCATTTTCTTATTGGCAAACGAGGCATAGTCTAAAACACATTCTTGGAAATGAACTTCGAATAAAAAATCAGTGCAATTGTTAAAATGAATGCCTAGTAATTTGCAATTTTTAAAACGAACCCCCTTAAGACTAGTATTTACAAAACTGATCATAGATAAGTTGCAATCAATAAATTCACAATCCATAAAAGTATTGTTGCTAAAATCAGAATTAGAAAAATCACAGTTTTTGAAAACACAATCTTCAAACTCACGGTGATTAATCCGGTCGTCAATGGCAACTACTTTTTCAAAAGTTTTTTGGATATTGATGAGGTTTTCCATTAGTCGTTAAATAAACTTTTCATCACCGTTTTTAATCCAACAAAGAGACAATATACCCCAAAGATACATAAGCCAATTCCAATAGTTAAAACCAAATAATGCCAATTATTTTGTTGATTCATAAACGCATTATGAATTATTGCTGGACCAATAAAAAGTAATGGCAAAGCACCTGATAGGTATTTTAGGGCTTTCGCCAAAAGGTCTTTGTTGGTAGCCATAATTTAGTGTTTTTGCGAATTATAAAAATCAACTGCTTTTCGAACGCTACCCATCTGGCTTAATAATTGGCTTCCTTCTTCATACGAAACAGGAATTTCGCTCATAATCATTTTAACACCACGATCCACTAATTTAGCATTGCTCAATTGCATGTCGACCATTTTATTTCCTTTGACTTTCCCTAGCTGAATCATAGTAGCTGTAGAAATCATATTCAGTACTAATTTTTGTGCCGTTCCAGCTTTCATTCGCGAACTTCCGGTTACAAATTCTGGTCCAACAATAACTTCAATTGGGAATTGAGCCGTTTGCGACAGCGGACTTCCAGCATTGCAAGAAATACTTCCTGTGATGATGTTGTTTTCATTGCAGGCTTGTAAACCCCCAATAACATAAGGAGTTGTTCCTGATGCTGCAATTCCGACTACTACATCATTAGAGTTGATAGCACATTCTTGCAAGTCAATCCAAGCTTGAGTAGCATTGTCTTCTGCATTTTCAACTGCACGACGAATGGCTTTATCGCCACCGGCTATGATTCCGTTGACTAAATCAAAAGGGACGCCAAACGTAGGCGGACATTCAGAGGCATCTACAATTCCCAAACGCCCCGAAGTACCGGCTCCAATATAAAACAATCGACCTCCCAGTTTCATCTTAGCCACAATTTGAGCTACTAATGCTTCAATAGAAGGTAATGCTTTGGCTACAGCCAATGGTACCGTTTGGTCTTCTTGATTGATTTTGAACAGTAATTCTTGTACCGACATTTTTTCTAAATGTTCGTATTTTGAAGCTTGTTCTGTAGTTTTAGTAAAAGTCATTTGTTATATTTTTATGTGGGGCTATTTACTTTAAAATTAAAAATATTATATAAAATAAGCCAATGCAAATCCCAATACAATCATCGATATTTTAGCGATATTGAACTTGTGGCCTTCGCTACTTTCAAAAATGATTGTGGATGAAATATGAAATAAAATCCCAATTACGATGGCTGTGATTTCGGTGTAATAAGTATTAAGTATTGGTAAATAATCAGACAGAATAGTTCCTAATGGCGTCATGACCGCAAAGGTAATCATGAATAGAAAAATCGCTTTTTTATCCAAATTGGCATTGATAAAAAAAGTCGTTAAAATGATCGCAATAGGTAAGTGGTGAATGGCAATTCCCAAAGCCAAATCGTGATGATGCCCCACAGGAAATCCTTCGGCTAGGGCGTGAATACAAAGGCTTGTAAATAATAACCAAGGGATGTGGCTCATTTTAGAATGTCCATGCACGTGACCATGTTCGGCGCCTTGCGAGAAATATTCTAAGATAATTTGGAACAAAATCCCCGCCATAATGAACAATCCGATACGACCGTTCTTACTTTCGTAAATTTCGGGTAATAAATGAATCACGGTCAGTGATAACAAAAAAGAGCCGCTGAAGGCCAAAAGCAATTTGAGTTTTGCTTTGTCTTTTGGTTGGAAAACCAAAGCAAAAATGTAACCTATCAATACAGAAAGTAAGGGTAAAAGATAATTCATTATTTAAAAATCATGATTAATCGTTCGCTTTCGGTTTTATGGAATTTTCTCAATTTATAGTCACCAAAGATATCTAATAAATAGATACCTGCTTCTTCCATCATAGCTTGAAAATCTTGTAAAGTCAACGCTTGTACTTTTTCGGTAAAATGAAAGGCTTGTCCCTTATCTTCAAAGGTAATTTCTTTGTAAATATGACCGTCTTTTACATAGCGTTGGATATGGAAATCAATACCTTCTACAGTTTTGGTTTCTTCTGGAACTAAATTAGCGATTACTTGATTCACGTTCATGAAATCAATGACAGCAAAACCATGTTCGGTCAAGCTTTCTTTGATAGCAATAAGCGTTTTTAAGTTGTCGGCATCATTTTCAAAGTAACCAAAACTGGTGAATAAATTGAAAATGGCATCAAATTGATTGTCCATTTTTTCACGCATATCGTGCACTTGAAAATGCAAATTGCTATTACTGTTTTTACTGGCTTCGGCAATGCTGTTTTCCGACAAATCAGCACCAATAACGTCAAAACCCAATTGGCTTAAATAAATAGCATGACGCCCTTTCCCACAGGCTAAGTCCAATACTTTTGCTTTTTCAGGGAGGTTCAGATACTGCGTCAAATTATCCATGAATAGTTGGGCTTCACGGTAGTTTCTTTCTTTGTATAAAATATGGTAATACGGCGTATCAAACCAAGAAGCATACCAGTTTTGATTGGGTTCTTTAGTATCTAATACAGCCAGTGTAGCATCTTCAGACATTTATTCTTTTTCAGTTAATTTAAGTCCACAAATTTAGTGTATTTTTGCAGAACTTATTCCTAGTTTGGAATTTACTTAAATATTGAAATCGAAATTGTAATTGATTTTTGCAATTGGGATTGACCTTACTATTGAAAATGGAAGAAAATTTTAAAATGATTGCCAAAACCTTTTTCGGTTTTGAAGAAATACTAGCACAAGAATTACGAAATTTAGGCGCTCAACAAGTAGAGCAAGGCGTACGAATGGTAAGTTTTAAAGGTGATAAAGGTTTTATGTATAAAGCCAATTTATCATTGCGAACCGCTTTGAAAATTTTAAAACCAATTTATACGTTTCGCGCTACTAATGAAAATGCCTTGTATAAAGGAATTTCAAGCATCAATTGGTCAAAATATTTGAATGCGAACCAGACTTTTGTGATTGATGCTACGGTACATTCAGATCATTTTAACCATTCCGAATTTGTTTCTCAAAAATGTAAAGATGCGATTGTAGATCAATTTAGAGAAAGAACGGGACAACGTCCTAGTATTGATAAGGCGTTCCCAGATTTACGAATCAACATTCACATTGGCAAAGACCAAGTATCAGTAGCCTTAGATACTTCTGGGAATTCCTTGCACCAACGTGGTTACCGCATCGCAACGAATATTGCTCCTATCAACGAGGTTTTGGCAGCAGGAATTTTGTTGCTTTCAGGTTGGGAAGGACAATCTGATTTCTTAGACCCGATGTGTGGATCCGGAACTTTTTTGGCCGAAGCTGCTATGATTGCATGTAATATTCCAGCCAATATCAACCGTAAAGAATTTGCTTTTGAAAAATGGAAAGATTGGGACAATGATTTGTTTGACCAAATTGTGAACAGTTTAATGAAAAAAGTAAAAGAATTTCATTACACCATAAAAGGATACGATAAGGCGCCAAGTGCGGTGAGTAAAGCCAAAGACAATATTCGAAATGCCAACTTGGACGATTATGTGAGTGTTCAAGAGGAAAATTTCTTTGATACTGAAAAGAATTCTCAAGGAAAATTACATATAGTTTTCAATCCGCCGTATGATGAACGATTGGATATTCATATGGAAGAGTTTTATAAAAATATCGGGGATACCTTGAAAAAGAGCTATCCTGGAACCAACGCTTGGTTTATTACTGCCAATTTAGAAGCATTGAAGTTTGTAGGATTGAAGCCCTCTCGCAAAATTAAATTGTTCAATGCTAGTTTGGAAGCCCGATTAGTAAAATACGAAATGTACGAAGGAAGCAAACGAACTAAATTTCAAGTAACAGATAAAAATTAAAACGATGACTAAATTACAATTAAGAGCTTTTTTATATCAGTTGGGTAGTTTTGCGATCTTGTTTATTTCTTTTCGCTATTTGATTTTTAGATACACGAATTTGACAGGTTTGTTTGTTCCGTTTACGGCTTTTGTAGTTGGCACTATTCTTTCGCCAAAATTCCAAGCGGTGAAAACCAGAGACGGTGAAAAATTATTTATGTCCTGGCTTTTTGTTAAAGGAATCAAAGAATTGTAATTAAATTTTTGTCAAAGGTTTAATTTAAATGAATTCTTAGATGGGTAAAGAAAATAAAACTAAAGTAACTGAAATTGAAGTACTTGATTTTATTAATTCATTTGTTGAGGACGATCAAAAGAAAGAAGACAGTCTGAAACTTATTGAATTAATGAAATCTTGGTCTGGTTTTGAACCAAAAATGTGGGGGCCTACAATTATTGGATTTGGTAGCTATCATTATAAGTATGATAGTGGACATGAAGGAGATTGCTTACTCATTGGTTTTTCTCCAAGAAAAAAAGCGTTTTCACTTTATGTTTTTGCACCCAGACAAAACAATACCGAACTACTAAATCAATTGGGAAAATTTAAAATGGGTAAAGCATGTATTTATTTTAATAAATTAAAAGATCTTGACTTAGAAATATTAGAAACGCTTTGTAAATCAACAATTAACTTTCTTAGAAGTGAATAATCTAAATTAATTATTTAGAGATTACCTTCTTTTTATACAAAGGAATAAAATAAGTAACACTGTAGTTAAAACCAATTCCGAAACTACCATTGTACGTTCTGTTGAAACCTGGAATGTAAAGATTATCAAACCCGTCTGGTTTTTTGTTGGTAACCAAGGTTTTTAATTGCACGCTAAATCCAACAAAAACATTGTTGAACATTTTTGCTTTCATTCCAGTGACTACTTCTAGCCAACTCGCACTTAGTCCGTTGAATTTTTCACTAGCAGGGATGGCAGGTAGTTCTCCCCAATACGGATGTGCATTGTATATTTTATAGCTATTCAATTCTTCGCTGAAGGAACTGAAACCATAGCGTAAACCCACAGAAATAATATTTTCCATATCCAGCCAATTTTCATACATATTATAGTCAAATCCCGCTTTTAAGTAGGAACCTTTGCTATTTGTGGTTAATCGGTCGTCTTCAGTGGTTTTGTTTTCGTTTCCGAGTTCGGCAGCTAAAAAGTATTTTTTATTCCATCTAAAATCACCTGTTAGCTCAATTCCTTTGTAGTTTTTGTCATAAAAACCACGAGTTAATTTGAACAAATCTACTCCTACACGAAGTCCGTAACGGTCTTTTTTTACTGGAATACTATCCTGAATTTCTTCTTGAGTACTTGCTTCAGAATTAGGTTTTACAGCAGGTTTTTCTTGTGCTTGTGCCAAGGTAACCATCAGTAAAAGACAAAGACTAGAAAAATATTTTAACATGTGTTTCATTTTCATTTTCTATGTTTGATTTTTCTACTGATATGTATTGCATCCATTTGTCAGTGGTTGCTGGAACTGCAGAGTGTACAATCGGATTTGTAGCTTGTAATTTAAAAATAGTTTTATAACCGCAGGCTCTTGAAACAAAGACATTGGTTCGGGTATAATTGATTTG
>JACCDS011372041.1_pt1 | contig 11627 bp, 1 predicted proteins | sample 7446441 | NCBI WGS metagenome assembly JACCDS01 (sample SAMN15323445, study PRJNA562643) | freshwater metagenome | isolation source: river surface water | place: USA:Blue River Watershed | collected 2017-08-17 | reverse complement strand
TCCAAAGCACTTGGTATTAAAATTAACAAGAGCAAAATTTGAATCACTTGCAGATGATTTATTTGCACGTTGTTTAAAGCCTTGTGAAGCTGCATTAAAAGATGCAGGTTACACTACCTCTCAAATTGATGAAGTAATCTTAGTAGGTGGTTCTTCTAGAATTCCTAAAGTGCAAGAAATAGTTGAGAAGTTCTTTGGTAAAAAACCAAACCGTTCAGTAAACCCTGATGAGGTGGTTGCAATTGGTGCAGGTATCCAAGGTGCGGTATTAACAGGTGATGTGAAAGATGTATTGTTATTAGATGTTACTCCATTAAACTTAGGTATCGAAACTATGGGTGGTGTAATGACAACAATGATTGCTTCTAACACAACTATCCCTACAAAGAAAACTGAAGTGTATTCAACAGCTAGCGATAATCAACCAGGTGTACAAATTCATGTATTACAAGGTGAGCGTCCAATGGCTAATCAAAATAAGAGTTTAGGTATGTTTAACTTGGATGGTATTCCACCAGCTCCAAGAGGTGTACCTCAAATTGAAGTGACTTTTGATATTGACGCGAACGGTATCTTAAATGTAAGCGCAAAAGATAAGGGTACAGGTAAAGAACAAAAAATTAGAATTGAAGCGGGTAGTGGTTTAAGCAAGGAAGAAATTGAAAAAATGAAAGCCGAAGCTAAAGCCAACGAAGCATCTGATAAATTAGAGAAAGAAAGAGTAGAGAAATTGAACCAAGCAGATAGCATGATTTTCCAAACGGAGAAGCAATTGAAAGAGTTTGGTGATAAGATCCCTGCAGACAAGAAAGCTCCAATTGAAACAGCTTTGGCTAGTTTGAAAGAAGCTCATCAGTCTCAGGACACTGCAAAAGTGGACGCTGCTTTAGAAGCAATGAACACTGCTTGGACTGCTGCAAGTGAAGATATCTACAAAGCACAACAAGCTGGTGCTGCAGAAGGAGCTGCTCCAGGAGCAGACGCAGGCCAAAATGGTGGTGCTTCAAACGACACTGTAGAAGACGCACAGTTTGAAGAAGTGAAGTAAACTAGATAATTATCTATGTCATTATTAGATAATCAGCCAATTATAAAAGCCCTTTCAGAAATGAAGGGGCTTTTTTTATGCATACTTTATTCACAATAGAATTTAACATTTATTGATTTTCAATGAGTTAATAGGTTACTTACTGTATCATATAGAAAATTTTCTAATGTAAGACATATATCTATTATATTACATTATCGTAGAATATAATCTAAGATAGATTTCGATTAAATTCGCGCCCACGCGTTTTAATATTAAATCTAACTTATGCCCAAGTTTAAATCTCTCTTATTAATTAGCTTATTTTCTTTCTTTGTGAATATTGCTTTTTCACAACTTATATCTGTACCATTTGATGATGGTTTTATTGGTTCAATTGGTGCAAATACACAACAAGCAAATAGTACTACAAGTTTTACCTCTTTGGGGATTTCTAAATCATCATTTATTCAACAAACAACTAATGGAATTTTCTATTATACTCAGGGAAATGATATTGGAGGAAAATTAAGAATATATTTTACATCTGCGAAAAATGTTACAATATCCGGTGTTACAACTTCCAAAAGTTATATTGATATTGATGGTGCTATAGTTTGGAGAGGGCCAGGTGGAGGTGTTGGAGATTATTATGGTTTTTTACCAAGTCCAAATACAAGTATTACATTCAATTATGGTGTAAGCTCAACATATACAATTTCTAGATCTTCAAATGGTTCGACTGGAAGCAATATAGGGAATTTAAGAGTTGATAAAACTTTATCTTTATCAAATAATGAAAGTGGTAATGCTGCTGGCGTTGTTGATGACTTAAATGCTTATCTAACTACTGTTAGAAGTTTAGATCCAACTGGTCCAGTAACTGTAAATTCTCAAACTACAACAAATCAAACTCCAACAATTACTGGAACTGCAACATTGAATGCAGGTGAGACTTTGTCAGTAACAGTAAATGGTGTTGTCTATTCAGTTGGTGATGGAAATTTATCAATTAGTGGTACAACATGGACACTAGTTATTCCAAGTTCCTTAGCAATAGCTACATATTCTGTTGAAGCGATTATTACTAATTCTAGTGGTTTTACATTAACTGATGGTTCTTCAGATGAATTAGTAATTTATTCACCTACATTAACAGTGAATGGGTCACTAAAAACTTTCTCTAGTTGTTCAGGTTGTTCTATTACACCTCAAAGTTTTAGTGTCTCTGGTTCAAATTTGGCTACAAATAATTTGGTTGTTACTGCACCAACTGGAGTTGTTGTTTCAACTAATTCTGCTAGTGGATTCGCGAGTTCAGTGACCTTAACTCCAACATCTGGTACAGTTACAACAACAACTATTTATGCAAAACTCTCAAATAATTCAACTTCTGTTAGTTCTGGAGTAATTTCAGTTACATCTACAGGTGCAACATCTAAGACAGTTTCTGTTACTACCAATACAGATAATGCATTAAGTTTTAGCGGAAGTAATAATTTAAACTTGGGATCAACTATTTATCCTTCTGGTCAACAAAACTTTACAATAGAATTTTGGGTTAAGCCATTAGATGCTACTGTAACTTGGAGAGGTATTTTAGGTGGACAATCAGGAACTCAAACAACTAGACCACCCTCAATATATCAATACGGAAGAAAACTACATTTTGACATTTATAGCTCATCAACTTCATATGGTGGTTATACTGTTGATGCGCTAAATATTGGTCAGTGGAATCATGTTGTCTTTTATAAAAATGGAACTACATTAGGAATTTATGTAAATGGTGTTCCAACTGATATGTATGTAAGTGGTTTTGCAGGATCAACTCAGACTACAAAAACAATTCCAAGTTCTGTTTCATATGGGTCTAATTATTCTATAGGTTACATTGATAATTATTTTAATGGTTCAGTAGATGATGTGAGATTTTGGAACACTGTAAGGACAAGTACTGAAATTACAGATAACATGTTTGTAGAATTGGCGGGAAATGAAACCGGACTTTTGGCAAATTTAAAATTTAATCAAGGAACTATAGGAAGTACAACATTGGGTATAACTATTACTTCTGGTGGTTCTTCAACTATAACTCCAACAGCTTCCTCTAATATTGATATTGTTGCAGGTTTTATACCTTCAATCACAGCTGCTGGTTCTGCAACATCTGTTGCTGCTTCAAGTACTTTACAATTGTCTAATAGTTTAACAGGTGGTACATGGTCTTCTTCAAATACTAGTTTTGCAACAGTTAATTCTTCGGGTCTAGTTACTGGTGTAGCTTCTGGAAGTGTTACTATTACCTATGCAATTTGTGATAAGACTGTATCTTATGCTTTAACTGTTACACAACCAACTATTACTACAACAGGAACTCTAAAAACATTTACATCTTGTTCTGGTTGTACGCTAAATCCTCAAAACTTCTCAGTTAGTGGAAGTAATTTAGGTGCAAATATTACACTTACTGCACCAACTGGTGTGGTTCTCTCTACTACTTATAGTGGAACATATAGCAGTTCTTTAACCTTAACTCAAACTAGTGGCTCTGTTACAACAACAACTATTTATGTTAAATTATCTAATAATTCAACTTCTATAAGTTCAGGAGTGATTTCTTTAACATCTACTGGGGCAACATCCAAAACAATTACGGTAACAGTGAATACTGATAACGCATTAATGTTTGATGGAGATAATGATAATGTAACATTGCCTGCAAGCGTAGCAAATGGGTTAACTAATTTCACTTTTGAAACATGGGTAAATCCATCTCGCTATAGTTCATTTCAAAGATTATTTGATTTTGGAATAAACACATCATATTATATGTTGTTTACAGTTAATAATGGAAAACCATTATTTGGTATTGCCACACCTGGTAATTTTCCAAATGTTCAATCAAGAACTAACATTCCTCTAAATTCTTGGAGTCATTTAGCGGTAGTCTTAGATGCGTCTGCACAAACTGCAACAATTTATATCAATGGTCAAGCTGCTATTTCTGGTAGTATGCCTTTAAATCCTTCATCTTTAGGTACTATTAATACTGCATATTTGGGTACTGGATTTTATGCAGATCCGAACTTCCAGGGTAAAATGGATGAAGTTAGAATTTGGAGTACTGCTAGAACGGCTTCTGAAATTGCTGATAATTACCAAAATGAATTAGTAGGCGATGAAACTGGATTAGTTGCATATTATAATATGAACCAAGGTATTGCTAACGGTGCAAATTCTGGGTTAACTACATTAAATGATAGAAAATCGACTCCAAAGAATGGTACTTTAAATAATTTTGGATTAAATACAGGGGCTACATCAAATTTTGTAGATGGATTTGTTCCATCAAATAAAGTTTCTTCAAATGTTTCTGTAACTAACAATGCTTTATCATTTGATGGTTCCAATGATTATGTTGTTAGTAACTTAAATGGTACAAGTGTTAGTGCGTTTACAATTGAAGCATTTATTAATCCAAGTAACACGACTCAAAGTACAAAAGGAATACTACAATGGGCGGATCAATTAAGTGCTGGTGGTCCAATGGTCTTATTTCAACAGAATGGAACTCAACTATCTGTATATGTAAATGCGGGATATAACTTGACAACCACTTTGTCAGCTAATACATGGTCTCATATAGCATTGACATATTCAAACTCCTTGTATACTTTATATGTAAATGGAGCTTCAGTTGCTACTTATTCTGGTGGTCTTGCAATGCAATCTAATGCTTTGAAGCTATTTTTAGGAAATGGGTATAATGGTTATTGGGATGGTTATATGGATGAAGTGAGGGTTTGGAATGTTGCTAGAACTTCCTCTGAAATAAATAGTTACATGTATAGTGATTTGTCTGGAACAGAATCAGGACTAATGGCTTATTACAACATGAATCAAGGTGTGTCTGCGGGAACGAATACTTCTATCACTAGTTTAATTGATAAAACGGCTAATGCAATAAATGGAAGTTTTAATAACATGCCACTTAGTGCTGGTTATAGCTCGAATTTCGTAATGGGGAATATTAAAGTTGGTACAAGTGCTATTATTTCTGCAGGTGGTACAATAGATTTGGATAATTCTTTAACAAATGGTACTTGGTCAACATCCAATTCAGGAATCGCAACTGTAAATTCAAGCACAGGTTTAGTTACAGGAATTGCGGCTGGAACTGTTTCAATAAGCTACACTATTTGTGGAAAAACTATTGATTATTCTGTTAAAGTAATTAAACCAACTTTAACTGTTTCTGGAACACTTAAAACATTTACATCTTGTTCTGGTTGTAATGTTACACCTCAATCATTTAATTTATCAGGTATTGATTTGTCTAATAATGTTCTTGTTTCTGCACCAACTGGTTTTGAGCTTTCTCAAACCTCAGGGGGAGTTTATAGCTCAACTTTAACTTTTTCATCATCTTCAGTTTCATCGGGTACATTGACAGTTTTTGTTAGATTGGTTAATAATGCAACAACAGCTTCAGGTGGGGATATATCAATAACTTCTACAGGTGCTGTATCACAAACAGTATCAACAACTGTTAATACTGATAATGCATTGAATTTTGACGGTTCTGATGCAATCAATATTGGTCAACCTCTGTCTTCCAATAGTTCTTTTACAATGGAAGCGTGGATTAATTACAAAGGTTCTTTAACAGAAAATAATATTATATCATCTACAAATAATGTGTTTTGGATTTATCAAGATAAACTTTATGGTGGTTTTACTGGTAATTATTATGTTGTTGGAAGTCCCGATCAATTAGAAAAAAATAAATGGTACCATGTAGCATTGACATTAGATGATCCTGCGGATTTAATGAAATTATATATTAATGGCAATTTAGTTGCCTCCGCTTCTACAACTGCTCATTTTACAGGAGGAGAAAATTCATATATTGGTTCACATTTTGTAGGAAGTCCAGTTTCGTTTTTTAATGGAAATATTGATGAAGTTAGAATATGGAATTTAGTTCGTTCTGGTGCAGATATTGCTGGTTCAATGAATAGCGAATTATCAGGTAATGAATCAGGACTGGTTTCTTATTATAATTTTAATCAAGGTGTTATTAATGGCACCAATACAAGTATTACTACTTTAACTGATGTTAAAGGAAGAGTTAATGGAAGTCTTTCATTGTTTGCTAAAACAGGTACCACTTCCAACTTTGTTCCTGGATTTATTCCTTCAATCACTGGTACAGCATCTGCTAATGTTGGAGCAAGTTCAACTTTATCTAACACATTAACAGGGGGTACTTGGTCTAGTGCGAATACATCTATTGCAACTGTAAATAGTTCAACAGGTGCGGTAACTGGTGTGGCTGCTGGTACAAGTACTATTACATATACCATTTGTGATAAGACGGTTAATACGATATTCACTGTAACTGTCCCAACCATTACTACAACCGGAACTTTAACTGCATTTAGTACTTGTGCTACCACCAATTCCGCAGCACAAACATTTACAGTGAGCGCTCAAAATTTAACTGCTAATTTAGTGTTAACTGCACCTTCTGGTTATGAAATAGCAACTTCTTCTGGAGGTACTTATAGTTCTACTATTTCTATAGCTCCAACATCCGGTTCAGTATCTGCAAGATTAATCTATGTCAGAACAACTTCCTCTGCAGTAAATGGTCAATCTGGTAATATTGTAATTACTTCAACAGGAGCAACTACAAAAAATGTAGCTACTGGAAATGCAGTCATTACTCAAAATAAAACTGCAAGTGTAACAATCACTTCTAATGCAACTAATAACACTATTTGTAGTGGAGCAAGTATAACATTTACTGCAAATGCAACCAATGGTGGTTCTACTCCAACTTATCAATGGCAATTGAATGGATCAAATATTTCAGGAGCAACAGGAGCTACTTATACCACTTCAGCTCTTTCTAGTAACTCAACTGTTACTGTAATTATGACATCAAGTATTGCAACTTGTTTGTCAGGTTCACCTGCAACTTCTAATGCAATAAATGTAATAGTAAATTCTGTACCTAATAATCCAGGTGTAATTTCTGGAGCATCAACTATTTGTTTAAATGCCAATCAAGTATACAGTATTCCTGCTGTAACTGGTGCAACTTCTTATACATGGATAGTTACTGGCAATATAAGTGCAACCAATAGTTCAACAACAAATGTTTTAAATATAACAGCAGCTAATACAACAGGTTCAGGTACTATTACTGTTTATGCAAATAATGCTTGTGGTACTTCTGTAAGTAGTTCAACATTATCTGTGTCTGTTAATAATACACCTGCTCCAACAGCTAGTTTTACAGTTACTGCTAGTGAAGTTTGTTTATCAAATGCCGGAGTAACTTTTACCAGTACTAGTACGCCAAATGCAACTATTAGTGCAACAATTACAAGTTATGCTTGGGACTTTGGTGATGGTAATACAGCATCTACTTCAACAACAAGCAATACCTATACAAGTGCTGGTTCATTTGATGCTTATTTAACTATTCAAGCATCTAATAACTGTACTTCTGTGGTATCTTCTAGAATTATAGTTAGTCCATTAAGTGTTGCAGGAACTGCTTCAGCTGCTAATGCTACAATTTGTGAGGGTTCTAATACAAGTGTAAGTTTAACGGGTTATACGGGTAACATCCAATGGCAATCATCTATAGATGGAACTAACTGGTCAAATGTAACAGGTGCAACTTCTGCAAATCTTACTACAGGAAATTTAACAACAACTACTTATTATAAAGCAATTGTAACAAGTGGTGCATGTAGTTCAGCTACTAGTGGGGTAGTGACGGTGACAGTTAGTCCAATACCAACTGCTACATTAGCAAGCGTTGCTAATTTATTTACTACTTCAACAAGTTTTGATTTAGGATATAGTAACGCAGTGGGAAGTCCAGATGAATACAGTATTACCGCAGTGGCTCCTAATGCAATGCCAAATTTCACTAATATTAGTAATTATGGTTTATTAGGTAGTCCAATCACAGTATCAATTCCTGCATCTACTTCAGGTACTTATAATTTTAATTTAACTCTAAGAAATAATACAGTTGGATGTACTTCTGCAAACATTCCATTTACTGTATCAGTTGCAGTGCAGCCACCATCAAGTTTATCATATACTACACCAAATGTATATACTGTTGGATCTACTATTTCTGCTTTAAATCCAACTAGTAGTGGTGGTACAATTACTCAATATACTATCGGGCCAAGTTTGCCAGCAGGATTAACTATTAATCCAACTACTGGTGTTATTAGCGGAACTCCAACAGCTGCATCATCTCAAACAAGCTATACCGTTACTGGAACAAATTCAGGTGGTACGGTAACTGCTACCGTTGTGATTACAGTGAATGTTGCGCCACCGTCAAGTTTATCTTATACAACACCAAATGTATATACAGTTGGTACTACAATTTCAGCATTAAATCCAACAAGTACAGGTGGTACTATTACTCAATATACTATTGGGCCTAGTTTGCCAGCGGGATTAACCATTAATCCAACAACTGGTGTTATTAGTGGAACTCCAACGGCTGCATCTTCTCAAACTAGCTATACTGTTACAGGAACAAATGCTGCGGGTACAATCACAACTACTGTAGTGATTACGGTAAATGTGGCTGCACCTGCAAGTTTATCATATAATACACCTAATGTATATACTTTAGGAGGAGGAGCAATAACTGCATTAAATCCAACAAGTACGGGTGGTACTATCACTCAATATACTATTGGGCCTAGTTTACCAGCAGGATTAAGTATTAACTCAACAACTGGTGTAATTAGTGGTACACCAACTGCGGCAAGTGGTCAAACTACTTATACAGTAACTGGAACAAATAGTACTGGTTCTGTTACTGCAACTATAGTGATTACTGTGAATGCTGCCGTTCAAAATAACACATTACCTCAGGGAGGAATTAGTGCAGTAGATTATAAATTATTCGCTTCTGACACTGTGAAGTTAAAAGTGGATATCACTGCTGGAACATCACCATATACTCTAATTATTAGTAATAATAAAACAACAGTAAAAGATACTATTAGCTCTGTTACAAATGGTGCTATTCTTAATTTAAAATCTACTAGCAGTAATACGATCTATACTTTATTTAAGATTACTGATAACGGAGGATCAGTTAGATCTAGTGGATTTACAAAAGATACCACAGGTGTAACTATTGTGGCACCAAATATTGCTTTGACATTAAAAGCAGATAAGGCGGTTAAGCAACCAGATAATTCATTTAAAACGAAGTTATTATTGAAGATTAAGAACTCTGGTCAAATAGATTTAAAGAATGTTCAGGTGAATGCCAACTTGAGTGAAGTGTTCCCTAAGGATTTAAACTACAAACTTGATAGTGTTAAACTAGTGAATGGGAATATTCGTTTAAGTAGTAATTATCAAGGTAATGGAACTTCTACCTCTGCATCTAGTGTTAAAAAAGGAATTACTGCTTCAGCTGGTATTGTTTCAAATGCAGTATTAGACGCCAACTACTTATTTGATAATGGTGTTAATCTGGCGATTGATGAAGAGGCTAATGTAGATTTCTATTTATCTATTGCTCCAACTACTTCTAGTGTGGTACTTAAATTACAATTTAGTTCTGCAGGTGATGGAGTATTGCCAAAGTCTGGTGGATATATATCACAGCAATCTTCAACAGCAGTGTCTGATGATGGTACCAATTTGGCAACACATCCAAATAATACAAATGTAGGGACACCTAATCCAACATACTTGCCATTATTCCCAGTGGAAGTAATTGGTGCTGCATTAAAAGCAAGTAACCCAACTCCTGTGACAGGTGGTTATACTTTTGATTTTATAGCTAAGGCTAAGAGTTTAAGTAATATGAATTTGGATACCGTTGCTATATTCAATGATTTTAGTAAAACATTTACGAGTCCAGATACAGCTTATATAGTTGGTACGCCAGTAGTGACTGGATCTGCTATCTTCAATACTAATTTTAATGGTTATTCAAATACCTTATTAATAGATAGTACTGCTCAATTAGCAGTAGGAGATAGTATCACAGTAAGTTATACTTTGTTCGTTGGTACAACTAAAACAAGTGGTTCTTGGTCAAATTCAATTACTGCTTCTGGACACTCATCAGTAGATTATAACTATGTATGGGATATTTCAACTGATGGTACAAACCCTGATCCAAATGGAGATGGAGACACTAAAGAGCAAGGGAAAACATATTTCTATATCAATTTCACGCCTCCTGCTCCACCGAAGGTTGAAAATAAAACCTATGTATTTGGTACACCAATTCCGTCTACTATAGAAAATTTAGTTAAAGAGAAACCATCTGGTACAATTCCTGTATGGTGTGATGTACAAACAGCTATATGTAGTCCAAATGCTCCTGCAACACCAACTATTATTGGTAAATATTATTATCAATTAAAGTCTTATGACACAACTACTAAATTGTATAGTATTGCATATGTTAATGACACTGTAATTATTAAACCACCAGTTCCTATAGTAAATGATTCTACCTATATAATTGGTGTGGTTAATAACCCATTGAATGTTGGTGTTCAAGTGAAAGCTATGACAGGTGGTAGTTTAAAGTATTTCTTAAAAACTATTTTATTAAATGCTGTTCCTGGTTTAGGGAATGCTCCAGGTACAGTAAGCTATACAGTAAGTCAGGTAGTGAATCAAATTGAAAGTGACACTGCTAGCTTTAAAGTAACATTATTGCATCCTAATGATGTAATGCATTTGCAAAAAATAGCGGGAGAAGCAGTGCTACAATCTAACTCTTCATTCAATATTCCATTTACTTTCATTGCACGCAATGTGTTAAACAAGCAATTGGATAGTGTATTGATTACCGATAATTTAATGAATTCCATTGCATCACCTGGCACATTTAGTGTTGTAAGCTTAAGTGGTTCAGGAGGATTGATTACCAATACTAACTTCAATGGCAAGACAGATATTAATGTAACTACATATGCTAGTAAATTAATAGCTAATGCGATTGATACTATCAAATTAGTGATCAATGTAATACCTAATGGTTATAGTGGTGTTCTTCAAAACACAGCTATTTTAAATGCTAAAACTCCATATGGTAAATTATCAATGAATTCTAGTTCAAAATCTTGGTCTTCATCAGATATTACTAAAACGCCAACGCCATTTACAATACCTGATCTAAGAATTGATATTCCAGAAGGATTCTCTCCAAATAGAGATGGCGTGAATGATAAGTTTGTTATTATCAAACCTTATGGAACAATACTTGAATTAGAAGTATTTAATAGATGGGGTAATATAGTTTACACAAATTCAAATTATAATAATGAGTGGGATGGTAGAGGTACGAATAATTTCCTTGGTCAAGAATTATTAGATGGAGGATACTATTATACCTTAAAAGCTAAATCACCTAATGGTAATGTTCAAATATTTAAAGGATTTGTATTAATTCAAAGATAAAATGAGAAAAATAAATCAAATAGTCATACTTGTTCTTGGCGTTTTATGTTGCCAGCAATTGGCTGCACAATCTATGCCAATGTACTCTCAGTATATGTAAAATATGGTGAAC
>JACCDS011693472.1_pt1 | contig 11634 bp, 7 predicted proteins | sample 7446441 | NCBI WGS metagenome assembly JACCDS01 (sample SAMN15323445, study PRJNA562643) | freshwater metagenome | isolation source: river surface water | place: USA:Blue River Watershed | collected 2017-08-17 | reverse complement strand
TGTGTTGCCTTGGGGGGAGAGCGGAAAGGTCGATCAGACAAGGTCTTTCAGCGCATTGCGGTTTGTCGTTTGTCGATCATATGGGCTCAGGGTAGATGGGCGGTCAGCCATTCATGATGAAAATTTTCGAGAATGTAGCGTTGCTGCACCCATTGTCTGAGCCTTTCGCCTTCCTGTTGCCTGGCATCAGGGTCATGGATGCGCTCCCTCAGGGCTTCAATCCAGGCATTTTCGCTATTGAGAACGCACTTGGCAGGTGTGCCTTGGTAGGGGGTGATGTCTGTGCAAACGACAGGGATGCCTAGAGTGCCGTATTCCAGTAAGCGAAGATTGCTCTTGCCTTGATTGAACCGATTCATTTCTAATGGAGCGACTGCTATATCCAGATTGAGTGAGGCAAGCTTTTCTGGATAGGCAGCCATTGACGTAAAATCGTGATATTCGCTGATTAGGGGGCGAATATCGGCTGGGCACATGCCGAAGAATACCCAGTCAGCTTCGTTGCGGGTGGCGGCAATGACATCCTTCAAGAGCAGTAGGTCGCCCAGGTGTGTAGTTCCACCTGCCCAGCCAATACGAGGTTTTTTTCCTGTTCGCTTTTGTGATTTCAGCGGTGACCAAATGCGCTCTTCGAGGCGATTGGGAACGACGCGAATGTCGCTGATAAAGTGGCGGTAAGCCTCGGCCAAGAATTCGGTACTGACCACCATGCGATCGCATTGAGATAAGGCAAATTTGAGGCGGCTGCGTCCATTGGCGGGGACGTTACTGCGCAAGCTGCTGGCGAGGGGCATTTCGGTGCACAGGTCGTCAAGTGCAAAAACGATCAGCGTGTCGGTACTCTGGCGCCGCCATTTGGCGAGACCTTTCAGGCGGACGTCGGTCAGGTAGTTTTGGACGATCAGGCTGTCGGCGCCCAAGCGGGCGAGTTCGGCTGGGGTGAATTCGCGGGAATCGGACTGGGGCCATAGACAGTCGAGCGCGAGCCCGGCGCGACGAGCGGCCAATAGTGGGGATATGATGCGGAAGTCACCTTGGCCGTTAGTGACGGGACGAGCTGCGATTCGGGGTAACTTAGCAGGGAGATATTGCCACGTTGGGTGATAGGCGACTTCTGGAACGGGCTGTTTGCTGATGAGGCTGAGGTTGGGGTTCCAGTAGGGGTCGGCAATTCCCTTACGTAGCCAGCGGTTTGCAAAATTGTCCGATGCCGTTACGTGATGAGCACCTTGGAAAGCGTCTGGCGATGGCTCGAGGTCGCGTAATGCCTTTCCGTAATAAACTAGGGTGGTCTGCGGTTGGTAAACAATTCGTTTCCCAGCAGAAATAAGTTTCAGTGACAGGTCGTGGTGGGCTGGAGTATCTGGATACTCTTCAGGCTCCATCCCTTCGGCAGCAATGTAGTCACTTTTTGTGACGAGCATGCAGCCTTCCGCGAGTAGCGAGACGTCACGTGGGACCTGTAGACAATCCAGATAGCCGAGCTCCGAAAATTTGGTTTCATCCTGGTACGGAGATGCGTGATTATCGCCGTCTAGTCCGAGGGTGTCGCCAGCGTAGGCGATCAGGCCTGTTGCCGGACGAATGAGGCGTGGTGAAACAGCCGATATGCCCGGTGCCCCAATAGTTCTCAGTAAATTTTCAAGCCAGCCCGCATCGAGGATACGGGTATCCTCCTGAAGCAGTACAACATGCTCGTGGGCTGAAGAAACGACGCCGGCATTGCATGCTTCCGCCCAACTGGCGCCATTGCGCAGGAGTATCTGGCGGGGCGAACTACCATGCAGGCGATAGCTGGCTAGCCAGCTTTCCAGTTCGGGATCGTCGGACTGTTCCCGGACCAGCAGGAGTTCGATCTTGGCCAGGGTGGTGTGTTGAGCCAAGCTTTCCAGGCAGCCTTGCAGGAATTCGAGTTGGCCACGCGAGATGATGGCGATAGTTACGAAAGGTATTGGCTGTAGTGGGTGGCGGATTCGCCAACTACGTTCGGTAACGGGAATAATTTCGCAGTTGGTGACTGGGGAGTTGGGGGCCAGCAAGGCGTGCAGGCAGTGCTCAGGTGAGCTTGGGAAGTGCTCCGGATAGCTGATCAACACGTCGGGGATATGGCTTAGGGCGCCCCATCCTTGCGTGGCGACGATACGTAACATTTGGTCAAACCAGGCGCTTTGCGGATGTTGTGCCGCGCCGCCGCTGGTTCGCCAGAGGTCGCGACGAATAAACAATGGACCGGCCATATCGGTGGATTCTAAATAGGACGAGTTGACGCCGGGTTTGAAACGGGGGGTGTTGCGTAGGCCGTGCTTGTTGTAAATGTCGTCGTCAGTAAAGAGAGCGCCTATTGCTGGGCTGCTGCTTTCTGCGTGCTCGGCGATCCGCCACAGGCAGATTGGATCGAGAATTGCTCCAGCGGGTAATTCGATGATCCAGTCGCGTAGAGCAGCGGCGACCAAGAAATCGATAGTCGGTTTTGCCGCATCGTTTTCAGTTTGGTGCCAACCGACGCAGGGCAGGGTGTCAAAGCCAGCGGGGCAAGGCAGGTCAGTGATTATGTCGATATGCCATCGGTTGTATAGCTGGTAATTGAGGCTGTCGAGTGTTTCGGCCAGTGCTGAGCGATTAGCTTTGCCAACGCGTACTACAATGTGAAACTCAGGTGGTGAGGGCCAGGTGCCTATTGCGTCGGCCAGGATGGCGCAATCGGAAGGGTCAAGACGTCGCGTGGATAGCCAGCGCAGATAATTGTGCGAATGCGCAATTTCCTCTGCTGAGGCTTCCGGTCTTGCTGTTCCGGCAAGTGACGCGCGTTGTTTGGCATTTTGTCTGGCGGCGTTTTGCGTGATGCGGACGAAGCGGGAGAGTTCTTTCCAGGTTTCCTTCAGTTGGCGGTCTGCCCATTGCTTGAACCATTCGGTGATGTCGTGTGACGGCACTGGTGTTTCTGCTAAGCGATCCTCGGCCGCGATGATGGCGCGCTCGGCCTCCGTCCATTCGAATTGGTCTAGGTAGGGGGTTGCGATGTATAACACCGGGCAGCCGCAGGCAGCTGCTTCGAGCACAATCGCCGAGGGTTCGTAGCAGTAGAGCACCTTGCTGCGCCGGAGAATATCGGCAATTTCTTCCGGCGGACGTGGAATGTCATGGCATAGACTGATTCCGTTTTGGCTGAGCCAAGCATCGACTTTCCCGCCAAATCCGAGGTATTTGTGTGCGTAAAAACAGAAACCGCTGCGCGCCTGATTGTGGCGATTCGCATCATTGTTGAAAATTCGTGCATCGATCACGGGCAGGTGCAGGCGATTGGATGCGATATCGGGCGTCAGAACCCATGCATCCCAATGAAACAAGATGTCAGTCGGCGCCAGCTTTTCGTCGCCACCTAGGTGTCCTGGTTTGTTGAGCAGCCAGCGGACGGTGACATCCTGGCCCAGTGGATTACCGCTGACGATTTCCGGATAGACGGCAATACCCGGTCGTCCTGCTCGTTGATGGCGTTGGCGCAAGGTATCGTCAAGTTTTGGCGTGCGCAGAAATGGGCTGGTGTTTTCCGCCGTGATGTAAGCTTCGTAGCCCTGTTCGTTTAAAACATGGCAGAGGTAGTGTGTTGCCCGAATGCCGGCCGAGGTCTGGCGATAATCCCCCGTAACGATGTAGTAAGGATAATGTCGGCTGAGGAAGAAACTCGGATGTCGTTTCGGCATGGCTATCGATAGAGATTCGTCAGTTGCTTGGGCGTTCGGTCACGAGGCGTCGGTGGGGGCGTTTTCCACGCAGTCAATGTGAGGGTACTGCCGGTGAGTGGGTTGATGTGGTGACCGAGTAAATTTTCCTGGTTGTTCAGTCAGTTGGGTCGTTCAGATAGCCATCGAGTTGGAAGAAGCCAAGGCCAATGGTTGGGTGGGTAGTTTGCCTCTGCTAAATTTTATACGGATTGAAACTAGCGCTGAGGGCTTGTGGTTAACCCGCTAGACCCTAGAGTGGCGCACGTTGTATAAGCGGGGCGACGCACCTATCGATTGTAGTTCTATCACGAAGTTATTCCTCTGATCAGGCAACGCTGCGCTGCAGATCGCGCAGACTAGCGAGCAGCTACGGCGGTCTTGACTTTTATGGCACCTAATCAAACGCTATTAAACGAATTCCGTGTGTCTTGAGATAAGCCAGTTCAGCCAGGATTTCTTTTCTGTATTTTGGGGAGACGATCACAAGAACAACTTCCGGCTGAAGGCTGAGAATGGAGTCGGGAGAGGTGACGCGATATCCCATTAATCCGGATTTCTGTTTCCGTTTATTTTTGTCCGACAGCGCCAGAATATTGACGAAATGCAGTTTTGTTGTGGCGAGCAGTTCTATAACCCTGCCCCCTGCTGGATAAACAATCGTACGCGACCGCTTTTTTATGAGCTGGTCCAGCTTGCTGTCCACCGTTGTCGTTATACGGAGTTTGTCGGTGTGCGGGAGTGGCGGGGGATTCTCCCATTCCGTGAAATGGGGAGACGGTTGGCTGGACAGAAAGGCTTTAACTTCCTCCTCTGTCTTGGTGATGGCTTTGGGATCCAAGCGTTTTCTATTATCACCGTCTTTATCAAAAAAGCTGACAAGGAGAAATCTTTCGAGTTCTTTGTAAAAATCCAGCGGGATGATGCGTTTTGCTTCTGCTAGGAAATTGATATGTCCGTTGAATACTATGGAGTGCGACTCCCATGCGCCATCGGCTAGCGTTCCTCTGGTTCGAATAGGAAGGTTGTTTGAGAAAGCGATGGCGTAAGGAATGAACGAGAGCTTTCTTTTTACGGCAGCAAAAAGAATCGGGGCAAGATACATCAGCTTGCCGTTGAATCTTCTGATTTCCGCTTCTTTGCTTTTTAACGCCCGGGTTGAATAGAGGGCGAAGCCGTAGTCAATTGGGCGAGTCATGAAATGGTGGGACAGCATTGTATGGTCGGCTACGCCCAGCAGGTCATGGAAAGCTTTGGTTCCGGGAACTTCAATGGTTCCGTTCCGACGGAAAAGAGAGTGCCAAGAATTGAAGATGGTAACATCCTCGCCGCTTGCAGCAGCTGCATCGATCAACTCAAAAGGATTTATGCCGGGAGCAAAAACGGCATCGTCCGGGGCCCCAAATATGTAGTCGTAATTATCGTAGTTGTTCTTCCAGAAGAAGAAGAGATTGTCGTCAAGTCCCGATCCTGGGTTGGTCGAATATTTGATCAGCGAGTTTTTCGATAATTCTTGAGCAATGGGGTTGTTTGCATCTGAATCTGCGACGCAAATTTTATATGTATTATTCCCTTTATATGCTTTCAATATGTCCTTGCACTGTTCTAAAAGCGAAAGCAGTCGGTTATTTCGCTTGTAGGTAGTAATTAAAATACAGATGCGTAGATTCATTTTGCGGTGTTGTTTTTATAAGATGGTGAGTGGCTATTCTGTGAATTGCCTCATGTGACAAATTTTCTGCTAGGATTTGGCCTTGGGTTTTGGTGCGGTTCAAGAAATGAGGCGCTAAAATTTGCAATGCGAAATGTGGGAAATGTCTTTCCGCCAAAGCGTTACATCGCGTTTCCACATAATCCCTTCTCGCACAATTCGCGCCGGACTTCCCGCGATGATTACACCATCGCAAAACTGCCCGGACGTCACTGACTTCATGCCAATAATGCTGTTGTTGCCGATGCGGCACCCACCCAGCAGTGCCGCATGTAAGCCGCACCAAACATGATTTCCCACATCAATGTTTTTTCCGGAGTTCAATCTATCGCCTGTTGTCGCATCAAAGATGGGATGGGTGTCGGTCTGCCATAACTCAATGCCATGTGAAAGCATGCAGTCGTCTCCAATTTTAATGTGTCCATAACATGCCACTGCGGTAAAGCTTTCGAATGAGCACCCAGATCCTGTAATAAAGCGTCCTTTTGTGCCAAATACAAAGTTGGCATTATCAAATATCTGGTTTTTGCTTCCTATTTCGACGGATGATTCTTGCCCCCAAAAAGTAAAACTACATGCATTTGGTATGCTGGTTTCATCGCCAATTGCTATTCGGTTATTTCGGGCGAAAAGTATATTTCCTTCCCAGTGGCTTGTTTCATCCCCACCCCAGCGGACGTGCCCATTTTTCGGGAGAGATACGTTTTTTCCCAATTCGATGGTATTGCCCAAATGATCTGCATAAACAACCCCTGCACCGCTGCTTATTGATGCAAAGTGAATTACGGGGTGCGCCTTCTCGCTTTCAATGATGGTATCGATGAAGCAGTGGGGTACATTAAGCGAGGTTAACTGGCGATCAAGTACGCTGAAGTTTTCTAACGAGGTGCTTATTATGACAAATAAATTTTTTATTTCCGGCAGGTGATGTGGCGAAATGTAGCTGTATTCTGGGTGACGACTGGCTGCGGTGGCGTTGTTGTCTGTGACGTAGCGGAATCGATATCGATTTTCCAGCCACTCTCTATTTCGAGAAAATTCGTTGCCTAACCCCATGATACAAATGTCTTTTCCTGCCAGGATTTTTTCCATGACGATACCGGTGTGTTAATCAGGGATGGCCAGCGTTTTCCACGAAACCGTCTTCAACGACGGGGCAAAACGTTTGATGAATGCCCCCAAGGAGGCTTCCTGATCTCGCTCCGAACTGAAAACGACGTAATCAATTTCATCGGCATGGGATTCCAGCCAGGTTGGGGGATTGATCGGCAGGCCTAAAAGATGCTGATTTTGGCGCGTGCTGTTCGAGTCGAGACAACACGCGATGTGTAATCCTAATTTACGGGCTTCTAGGATAAGCAATGCGGAAATGAATACTGTCCCGAGAATTGCGATGCGGGAGGCTTGGGGGAATGACGCCAGAATATTTTCGCCCGCCTCTCCTCGTGCGGCCCATGCAAGCAAGGCGCGGGTTGCCAGCGCTCTGTCGGGGGCTGCAGCCTGAGCAGCCGATAAAGGAAGTCTGGCATCGTACCCATTCTGGGAAAGTATGAGGGCGAGCGGCAGCAATGGGTAAAAGCTATCGCTGTGCGCCGGAATGTTCGCGGCGGCCTTGTCGAAAAGGGATTTCAGTTTGCCGAGGGTCGCTCGCGGGAGGTCCTCTGACGAAGTGCGGATAACCTCGCGCTGCGCCTTATAGCGTGCAAGGTAGCTTTCAAATACCCCTTTGTCTTTGGCGTATTGGGGGGTTTTGCTTGAAAGGGATTTGAGGATCTCGTAAATCTTGATGACAGGAGTGGCCGGGTCGATGCGGTTCAGACCTTGAGCGCTGTGCTGGCGGCACCGGTATAGGGGCTTGCTGATGAATCCAACGGAGCCCTTTATGTTCATCATGGCCGGCCACAATACATCACCACCTTCCCAGGAGACTTCTTGCTTTGATGCCTCGCGATCGTAGTAGGTCTTGCTGATGAGGCGTTCCTGGAAATGCTTTCTGGTGAACATGATTGTGGATGGGTGTGGCCACAAAAGGTCGGATGGATAGCTGGATATGTATTCGCCCAAAGGATAAATTCTGTCGTTTTCCTGGGAAGCAATACGCTCCTGAATGACCCTTCCTTGTGCGTCAATGCAACAGGCGTTAACCCATACGGCGGTCATGCCTGCGTTGCTGGCTAGCATGCTCATTTGCTCGGCGAGCATCTGCGGTTCCAGAAGGTCATCGTCGCAAGGGATGACGACAAAATCCCCCCGCGCTATCTTGATGGCAGACGCCCAGTTGAAAGATGCAGAGAGTCCAGGGGTGTTTCTAACGTAGCGAATACGCTCATCCTTGAGACTCAATATGATTTGCGGTGTTTCATCGGTGCTGCCGTTATCGAGAATGAGGAATTCAAAGTCGCGATAAGTCTGAGCGAGAATGCTTCGAATGGCCTCTTTCAGATAGCCAGCACGGTTGTAAGTAATCAGAGCAACAGTCAGGGGGATGTTCAAGAGTATTTCGCCTTCGCGAGATGTTTTGCCCACGTTGCCAGGCGCCGGTCAAAAGGAAAGGTTCGGTGGTAATGAAAGACCGAGCCTTTTGAGTATTCATAGAGATGGTGTGGCCCGAGTTCAGGCGGGGGGGGATTATCTGACACGTCGTCAGGGAAGCGCGAAATCTCCTCGCCTTGGCAAGCACGAAACCAGTCCGCTGGCTGGTGCCCGAATACCGCCCTGAAATCAAAAGGACGTTTTGCTTCCGGTGCGACTTCGGCGTAGTGCCGATTCAGTGCCCGGTGGGTATGTGAGCCTGAGAAGCGGTCACGTATCTCGGTAGCCGCGTTGGCCGATAGCCGATGGCGTTCCTCGGGGTCTTCGGCGAGCCGGTTCAGGGCATCGGCAAAGCTTTCAGGGGAGGTGATCCGCAAGCCGGTTTCTCCATGGCGTACCAAGTGACGTTCGGCGGGATTATCCAGGACGATGGGCACGACGCCCATGGCCATTGCTTCCAGCAATGCGTTTTCCGTCGTTCCATAGTGCAGTGGGTTGAGCAGATAGACGAATACATCCAGCTCGGCCAGTACTTGCGCGATATCGGTGCAGTAGCCGCGCAGATCGAGACGGTGCGAGATGCCCAGGGCTGCGGCTTGGTCTTGTAGTTCGGCCCCGGTCGTTGGGTCACCGACCAAAATGAGGCGGAAATCCGGCGTCGTCACTGCGGCGAGATAGGTCAGCAATTCGGGATGCAGCTTGGCGAAATTCAATGTGCCGACGTAGCCTGTCCGGAGCGATGTGCGAGGAGGGCGTGATGTGGGTGCTGGCAGGTCCTCAAAACCGCCAGAACTGAAGACGGTATCCATACGCGAGTGTATCGCCGGTTCTAACTGCGCCAGGGCGGACAGTGCCGGGTGCTCGAGCGAACAAGGTGACGTGAATAGGAAGCGATGGGGGGCACGGACGAAATCCGGCAGGATCAGCGGTGGGTGTAGGCCGGAGACATGCGCCCAGACGATGAGCCGCATGACCGGCAAGCTGTCGGAACAAAGCCAGGCCGCAATTGCCGGGTGATGCCACCATTCGAGTTGGACGATGTCGGCATCCGCTGCCAGTTGATTGAGTGTATCCATCGAAGGGCAGACCAGCACGGTGCCGCCGTGCGCCTGGACATGCTCGACGAATTGGCGTTTCTCTGGGGCTTCGAGCATGGCAATGGTATGTCGAACTCCATCTTGTGCACAAGCGGATTCCTCTACCAGACGGGACAACACCTTGCCGACACCACCTCCGAGATGGGCTGTGACGTGCAGAATATTGAGATCACGCACGGTACGATGTCAGCTGCAAGAGGCTAGCGTTACGATTTTGTTTGTCAAGCCAGCTTCCCGTACTTGCCGGACGATGGCGTCCCGGTACATGACCGGCAGGACAACAATGGTCATTTGCGCATCGGTCACCGTGCCTGGAGCCTCGATCTTCAGGGATCTGTTCCCCACCCTAAACTCGATCCCTTGTCGAGCAGGGTTGCTGTCGACCAATTTGACGACATCGCATTCGTCGAAATTTCCGTTCAGCAGCTGCGCAGTCGACGCCCCGATACCCCAGAGAACGAGCTTTTCCTGGTCCTCCTCCAGCTTGCTGATGAATGGCTTTAGATTTTCACGACATGCCGTTTCGTATTCTAGCACCGCTGTTTCGGTGTGTATTTCGCGTACGACAGGGGTTTTACCCCCAATACGGAAAACCCCGTACAGGACATGGTATCGGGCACATTTCAAATAGCTTTTCGTTTGGATGAGCGTTAGGCCGAAAGCGCCGGAGAGATTCTTCAGTGTGTCCGCTGTGAAATGGATTAAATGTTCATAGGTGAAGAAGAAATACGCCGGCATGTCCACGCCAGAATATTTGCTTGCGTCAGGCACTTCAATGAACAATATTCCATCGTCTGCGAGCATTGCCTTGACGTTTTCCATTGCCTGCCGGATATCTAGGATATGTTCGAGCGTGTGGCTGAAAACGATCAGGTCAAATTTTTGTGCGGGCGCATTCAGGAAACTGCCGGCAGCCGCCGCATTGCCTATGATCGCTTTGATGCCCGCCTGTTGCGCAGCGGCTATGTTGGCCGCCGATACATCCACCGCTGTGACATTTATGTACCCCCTCCGCACCATGAATTCGGAAAACTCCCCGACCCCGCTGCCCAAGTCCAGAATCCGGCTTTCGGCGTCGATATAAGGTTTAACTGCTGAAAGAATGTTCTCGAAATATTCCGTAGTAACGGCCTCTCCGAATGCCTCGGCATACCTGATGGTCTTGGCCATGGAGTCGTAGTAGCGGTCAAAGTCTGCTTGGCAGGCTATGGTGTCGACATAGACCGTGCCACAGTTCGAGCAAACAGCGTTATTGCTTACCGTGTCCGGGAAATGGCTACCCATGATCTTGAGGTTGCCGCAAATCTCCGACAGCACGGTTCTATCGTTTTCGTTGCAAATGGGACAGCATCTGCTGCCTTCATAGATTGGCATATCTTTCCTCGAGCTTTTCCAGTGTTTCATTCAGACGAGGATCGATGCGCATTCTGCGTGCGTCCTCGCGCAGCCAGGCCACTGTTTGCCACAATCCTTCTTCAAGGGGGATTTCCGCTGACCATGCCGGAACCAGCGACTTGATTCCGGCGTTGCTGAAGGTTGCGTCGGACAACTTGGCTACAGTGAGTTCCCGCTGACCACCCAATTCGCTATCCAGCACGGCTTCGGCCGGAATGTGAAGAATACGCGGGCGTGTGACACCCAGCGCATGGGAAAGCATTTCGGTTACCTCGTTCCATGAATGGACAAAATCGCTGGTGATGTGCACGGCTTGCCCAATAGCTTTTGTGTTGCCGAGCAATGCGACAAATGCGCGGGCAAAATCACTGGCGTGCGTGAATGTCCACCGATTGGTTCCGTCACCACCGATCAGGAGCGGCTTTCCCATGAGTGCCCGCTGTGGCGCAGTGAAACAGTTATGCCCCAGAGCGACCGGCACGATGGTGTCGTAGGTGTAGCCAGGACGTACGATCGTCAGGGGGAATCCTGCTTCCTCATGCAGGCTGACAAATTCTCTTTCGGCCCGGATTTTTCCGGCAACGTAGCTGCATGCCGCATCAGGTGCGTATTGCGGTGAATTTTCCCGAAATGGCAGGTTTGCCGGATCTCTCTGATAAATCGCTTCCGAACTTACGAAGATGAACTGACCCGTCCGTCCACGAAATAATTCGAAATCCTCTCGCGCTTGTTTCTCGTCGAAGCAGATGAAATCGGCGACGACATCGAATTCCTGGCGACCCAGTGCCGCGAGTGTGGCAGAGCGGTCTCGGATATCTAGCTTGAGTTCCTGGACGCCAGCCGGCGGTGGGCGGCGGGTTGCTCGTGTGGCTGCCCGATTGAGTGTCCAGACCTCATGTTCGAGCGAAAGCGCCTGAGCAGTGCAGTGCCAACTGATATTTCCTGTGCCGCCGACAATCAGTATTTTCATGCGACGGGTTGCAGACGGAAGTACTTTCCGGCAACGAGGCGATCGCGAATATCGGCTGCCTGCTGGTCAATATCGTCATGAAGGGCATAAGCCATGGCGCCACATTTGGCGCAGGTTTTGTCATCCTTGCGACAGCCCGCAAGATGCGCAAGGCGATGTTCGTTGATGCGTTGTCCCAGCCAGATATCTTTCAGTGATTCATCTTTTACG
>JACCDS011995113.1_pt1 | contig 11636 bp, 10 predicted proteins | sample 7446441 | NCBI WGS metagenome assembly JACCDS01 (sample SAMN15323445, study PRJNA562643) | freshwater metagenome | isolation source: river surface water | place: USA:Blue River Watershed | collected 2017-08-17 | reverse complement strand
GACCCACCCTTGAGGATGTACGAACACAACACTGGCGACAAGACCAGCGAGACCACCAGGGACACCGCCAGCGCCATGGCAATGGTCAAGGCCAGGGGCGCGAACAGCTTGCCTTCAATGCCTTGCAATGTCATCAGCGGCAAGAACACCAGGATGATGATGACGATGCCAAAGATGGTGGGCGTGGCCACTTCTTGCGTGGCATCCAAGATCAAACGCAAGCGGGAGCCGCCACTGGCGCCGGCCTGTCCCAAGCGGTGAAACACGTTCTCCACCACCACCACCGTGGCGTCCACCATCAGGCCAATGGCAATGGCCAGCCCCCCTAAGGACATCAGGTTGGCCGAGATGCCATAGCGGTTCATCAGAATGAAGGTGGTCAGCGGCGCAATCACCAGGGTGGCCACCACAATCAGGCTGGAGCGCACATCGCCCAGGAAGATAAACAGCACGATGACCACCAGGAAAATGCCCTCGATCAGCACTTTGCCCACGGTCCACAGCGCCGCGTCGACCAGCTCGGTGCGGTCGTAGTAAGGCACGATCTGCAAGCCGCCGGGCAGCATGCCCTTGGCGTTGATTTCGTTCACCCGGTCTTTGACGCGCGACACCACTTCCTTGGCATTGCCTCCGCGCATCATCAGCACGATGCCCGAGACCGACTCGGTGTAGCCGCCCTTGATGATGGCGCCCTGGCGCACCTCATGGCCCAGGGTGACGTCGGCCAGATTCTTGACATACACCGGCGTGCCGTTTTGCTCGCGCACCACGATGTTGCCAATGTCTTCCAGGCTGCGGATCAGGCCCACGCCGCGAATCAGGTACTGCTCAGCGCGCTGGGGCAAGATGCCACCGCTGGCATTGGCATTGTTTTGCGCAATGGCCTCATACACCTGCTGGATGGTCACGTTGTAGTGGGTCAGGCGGTCGGGCTTGACCAGGGCCTGGTATTGCCGCACATAGCCGCCCTGCGAATTGATTTCGGCCACGCCAGGAATCGAGCGCAGCAAGGGCCGCACCACCCAGTCTTGAATGATGCGCCGCTCGGCCAACTCTGCGGGCGTCAGCTCGCGCTCGCCGTCCTTGGGATGGTCCAGCGTGTATTGGTAGACCTCGCCCAAGCCGGTGGACACCGGGCCCAGCACCGGCGTGATGCCTTGCGGCATGCGCGGCGTCACCTCGATCAGGCGCTCGGTGACCAGTTGCCTGGCAAAAAACACATCGGTCTTGTCGGTGAACACCAGGGTGATGATGGACAGGCCGCTTTTGTTCAAGGAGCGCATTTCCACCAAGCCCGGCAGGCCGGTGAGCGCGATCTCCAGGGGCACGGTGACGAAGCGCTCGATTTCCTCGGGAGAGCGTCCGGTGGCTTCGGTCGCAATTTGCACCTGGACGTTGGTGACGTCCGGGAAGGCATCGACCGACAAACGGGTCGCCTCACGAACGCCAAAGGCGCACAGCATCAGCGCCAAGGCAGCCACCACCAGGCGCTGCGTCAGTGCAGCGCGAATCAGTGCAGTCAGCATGGCCTCACTCCAACTCGGCGCGCTTGCGCTCGTTGTTCAAATGGAAGGCGCCCTCCACCACCACTTGCGCGCCCTCGTTCAAGCCTTGCTGAACCGCGCGCAGGCCGCGCGAGCTGTTGCCCAAGGTGACGGGCGTGAGCTTGAATTGGCCGGGCGCGGTTTGCACATACACATGGTCGCGGTCGTTTTCACGCACCACCGCGGCTTCGGGCACAGCGAGTTGTTGCACCGGCTGGCCGGTGATGCGCAGCGTGGCCAGCATCTGGGGCTTGAGCGTGCCCTTGGGGTTGTCGACCTGGGTGCGAACCGTCAAGGTGCGGGTCTCGGGGTGAATGGTGTCACTGACGAACACCACCTTGCCGTTGAAATGGCGCGAACCCAAGGCGGGCACCTCGATGTCCACTTGTTGGTCGAGTTGCACCGAGGCCGCAGCCTGCTCGGGCAAGGCGCCCACCACCCACACGCGCGACAAATCGGCCACGGTGAACAAGGGGTCGCCCGGTTGCGCCACCTGGCCGGTGCTGACTTTGCGCTCGACCACCACGCCGGAGCGGGTGGCCATGATGTTGGTCACCGAGGACAGCTGCCCTTTTTCACGCAGTCGCTCGATGGAGGCGTCCGACAAGCCTAGCAAGCGCAGTTGGTCGGTGGCCGCACGCCACTCGGCGCGTGCAATCGACAGCTCGGACTCGCGGCGTTGCAGTTCGGCCGAGCCGATCACATCGGCCTGGATCAGCTGGCGCGCACGGTCCACCGCGCGCTCGGCCAGCGAGGTGGCGGCATGGGCGCGCAGATAGTTCAGCTGCGCTTGCGTCAATTCGGGGCTGCTCAGTTGCGCCAGCACCTGGCCGGCCGTGACGCGGTGGCCCACATCGACCAGGACCTCGGTGACGCGGCCGGTGACAGAGGCGCCAATGCGGGTGACCCATTGGTCGTTGGCTTCGATGCGGCCGGTGATTTCTTGCGAGGAGTCCAGGGTTTCAATGGCCAGGGAGGCCACCTTGAAGTTGCGCGCCATCTCGGGGGTGACACGCACCACCGAAGCATCGGTGCGCGCAGCGGCCGGTGCCGCCGGCGCCTTGGCGCGGTCGCAGGCAGACAACACGAGCACGCCACACAAAATCAGGCAGGTGCTCAGGCGTTGGGGAGTGAACAAAGGGGTTTTCATGTCAGGTATCCTGTTCGTTCAGGGCTGGGCGAGTTCGCGCCCAGTCAACACATCAATTTCGATGGCGGCCGCTTGCAACTGGAAGCGGGCTTGCAGCAGGTCGGCGCGCACGCTGCGCAGCACGCGCTGGGCATCGAGCACGTCCAGAATGCCGCGCTCGCCAAACCGGTAGGCCGCCTCGGACACGCGCAGTGCGGCCTCGGCTTCGCGAATGGCACCGCTGCCCAGGCTGTCAACGCGCAGGCGCGCCATTTCCAGGGCCGCCCAGGCGGCGTCGAGTTGCAGGGTCAGCTCGCTCTCGCGCGATTCCAGCCGGGCCTGTGCGCGCACCAACTCGGCACGGGCTTCGGCCTGCGGGCCTTGGCGCTGGTCGAGCAAAGGCATTTGAATGCTGGCGCCCACCATGCCCTGGCGCACTTCGGGCTCGCGGGTTTGCGCATAGCGAATTTCCACGCCGGGCCAGCGGCTGGCTTGCGCTTCGCGCACGCGCGCGCGCTGGCGCTCGACCTCGGTGCGCAGGGCTTTGAGCTCGGCGTTTTCGCTGCGCACCGCCGTGCGCAAGCTGTCGCGGTCGAACTTGGGCAGCGCATCTTCCAAGCTGGCGCGCAACCGCCAGCCCGCAGGCAACTGGCCTGCGGCCAGCTGGTTCAGGCGGATGCGGGTTTGCTCCAGGGCCAGCTGCGCCGTTTGCTGTCGCTGGCGTGCATGAATGGCTTCGGCATCGGCCTTGATGATTTCATAGCGCGGCGCCTCGCCACTGTTGACGCGCAAGCGCACCCGGTCTTTGGTTTGCTCCAGCAGGATCAGGCCCTCGCTGGCCGCCTGCACCTCTTCCTGGCGCAACACCACCTCGTAGGCCAGTTGCCGCACATGCGCAATCACTTCGCGCTGCGTCAGCAGCACCTGAACCTTTTGGTAGGCAATGCCTTCGCGCGCAATGGCGCTGCGGGCCTCGCGCACTTGCGGGTTCTCCAGCAACTGGGACGCCCCCCAACTGGAGACAGCGCCCTGGGCGCTGCTCACGGGTGCTTGCGCGCGCCCGCCGCTCCACTCCAGACGGGGGTTGGGCAGAGCTTGCGCGGTTTGCAGCGCGGCCTGGGCCTGGGCCTGGCCGAGTTGCGCCTGGTTCAGCGCGGGATTGAAGGCCAACACGGTGCGCACCAACTCGGGCACGGAATACGTGGGCGGCGTGCCCGCCAGCGGCGCCTGGGCCCCAGCCCAGCACGCTTGCCAACACAAGCACAAAACCAACAGACGCCTCATTTGCATGATTCGTTTCATCCAATTCAACTGTTCAAGGGAACCTCTTTGACAAGAGGCATTATGACCGGGTCAGACAGCCGAGATGGGCGGCCTCAACCACACAGGGCCGCACCAATCGTCTGGCATCAGCGCAGGAGACGACGGCTGGTCGTGGCGCAAGCCCACAGTGAAGCGGATCATAGCTTCAGGCTGACGGCGTTCTTCGGCATCGGCAACCTCTGCCTCCAGCGTCATGGCATGCTCCATGGCCAGGGCCACGACCGGCTCTTGCGACACCCCTTTGGCAGCGGGTGTGGTCAGGCTCACGCAGAGCAGCGCGAACAAGCCCAGCATGCAGACGCAGGCCATCCACAGTGACAGGCGCGCCTGGCGCCTTGCTAGTGACAGGTGATCCACAAGCCATTGAGTCGTGAGATTCATGGCTGAATTAAGCCACAAAGGTGGAAAACCTAAGGGCCGTCAGGCTTTTTTGGAGGTCGGCAAATTGACGTGCGTCAAGCTCTTGATAGGATGGTCACATCTCTCACGCTTTTGCACACAATGAACCCTGCCACCGAGTTATCGCAATCCCCGCTGGTACGGGTGGATGTCCACCCCGAGCACATCGCCTGTGTCACGTTGAACCGCCCCGCGCAACTGAATGCAGTCAGCCAGGCTTTGCGCGAGCAGTTGATCGCCACCTTGAATGCGCTCAACCAAGACCCTGCGGTGAAGGCCATTGTGATCACCGGCAGTGGGGAGCGCGCGTTTTGCGCGGGGCAAGACCTGGCCGAAGCCGCGGCCTTGCAAGCGGCCGACATCGTGCCCTGGCTGCAATCGCAGCGCGACATGTACCAGGCCGTGCGCAACCTGGACAAGCCCTGCGTGGCGGCGCTCAACGGTGTGACGGCGGGTGCGGGATTTCAAATTGCGATGTGTGCCGACTGGCGCATCGCCCATCCGGACACGCGCATCGGCCAACCCGAGGTGAAAGCGGGCCTGGGCAGCATTGTGGGCACCTACCTGATGAGCTTGCATGTGGGCATGAACCACAACGCGCAGCTCTCACTGTCTGGCGACCTGATCAACGCCCAACGCGGTTACGAGATCGGCTTGATCACGCAGTTGACACAAGGTGATGTGCGCGCCGAGGCTGTGGCCTGCGCCCAGGCCTTGGCACAACGGCCGACCACCGCCTTTCGCGAAACCAAGCGCTTCATGCGTGCGCTCACGCAAGCAGGCTTTGACGCGGCCGCACACGCGGGCATTGCCGCGCAACAAGCTTGTTTTGAGGCGGGCGAGCCGCAAGCGGCGATGGCGCGTTTTCGCAAATAAGCGCTCAGGCTTTCAGCACGCCCGTTTGCTGCAGATCCGCAATTTGCGCCTCGCTCCAACCGATCTCGCGCAAGATGGCGATGCCGTGCTCGCCCAGATGCGGCGCAGGCTTGGGCGCGGGCAAGGCTTGGCCATCAAAGCGCGGGGCCGAGCGGGCCAGGCGCACCCGCCCCACCCTGCCGTGGTCGATTTCCACACACGACTGGTTGTGCACCACCTGCGGGTCTTGAATCACTTCGGCACGTTCATTGACCCGGCCCATGGGCGCGCCCTCGCGGCGCATGGCGCTGACCAAATCCGCGGTGGTGAACTGGGCCATGGAAGGCTCCAGGGTTTCGCGCAACACCTTGGCGTTGCGACCGCGCATGGGCAAGGTTTTGAAGCGCGGGTCGTCGATGACTTCCGAGCGGTTGAGGGCGCGGCATTGGCCTGAGAACTCGGCTTGCTGCGGCGCCATGCTGGCGACAAAGCCATCGGCGGTTTTCCAGGGCTTCTGGCTGGCGCCAAATTCTGGAAACGGCGTGGGCGGCTCGTCGAGAAACACATGGTTGTACATGGCATCAGGCCACTGGAACATCAGCGTGGCGTCGAGCATGGCGATCTCAATTTTGCGGCCCTGGCCATCACGCTCGCGCGCAAACAAAGCAGCGCTGACGGCCTGGGCGGCAGTGAGCGCGGTGAGCTTGTCGCACACCGCGGTGGACAGCACCATGGGGTTGCCGGTTTGCGGGTCGCGCTGCGAGGCGCAGACGCCGCCCACCGCTTGAATGACCGCGTCGTAGGCCTTGTCAGCAGAGGCCGGGCCGGTCGCGCCAAAGCCTGTGATGGACAAATGGATCAGGCGCGGGTTGAGGCTTTTCAAGGCCGCATCGCTGAGCCCGAGGCGGTCCATCACGCCAGGACGGAAATTGTTGATGAGCACATCGCTTTGTTTCACCAAGGCCTGCAGCACGGCTTGGGCCGCCGGTGCTTTCAGGTCAAGGGCGATGGAGCGCTTGCCACGGTTGGAGGCAATGAACATGGCGGACAAGTCGCCTTTGGCGGGCCCGATCATGCGCGAGGTGTCGCCCTCATGGGACTCGACCTTGATGACCGACGCGCCCTGGTCGCACAGCATGGCAGCCGCAATCGGGCCGGAAAGCACGGTGGACAGGTCCAGGATGCGGACCGAAGCGAGGGGCAGTGTCATGAGGCTTTGTTTTCCATTTGTCGAATGAGTTCCCGCGCCTCGTCCCCTTCGGGGATCGGGCGTCCGCTGTCGCGCCATTCCACCGCGGCCTTGAAGCCTTGCTGCTGGGCATAGCGGCGAAACCACAGGCCTTCCGGGTTGTGGCGGGTGATGCCATCGAACACATTGGCCATCATCTGGGTTTGCTCCAGGCCCATGTTGAGCATGACCTGGTTGACCACCATCTTGTGCATGGCCAGGTGGCTGCTGGGCACACCGGCGATGCGCTCGGCCAAGGCCAGGGTTTCGGTTTCGAGTTGCGCCAGCGGCACGGCTTTGTTGGCCAGCCCCCAGTCTGCGGCCTCGCGCCCGCTCAAGGTGTCGCCGGTGAACATCAGTTGCTTGGCACGCAGTGGCCCCAGGCGAAAGGTCCACATGGCGGTGCTCGGGCAACCCCAGACGCGGGTGGGCATGTAGCCAATGCGCGCATCGTCGGCCATTACCAGCAAGTCGCAGCACAGGGCGATGTCGCTGCCACCGGCCACGGCATGGCCATGCACTTTGGCGATGGTGGGCTTGGGGCAGCGCCACAGGCTCATGAAGTCTTCGGTGTTTTGTTTCATGAAGGCGTAATCCACCATCGGATCCCAGGGTGTTTTTTCCTGCTGGCAAGGATGGTCGATCATGGCCTCGGCGCTTTCGGCCAGGTCGTAGCCGCCGCAGAAGCCCTTGCCCGCGCCTTCCACCACGATGACGTGAATGTCGGGGTTGGCCACGGCCCAGTCGACCGCGGCGCGGATCTCGCGCGGCATGGCCATGGAGATGGCGTTCAAACGCTCGGGCCGGTTGAGCAACAGCCGGGCAATGCGCGGGTGCGCGGGGTCGGCGGCGATGCGCAGGGTGGAGAAGTCGGGCATTCGAACGCTCCTGGCAGGGTTAAAGGGATTGGATGTCCATCATGATTTGGCGGGTGCGCAGGCTGCCGACGCCGCAATGCACATGCAGCAAGGCGCGCAGCTGGGCTTGCAGCTGGCTGCGCCACTCGGCGGGCCATTCGGCGCACATGCGCAAGGTGGCGGTGAACGGCATGCTCGAGTCCATGGCCGCTTGCAATGACTGCCACTGCAAACCGGGCAAGGCGTGGCGCTGGTGCGCGTCGTCGTGCGGCAGGCTGCGCAGGCCGCCTTCGGGCACCAGCTCGTACAAGGTGTTTTCGTCCAAGGGTTGCAAGCTCATGGTCTGCATGTCCAGTGCGGGCAGCAAGCCCACATCTTGCAGCAGCAACAGCTCGAAGGCGCGCAGCGCGGGCGCCGTGGTGCTGCTGACGCCGCCGGCCAGCACATGGACTGTCTGGCGGTACACATCGAACAGCGCCGGGTGCGGGTCGTCGCGGGCCAGCAAGCGCAACAGCAATTCGTTGAGGTAATAGCCCGAGAGCAAGGCCTCGCCGGTGGGCATCACATGGCCGCCCACCCACTCGGCGCCTTTGAGGGTTCGGATTTCGGCGTCACCGCTGTAGTCCAGCCGCAGCGGCTGCAGGGGCAGCAAAATCGGACGGAAATTGGATGTGGGCCGCTTGGCCCCTTTGGCAATCATGACCACCCGCCCACGGTGGCGGGTGAAGGTTTCCAGAATCAGGCTGGACTCGCTCCAGGGGTAACGGTGCAGGACGAACGCGGGTTCGTCATGGATGCGGTGGGCGACTGCGCTGGACTTACTCGTAGCCAAAGCTGCGCACCCGCGCTTCGTCGTCCGCCCAGCCCGAGCGGACCTTGACCCACAGCTCGATGAACACCTTGGCGTCCATGAGCCGCTCCAGCTCCTGGCGCGTCTCGGTGCCAATGCGTTTGAGGCGCTCGCCCTTGTCACCGATGACCATGGCCTTGTGGCCATCGCGCTCGACCACGATGGTGGCGGCAATGCGCACCATGCGGCTGACGGTCTTGCCGGGCTCTTCCTCGAATTTGTCGATGACCACGGTCGAGGTGTAGGGCAACTCATCGCCGGTCAGGCGAAACAGCTTCTCGCGCACGATCTCGCTGGCGAGGAAACGCTCGCTGCGGTCGGTCAACTCGTCTTCGGCATACCACCAGGGCCGCTCGGGCAAAAACTTTTCGCAAATGCCCAGCAAGCGCTCGATGTCCTTGGCGTTCTTGGCCGACATGGGCACAAACTCGGCAAAGGCATGGCGGCTTTGCATGTCGCGCAGCCAGGGGGCAATTTCGGCGCGGCGGTGCACGGTGTCGAGCTTGTTGGCAATCAGCAAGACCGGCGTTTTCTCGTTCAGCAAAGCCAGCACCTTGGCATCGCCCAAGGTGAAATGCCCGGCTTCCACGACAAAGAGCACCAGGTCCACATCGCCCACGGCGCCCAGCACGGTTTTGTTGAGCGAGCGGTTCAGCGCGTTGTTGTGCTGGGTTTGAAAGCCCGGCGTGTCCACAAAAATGAACTGCGTGGCGCCTTCGGTGCGGATGCCGGTGATGCGGTGGCGCGTGGTTTGTGCCTTGCGCGAGGTGATGCTGATTTTTTGCCCGACCAGGGCATTGAGCAAGGTCGACTTGCCCACGTTGGGGCGGCCCACAATGGCCACCAGGCCACAGTGCTGGGCGGTATCGGTCGTCATGCCTTGCTCTCCTTGAGGGCTTGCAGCATGGCAGCCGCTGCAGCCTGTTCGCCCGCACGGCGCGAGCCACCAATGCCACGCTCGCTGCGACCCAGCTCGGGAATTTCGCACTCGACATCAAAGGTTTGTTGGTGCGCCGCGCCCAGCGTGCCCACCACACGGTAGGCGGGCACCTTGAAGCGGCGCGCTTGCAGCCACTCTTGCAGCTCGGTCTTGGGGTCTTTGGCCGCGGCTTGCATGGAGGGGTTGATTTCCACCGCATCAAACAGGCGGTGCACCAAGGCCTCTGCCAGGTTGTAGTCGGCATCCAGAAACACGGCGCCAATCACGGCTTCCAGGGCGTCCGCCAAAATGGAGGGACGCTTTTGGCCGCCTGAGCGCAACTCGCCTTCGCCCAAGCGCATCAGGCCCGACAAGCCCAGGTCGAGCGCGAGCTTGTGCAGGGTTTCTTGCTTGACCAGGTTGGCGCGCACCCGCGACAAATCGCCTTCGGGCAAATCGGCCAGGGCCTTGAACAGCAGGCGCGACACTGCCAGGTTGAGCACCGAATCGCCGAGGAACTCCAGCCGCTCGTTGTGGTCGGCGCTGAAGCTGCGATGCGTCAGCGCCTGCGCCAGCAGGTTCGGGTTTTGAAAGCTGTATTGCAGCCGTTGCTGCAAGGCTTGGTGCGCAGGAGAGTCAGCCGACATGGTGCCTCAGTCAAACGCGCCAATGCGCTTGACGTTGCCAAAGTTCATCCAGACAAAGAAGGCCTTGCCCACGATGTTTTTATCGGGCACAAAGCCCCAGTAGCGCGAGTCCAGCGAGTTGTCGCGGTTGTCGCCCATCATGAAGTAATGGCCTTGCGGCACTTTGCAGACCACGCCCTCGACGCTGTAGCGGCACTGGTCCTTGAAGGGAAACTCGTCGGCGCCGGCAATGAAGGCCGGGCGGTCGATGTCGTTCAAGAGGCGGTGCTTTTTGAGCGGCCCCGGTGCGGCCGGGCCGCTGCCCGTGGGCATGGTTTCCTCAAACTGCTTGATGTAGCGCAGGCTGTCTTCTTCGAAGAAGTCGGGCAAGCCTTGCTTGCCCACCGGCTGGCCATTGACCGTGAGTTGCTTGTTCAGGTAGGCCACCTCGTCGCCGGGCACACCGACCACGCGCTTGATGTAGTCCAGGCTGGGCTTGGGCGGGTAGCGAAACACCATGACGTCGCCGCGCTGCACCGGGTTGCCGTCGGTGATCTTGGTGTTGATCACGGGCAGGCGCACGCCGTAATGGAACTTGTTGACCAGGATCAGGTCGCCCACCAGGAGGGTGGGGATCATGGAGCCCGAGGGAATCTTGAACGGCTCGAACAGAAACGAGCGCAGGATGAAGACCACGATGATCACGGGGAACAGGCCGGCGGTCCAGTCCAGCCACCAGGGCTGGCGCAGGGCTTCTTCGCGCGCTTGCGACAGGTCGACATCGACTTGCTGGATGCCCATTTTTTGCAACTCGGCACGGCGCTCGGCCTCGCGCTGGGCCAGCAGCTCGGCCGCGGCCAGGCGCTGCGGCAGGAAGTACAGCCGCTCGGCCACCCAGTAAACGCCGGTGACCACGGTGGCCATGAACAGCAGCAGCGCAAAATTGCCTTCGAGCATGCCCACATACCAGGCGCCCACATAGCTGGCAAAGGCGGCCAGCACGAACGCTGTGAGGGTGGACATCATTCGTCCACCTGCAGGATGGCGAGGAAGGCCTCTTGGGGCACTTCCACCGAGCCGATTTGTTTCATGCGCTTCTTGCCTGCTTTCTGCTTTTCCAAAAGTTTGCGTTTGCGGGTGATGTCACCACCATAGCATTTTGCCAGCACGTTCTTGCGCAGGGCCTTGATGGTTTCGCGGGCGATGATGTTGGCGCCAATGGCGGCTTGAATGGCCACGTCGAACATTTGGCGGCTGATGATCTCGCGCATCTTGGCAGCCACGGCGCGGCCGCGGTACTGGGCCTGGGTGCGGTGCACGATGATGGACAGGGCATCGACCTTCTCGCCGTTGAGCAAAATGTCGACCTTGACCACATCGGATGCGCGGTATTCCTTGAACTCATAGTCCATGGAGGCGTAGCCGCGGCTGACCGACTTGAGCTTGTCGAAGAAGTCGAGCACGATTTCGCCCAGGGGAAGCTCATAGGTCAGCATGACCTGGCGCCCGTGGTAGGACATGTTGAGCTGAACGCCGCGCTTTTGGTTGGCCAGGGTCATCACCGGGCCCACATACTCTTGCGGCATGTACAGGTGCACCGTGACGATGGGCTCGCGGATTTCCTTGATGCGGCCGAGGTCGGGCATCTTGCTCGGGTTCTCGACCAGGATCACGGTGCCGTCGTTCAGCTCCACCTGGTAGACCACGCTGGGCGCGGTGGTGATCAGGTCCTGGTCGAACTCGCGCTCGAGCCGCTCCTGCACGATCTCCATGTGCAGCAGGCCCAGGAAGCCGCAGCGGAAGCCGAAGCCCAGAGCCTGGCTCACCTCGGGTTCGTAGCGCAGGCTGCTGTCGTTGAGCTTGAGCTTCTCCAGCGCGTCGCGCAACGCGTCGTACTCGCTGGCCT
>JACCDS010270683.1_pt1 | contig 11639 bp, 7 predicted proteins | sample 7446441 | NCBI WGS metagenome assembly JACCDS01 (sample SAMN15323445, study PRJNA562643) | freshwater metagenome | isolation source: river surface water | place: USA:Blue River Watershed | collected 2017-08-17 | reverse complement strand
GCTGATTCGCCTTCAGTGCATAAGTCAGCGCGTCTGGCTTTTTGGCCTTGGCAAGCAGCCATGCCATGTTGTTGAGCACCACATAGTTTTCCGGCTGTACCTTGACGACCTTTCCGTACCAATCAAGAGCAGATTTTTCGTCCGCACGACGCAAGGCGACATCGCCGACATACGCCATGAAAGTGACGTCAGCCGGGTACTTCCTAAGCCATTGATCAGACAACTTTGTTTTCTCGGCTTCCAGGTTCAAGGTATCGAGCACCCGGTAGAGCTTCATCGCGAGCGGCGTCGATGGCTGAAGATCAAAGGCCTGGCGATAGGAGCGTGCTGCAGCTGGCCAGTTTTTCGTTGCTGCTTCGAAATCACCCGTCAGCGCCAGCGTATTGGCCTGGTTCGGATGCTGCGACTGCACCTGCTTCAACAATGAACGCTCGTCATCCAACCGGTTGGCGCCCATCTCCAAGGACAACAAAGCGGCCTGAGCATCAAAATAATCAGGCTTGATGGCCAGCGCTTTTTTTAGTGACACAACCGCCGCCTGGGGATCTCCATTCGCCGCATGCGCCTCTGCCATCCGCAAGTAGGGGTAAGGCGAGTTCTGCTTCAGAGCAGCGACGGATCGATAGGTACTTGCAGCCTGGTTGAAATCGCGTACCGCGAAATAGCTCTCAGCCAAGGCAATCAAGATATCCGACCGATTCGGAATCGCCGCCGCCGCCTCCTGCGCCGCAGCCATGGCCTGTTTGGCCTCCCTTGCTTCGGTCAACACCTTGATGAGTGCCAGCCTTGGCCCCGCATCGGAGGGGGCGGCGCGGATCGCTGCCTTCAGCGCCTCGACGATTTCTGCCCTGCTCGCTCCCATCTGAGCCTTCAGACCGACAACCGCCAATCTCGCACTGGTGTTCTGAGGATCGGCGGCAATCATCTTCTCGAAGCGAGCGACGGCGTCTTGAGGCCTCTTGGCCTGCACATCCAAATCGGCAAGCCCTCTGGACGCCGCAAAATAGCGAGGCGACATGGCAAGCGCCTTCTCAAAAGCAGAACGCGCCGCATCTTGATGCCCCAACATGTTTTGAACATGCGCCCGAAGCACCAGTGGCTCCGGATCCTCGGGATGTTTTTTCTCGAGTGCGGCAATCGCAGCCAATGCGTCGTCGAAATTCTTCTTGGAAATATAAGTGGAGATGAGCGTCAAGTCTGCCGTGGAGCCGGCATCTGCGGCCGATATTGCGCGCAGATCAGCAATACCCTCCACCTCTCGACCTTCACGGATCTTCGCCATGGCGAGCATCGTGCGACTGCGCACGTCACCCGGATCGATGGCAGCCGCCCGTGCGAAAAACGATTCGGCCTTGCGGACGTCACCTTCAATCAAGGCGGCCTCCGCAGCTGCAGAATAGACGCCCGGCGTGGTCGCTGCCTGGTCCATCAACGGCTGGAGAGTCGCTGACGCCCTGCTTGCATTTCCCATTCGAATATAGGTTCTCGCGAGCAGCAGGCGCACACCCGGCGAGACCTTCGCGAAATCGGTGACCACGGCCTTGTTCAAATAGGATTCAGCCAGGGTCAAGCCACCCAGCTGGAATTGAACGGCACCTGCAACATAAAGGACACGACCATCGTCACCCGCGACCTTCAACAGCGCCGGCAACCTGTCGGCCGCGAGTTGATATTTGTGGTCGCTATAGGCGGTGACGACGCCGTAGTACAGCGTCTGCGGGTGATTTGGCAACTGTTTGCGGAGCAACTCCCACTGCTCGCCAGCCTGCCCCAACTCACCGTCCTTCAGCAGAACGTTCAGCGCCTGCTGATGCGCCTGCAAGTTCGAAGGGTCGAGCTGGATAGCCTTTTGCAATGCAGCCAGCGCATCACGGGGCTGATTCTTCAATGCAAGCAACTCGCCATTCAATTGCCACACCTCGGAGCGCTTCGGCTGCGCCGCCAACAGCGCGTCCATCGCAACAGAAGCCTCGGCAAGTTCGTTTTGCGCGGCCAGCATTCTGATGTTCAGCAATTTGGCCAACACATTGGTCGGGTCGGCCTGATTGGCGGCGTCGAGTTCGGATTTCGCCTCCTTTAAATGACCCAAGCTGAAATGAGCCACGGCAAGAGAAGCGGACAGATCAGACTGCGCGGATTTGTCCACCAACTTCATAGAGCCGTACTGTCGAAGGAGGTTCTCCCATTCGCCCTTGGCCACGAGAATTCTGGCGCCGAGCGGCACTGTCTGATCGGCCGGGAAATTCAGTTCAGCGGCCTTCGAGATCTCGATGGCGGCACCGGCAGCATCACCACTTTCCAGCAACATTTTTGCCAACAGAAAGCGCGCATCTGCGGAATTCTGATTTTTTTGCAGCGCACTTTTCACGTAAATCATGGCGGCACGACGATCACCACGATCCATACTGACTTTGGCCGAAGACAGCAACTGTTCCGCGGAATCGCCAAAGCACCCCGCCAGCGATGCCGCAGCCAGCAGACAGAGCAGCGAATACGCGCCTAGTTTATTTCTCACCTGAAGCCCGATAAGTCGTGAATTGGTTGGCGCCGCAAACCCGCACATTGCGCGCACTGTGGCCGATTTCTGGCCAAGCAAATGTCGATTGACATCGCAACAACGGGCTCATCAAACCCCATTCTTGCAGCCAGCGGCGGCGTACAAATAGAAACCTGCTCGTTCGGCAGGCTCGGAGCATGCTAACCCAGCGACCCTCGTCAACGCTGCCGCCTCGGGGCCACCAAACAGGGGGTGCAGCCACGTCAGGAAGGCCATCAGCGGATCGCCAGCGACGGCGTGAAGACAAGGTTGGCACCATGACGCCGCGCCGGGTGACTGAGCACGAGGTCGACACGCGCGCCTGGCAGGCCCAGCAGGCCAGCAAGCTCCGCGTCGACGTCCAACAGCAAGCGCCGGTGCTCAAGGCCCGCGTTGAGCCATCCGATCGACGCACGCATCAGATGCCGGTATCGTGGTTGCAGGTGCCCAATTTGGTGGGCCTGACGCGGAGGGCTCGATGCGTAGAAAACTATTGTTCGTTGCGGAAGGGGTTTCGCTGGCGCACGTTGCCCGACCCACGGTGCTTGCAGGCGCAGTTGATCCGCATGCTTACGACGTCGCGTTTGCCAGCAACGGTCAATTTCCGGTGTGTGCGCCCAGCCCCGACTGGGAATTCCACCCCATCGATTCCATCGACCCGACGATATTTCTCGAGAGGCTGGCGCAGGGCAAACCCGTTTACACCGAATCTGAACTGACGAGCTACATCAACGCAGATATCGCGCTGCTGCAAAAGGCCAAACCCGACTGCGTCATCGGCGATTTTCGGCTGTCATTGACCATCGCTGCCAGGTTGGCCGGTGTGCCGTTGATGTCTTTATGCAACGCACATTGGAGCCGGTATGCGACGGCGACAAAAATGTTTGCGCCAGACATTCCGATTGCTCGGCTCTTGTCCTTTGGCCTGTTCGACAAGATCTTCCGCCTGGCGTGGCCCATCGCCAGCAAATCTCACTGCGCTGCCATCAACAAAATCAGAAAAAGGCATGGCATGCCCGCCTATTCATCGCTGCAGGAATACTATTGCGATGGCGACATGACGCTGTACGCGGACATTCCTTCCCTCACCCCGACATCTGGCGCACCGGCGACGCATCAATACATCGGGCCCATCGTGTGGTCGCCCGCCACGGCAAAACCGGCATGGTGGAACGAGGCCATGAGTTCACCCGAACCACGGGTTTACATCACCTTGGGCTCGACTGGCAGCGTCGATCTGTTGCCGGCCATCGTTGAAGCCTGTCTCGCCGAAGGCTTCGCCTGCATCGTGGCCACGGCCGGGCGGCAGGCGTTCGACTCGAATCACCCCAAGGTCTGGGCCGCCAGCTATTTGCCCGGCGTGGATGCCGCCGAGATCGCCTCGCTGGTGATCTGCAACGGAGGCAGCGCCACCGCTTTTCAGTCACTGGCCGTGGGGCGGCCTGTGTTGGGGATTTGTTCCAACCTCGACCAAGTGCTCACGATGACCCGGATTCAGGACGCCGGCGCCGGCACCTTCCTTCGCGCCGGGGAGACCACGCCTGCAAAGCTGCGAACGGCGCTGCGTGCGATCGCGACCCAGCCGGGTTACGGCATGCGAGCGGCCACGCTGCAGCGTGAGATGGCCGACCATGCGCCGGCGCAGCGGTTTCCGCTGCTGCTCAGGCGCATGCTGGGTCGCGGGCCAGCCCAGGCCCGCTGAATCGGGTGGCGCTGCTGCGAGAGCTCCGCCGATGAGGCGGCCCCGGGCGAGCTTGCGGCGGCGGCGTCACGCCGGGGACATGATCCCCGCCCCCGAGATTCAGGCCACGGTCATGTCAGTGACCGGGGACGACGGCTGCCTGGAACATCGCGTCGAGTGCTTCCATCCAGAGCCCCCGCTGTTGCTCAGCTGCAAAGCTGCTCTCCAGGCTGTTGCGCAGCAGTTGATGCGCTTCGCGCGGGCCCCATTGCGGCAGTGCGTTGAACAGGGCCAGCAGGTTGTCGTTGATGTAACCGCCAAAGTAGGCGGGGTCGTCGGAATTGATCGTCACGGCCAAACCCGCGTCGAGCAGCTTGGGCAGCGGGTGGTCGGCAAGGTCGCGCACGACGCACAGCTTCACGTTGGACAGCGGGCACACCGTCAACGGCACGCGTTCCTGCGCCAACCTGACCATCAGCGACGGGCTTTCGACAGCGCGCACGCCGTGGTCGATGCGCTCCACGCGCAGCAGGTCCAGCGCCTGCTCGATGTAGGCAGGCGGCCCCTCCTCGCCCGCGTGGGCGACGAGATGCAGGCCGAGCTCGGCCGCCCGCGCGAACACGCGCTGGAACTTGCTCGGCGGGTGGCCCAGCTCCGAGCTGTCCAGGCCAACGCCGATGAAGTGTTGGCGAAAAGGCAGCGCCTGCTCCAGCGTGGCGAGCGCGTCGTCCTCGCTGAGGTGGCGCAGAAAGCACAGGATCAGCGATGCGCTGACGTTCAGGCGCGCCTGCGCATCGGCACAGGCGCGAGACAGGCCTTCGATGACCGTGCCCATGGGCACGCCGCGGACGGTGTGCGTCTGCGGGTCGAAGAACAGCTCGGTGTGCACGACGTTGTCGCGCGCGGCCTTCTCGAAGTAGGCCAAGGCCATGTCGTAGAAGTCCTGCTCGTGCAGCAGCACGCTTGCGCCAGCGTAGTAGATGTCGAGAAAGCTCTGCAGGTCCGTGAACGCATAGGCCTGCCGCAGCACGTCGACGCTGGCGTAGGGCAGCTTCACCCCGTTGCGCTCGGCGAGCGCGAAGATCAGCTCGGGCTCCAGCGAGCCCTCGATGTGCATATGAAGCTCGGCCTTGGGGGCGTGGGCCAGCAGGCCCGGCAACGCCGAGCGGGGAATGCGGTTGAAGTCGATGTCAGTGGTCATGGCCGTCGTGACTGTGTGGGCCGAGCGCCCGAACGCCCCAAGCCGCCCCGGCGGGGGAACGGCCAAGGCAGGCCTTGGCCGACAGGCTCCATATTCATGGGCGTCGTGCATTGTCGGGCCCAGCGCCGGGCCGCCCCAAGCCGGCCCGTCGGGCGATGTGCTGGCGGCTCGATGCCGCGAGCATCGCCGTCCCCTCGGGGGACCGGTCAAGGCAGGCCTTGGCCGAGGGGTCCTAGTTCCCCGAGCCCGGCACCTTGCCCTCAACGCCCTTGACGAAGAACTTGATGCCGCCGAGGAACGCGTCGTCGGCCAGCGTGTCCTTGGCCAGCACTTCCTTGCCCCCGTTGTCGATGATCGGCCCCTTCCAGATCACAAAGCTGCCGTCCTTCAAGCCGGCCTTGATCGCGTCGACCTTGGCTTTCACCTCAGCCGGCACATCGTCGGCGATGGAGACCATGTCGATGGCGCCTTCCTTCACGCCCCACCAGGCCTTGCCGGTGGCCCACTTGCCGTCCAGCGCATCACGCGTGGCCTGGATGTAGTACGGCGCCCAGTTGATGACGGCCGAGCCCAGGTGGGCCTTGGGGCCGTAGGCCTTCATGTCGGAGTCCCAGCCGAAGGCGCGCTTGCCCTTCTCCTCGGCCGTCTTCAGCACGGCGGCGGAGTCGGTGTTCTGCATCAGCACGTCGGCGCCGCCGTTGATCAGCGCCGTCGCGGCCTCGGTCTCCTTCGGCGGGTCGAACCATTCGTTGACCCAGACGACCTTGGTCTTGATCTTGGGGTTCACGCTCTGCGCGCCCAGCGTGAAGCTGTTGATGTTGCGGATGACCTCGGGGATGGGGATGGAACCGACGACACCGAGGGTGTTGGTCTTGGTCATCGAGCCTGCGATGACCCCGGCGAGGTAAGCGCCCTCGTAGGTGCGGCTGTCGTAGGTGCGCAGGTTGTCGGCCGTCTTGTAGCCGGTGGCGTGCTCGAACTTGACGTCTTTGTGCTCGGCCGCCACCTTGAGCAGCGGCTCCATGTAGCCGAAGGTCGTGCCGAACACCAGCTTGTTGCCCTGGCCGACGAGGTCGTTGAACACGCGCTCGGCGTCGGCGGCCTCGGGCACCTTCTCGACGAAAGTCGTCGCAATCTTGTCGCCGAACTCCTTTTCCAGCGCCTTGCGGGCGTTGTCGTGCGCGAAGGTCCAGCCGCCGTCGCCCACCGGGCCGACGTAGGCGAACGCGATCTTCAGCGGCTCGGGCTTTGCCGCGGCTGCGGAAGCCGCCGGCCCGGCGGCCACCGGCGGCTCGTCCTTCTTCGAGCAGGCCGAGAGCGCGGCAGCGGCGGCCAGCGCGGCGAGCGCAAAGGTCCGACGAGAAGCGGGGAATGTCATGCGTTTCTCCTGAAGGGTGGGCGGTTGGGACGGGTTCAATGACCGGGCTTGAACGGCTTGCCGAGGGACGCGGGCATGTTGGCCCGGATCCAAGCGGGGTTGCGCGAGATCAGCACCAGCACGGCGATGGTGGCCAGGTAGGGCAGCATGCTGAGCCAGTGCGTGGGGATGTCGATGCCCTCGCTTTGCAGATGGAACTGCAGCATCGTGACGCCGCCAAACAGGTAGGCGCCCAGCAGCACGCGCGCCGGCCGCCAGGTGGCGAAGGTCGTCAATGCCAGCGCGATCCAGCCCTTGCCGGCCACCATGCCCTCCACCCACAGCGGCGTGTAGATGACGGACAGGTAGGCGCCCGCCAGCCCGCACAGCGCGCCACCCGCGCACACGGCTGCCAGCCGAATGCGCCGCACCGGATAACCCAGCGCATGAGCAGACTCGGGCGACTCGCCCACCGCGCGCAACACCAGCCCCGCACGGCTGCGGTAGAGGAAGACATGCAGCGCCACCGCCAGCACGATGGCGCAGTAGACGAGCGGATGGTGGGCGAACAGCGCCTTGCCGATCACCGGCAGGTCAGCCAAGGCCGGGATGGCCCAGGTCGAGCGCTCCGACAGGCGTTGCTGCGTGTACGAGGTGCCGACGAAGGCCGAGAAACCCGCGCCGAACAGGCTCAACGCCAGCCCCGTGGCGTACTGGTTGGTATTCAGCCAGATCACCAGCAGGCCCAACAACAGCGACAACACCGCGCCCGCAGCCATGCCGGCCAGAAAGCCCAGCATGTCCGAACCCGTGTGCACGGCCGTCGCGAAGCCGGCGATGGCGGCCACCAGCATCAGCCCTTCCGCGCCGAGGTTGACGATGCCGGCGCGCTCGTTGACGAGCAGGCCAAGCCCGGCAATGGCCAGCACCGTGCCGGCGCTCAGCGTCGCGGCGATGAGCAGCGCGATTTCGTTCATGCGAGGGCCGCCTTTGCCTTCGCCGCCGCCACCCAGCGCATGCGGTATTGCAGCCCGTGGTCGCAAGCCAGCAGCGTGAACAGCAGCAAGCCCTGGAACACACTGGTCAGCGCCTTGGGCAGGCCCAGCCGGCTCTGGGCCAGCTCGCCACCGATGTAGAACATGCTCATCAGCACCGCCGAGAACACGATGCCCACCGGGTGCAGCCGGCCGACAAACGCCACGATGATGGCCGCAAAGCCGTAGCCCACCGGCACATAAGGCGTGAGCTGCCCCAGCGGCCCGGCCACCTCCAGCGCGCCGGCCAGGCCGGCCATGCCGCCCGAGAGCAGCAGCGCCGTCCACAACGCGCTGCGCGACGAAAAACCGGCATAGCGCGCAGCGGCAGGTGCGATGCCGCCCACCGTCAGCGCGTAGCCGCGGTAGGTGCGGAACTGGAACACCACGAACGCCACGACGGCCAGCAGCGCGATGACGACGCCGGCGTTCATGCGCAGCCCGCTCACCAGGCGCGGCAGCCGTGTGGCCGCAGCGAACAGCACGGTCTGCGGGAAGTTGTAGCCATCCGGGTCCTTCCAGGGGCCGTAGACGAGGTAGTTCAGCAGCAGCCCGGCCACGTAGACCAGCATCAGGCTGACCAGAATTTCGTTGGTGTTGAAGCGGTCGCGCAGCAGCGCGACGACGCCCGCCCACAGCATGCCGCCGACAACACCACCCAGCAGCACGGGCACCACGAACCAGGCCGACGTGGCCGGCCCGGCCTGCATCGCCACCCAACCAGCACCCAGCGCGCCGAGCACGAACTGGCCCTCGGCGCCGATGTTCCAGATGTTGGCGCGAAAGCACACCGCCAGCCCCAGCGCGATCAGCGCCAGCGGCACGGCCTTGATGCTCAGCTCCGACAGCGCGCGGCCATCTTTCAGCGGCTCGACGAAGAACAGCCGCAGCGCCTGGACGGGGTCCTTGCCGAGAGCCGAGAACAACACGACGCCGATCAGCACCGTGATGACCAGCGCCAGCAGCGGCGCGGCAACGGCCAGCACCAGCGAGGTCTGCGCACGCGGTTCAAGCTTGAACATCGGTGGTCTCCGCTTCCACGCTCGTGGGCCACAGCCCCGACATCCATTCGCCGATCTGCTCACGCGTGGCCTGCTCGACCGCCACGGTGGGCGACAGGCGGCCCTGCGCGATGACGTGCAGCCGATCGCACAGCTCGAACAGCTCGTCCAGCTCTTCGCTGAACACCAGCAACGCGCAGCCCTGGTTGCGCAGCCGCAGCAGCTCGCTGCGGATCTGCGCTGCGGCGCCGACGTCCACACCCCAGGTTGGCTGCGCAATGATGAGCAGCTTGGGGGCCGCATCGATCTCGCGGCCGACGATGAACTTCTGCAGGTTGCCGCCGGACAGCGTTCGCGCCGGCGCGTCCGGCCCCGGCGCCTTGACACGGAACTTGTCAATCAGCTTGGCAGCCAGCTCGCGCGCCTGACGGCTGCGTATCCAGCCGCTGCGCGACACCGCCTCGGTGCGCGTCAGCAGCGTGTTCAGCGCCAGCGACAGCGTCGGCACCGCGCCGCGGCCCAGTCGTTCCTCGGGCACGAAGTGCAGGCCGGCGGCACGGCGCTTGTGCGGCGAGGCGCGCGCGATGTCCTGATCGAACAGCTGGACGCTGCCCGCCGCCGCGCGCGGGTCTTCGCCCGACAGCGCGGCGAGCAGCTCCTGCTGGCCGTTGCCCGACACGCCCGCCACGCCGACGATCTCGCCGGCGCGCACCTCCAGCGAGACGCCCTGCAGCGTGACGCCAAACGGGTCTTGCTGCGGCAAGTCCAGCCCGGCCACACGCAGCACAGCCGCACCGGCGCGGCCCTCGCGGGCGGCCAGTGCCGGCGCGTCGGCACCGATCATCAGCCGTGACAGGCTGGTGTTGCTTTCCCGTTGCGGGTCCACCTCACCGACCACCCGGCCAGCGCGCAGCACCGTGCAGTGATGGCACAACGAGCGGATTTCATGCAGCTTGTGGCTGATGTAGAGGATGGCGCAACCCTCAGCACTCAACTGGCGCAGCGTGACGAACAGGCTCTCGACGGCCTGCGGCGTCAGCACCGAGGTCGGCTCGTCGAGGATGAGCAGCTGCGGCTTCGTCAGCAAGGCGCGCACGATCTCGACGCGCTGACGCTCGCCGACGCTCAGCGTGTGCACCGGCCGCACGGGGTCGACGTGCAAGCCGTAGGCGGCCGACACCTGGCGCGTCTGTTCGGTCACCTCGGCCAATGACAGGGAACGGTCCAGGCCCAGCCAGATGTTCTCGGCGGCAGTCAGCGTTTCGAACAACGAGAAGTGCTGATAGACCATGCTGATGCCCAGCGCGCGAGCCTGCGCCGGGCTGGCCACCTGCACCTCGCGGCCGTTCCAGGCGAGCTGCCCGGCATCCGGCTGCACCGCACCGTAGATGATCTTCATCAGCGTCGACTTGCCCGCGCCGTTCTCGCCGAGGATGGCGTGGATCTGGCCCGGCGCCACCTTGAGGTGGATGCCGTCGTTGGCGCGGACACCGGGGTACTGTTTGCTGATGCCGATCAGTTCAAGGCGGTTCATTGGCGCCCCTCGCCCAGTCGCACCCTGCTTGGGGGCGGCACGGCGCTCGGCCCGATAACCGCAAGTGCCATCGCCGGCTGACGCATGAGCCTCGTGATCAGAAGTGGTACTCCGCTCGGATCATCGGCGTTTTTGCGAACGCGCCGCTGCCAGCAGCACCCTTGTAGGCGTTCCCGAACTTGTTGCGCCAATACTGGTACTCCAGCCCCACCTTGAACTTGCCCGGCGACCCCGATGCGGCGCCCACGTCATACATGAGCTGGCCATCGAAATTGAACTCGGGTGCGGTCGCCGCGCCGAACTCGTCGCGGCCCTTGCTCGCAATGTAGTTGGCAAAGCCCTCGAAGGCCAACGGCAGCTTGCCCAACGGAATGCCCCAGGCCGCCGTCAGCATCAGGTGGGTTTTGTAGTCATAGCGTGGCGTGGCTGTGCCCGTGAACTTGTTGTAAGGGGCGTTGCTCTCTTTCAAGGCCAGCAGGCTCACATTCAGAAAGCCGGGCACGTCCATCATCAAGGTGGGCCCCGCCACCAGCATCTGCTTGCGCGAGTTGTAGCCGGCATCCACCTTGACGTTGGCATCAAAGCCCGCCGTCAGCCCGACACCACGCACGGGCCCGAACCCGATCTTGCTGCCGCTGATCTTGCCGAAGTCCAGCGTGTGGCGGTAGACGATGTAGACCTCGGTCGCGCCACTGCCCGAGTCGGGGCTGGAGGGGTCTTTCTTGTCGGACAGCAACAGGTCGGCATTGAAGAAGTTGCTGCCGTAGGCGTAGCCGCTGGCGTGGTTCAGGTCGAGGATGTGCTTGTGAATGTCGTTGGATCCGAACGGCTCGCCAAACTTGGTGCCGTAGCGATAACCGATGGACGTATCGGCCCAGTCCGCCGCGAGGCTGGCATTGGCAGCCATGGCGATGAGGGCGGCGCAGATCAAACGGGTCTTCATTCTCAAGGTCGGCTCCTGGTCAGTTGACGTCGATGGTTAACGATCACTTCGCTCTCGCAGGATGTTCATGAGCACCCTGGCGGCTTGGCATGGACCATGAGCAAGTCGCGCGCCACCCTGACGTGCGGCCTGGCCGTAGCCCGGATATTTCGCGAGGCCGGCCCCCCCCGCCGACCTGCAACACCGATGAACACGGCGATCTCGCCGTTCAACGTGATATCCGCTTTTGCTCCAGGGGCCTACGCGGGCTTGCGCGGCGCCAGGCTTGTGGGCAGCACCTCAACTCCTCGCCAATGCCTACGGGCATTGGCTGCGGCCGTCTCGGCGCATCCTCAGGCGCCTGGCATCCACG
>JACCDS011682817.1_pt1 | contig 11640 bp, 13 predicted proteins | sample 7446441 | NCBI WGS metagenome assembly JACCDS01 (sample SAMN15323445, study PRJNA562643) | freshwater metagenome | isolation source: river surface water | place: USA:Blue River Watershed | collected 2017-08-17 | reverse complement strand
CGGGGTAGCTCGACCTTCAGGAAGGCATTGAACTGATCGACGCTGCTGGGCGTCGACTCACCGCCCATGGTGGCGATGCGGGCTTTGACTTCTGGCGTCTCCAGCACACGATTGACCTCGCGGTTGAGCTTTTGGGTGATGGCGGGGGGCAGGCCCGCAGGACCAAACAGGGCAAACCACAGGCTGAGTTGGAATTCGGGCAAACCCGCTTCGGCGGTGGTCGGAATTTCGGCAGCGCTGTCAAAGCGACGGGACGAGGCCAAAGCCAATCCCCGCAGCCGACCGGCCTTAACCTGCGGATGTGAAGTTGAAATGCTGTCGCAAATGAATTGGGTTTCACCACCGACGAGGCCTTGCACGGCGGGTGCCGCCCCCTTGTAGGGCACATGGGTCATGCGCACCCCAGTCAGACGCATGAACAGCTCGGTACACAAGTGACCGCCACTGCCCGACCCAGGAGATGCAAAGTTAAGGGCGCCAGGCTTTTGTTTGGCGAGTGCAATGAACTCCTGCAAGTTTTGTGCGGGAACCTGAGGGTTGGTGACAAAGTAAAACGGCAATGTGGCCATGTTGGCCACCGCCGTGAAATCTTTTATGGGGTCGATCTGGCTGTTTCGCAACAGATAGGGGCTGATGTGGCTCGAGGTAGAAGCCACCAACAAGGTGTAACCGTCCGGTGGTGACTTGGATACGGCACCAGAGGCAATGGTGCCGGTGCCACCGGGTCGGTTTTCGACCACAAAGGGCTGGCCCAGGTTTTCGGTCAGTTTTTGGGCCACCAGTCGAGCCAGCACATCGGTAGGCCCGCCAGGCGGAAACGGGATCATCAACTTGACGGGCTTGTTCGGGTAATCCTGAGCCACGGCCAACATGCTCGAGCAAGCCACCGCACACCCCACCAAAACACGCGTTAACCATTGCTTCATGTGATCACTCCTTGAAAAAAAATCTCAGCCAACTTCAAGCCACTTGCCCGCCCAGAACGCGGGCAAACCAATCGGCCATGTAATCGGCTGCCAGGCTGCCGTTGTCAGCTTGGCAATGCTCGGCCCCACCCTCGTCGATGGTGAAGACACGCAACTCACGCTGAGGGCTGTTGACAGCGGCCTGATAAACCGCCTGCGCATCAGCCAATGGCACTTGCCGATCGTTTTCGCCATGCACCACCAGGAAGGGACAAGTGATCTTATCTGCCACCTTCTCCAGATTGAAATGCTGAATTTCTTGCAATGACTCCTCGATGGTGGCTTTGCCAAAAACAAAATTCAGGTGCTCGGCAAAATGGGACACCGAACGCTGAGTGGTGGCGTTGGGCGATAACCGCGCCAAAACAGTGCGGTGCCAATTCCATTGGGCCCCAAAGGCAATGCAACACTTCAGCCGCTTTTCAAAGGCTGCGGCGCGCGGGGCGTAATAACCGCCCAGCGACAGCGCCATGATGCCGACACGCTGAGCATCCACATCGCTGCGTTGCTCCAGCCAGTCCATGCTGGCTGTGGCCGCCTTCTCAATTTGATGAGTGCCATGCATGCCACGCAAACGCAGGGCCTCACCCACCCCCGGATGATCCACGATCAGCATGGCCACCCCTCGCCGACGGGCTTCGGTGGCCATTCCGCTGAGGTAGATGGTTTCTTTGTTCACATCAAGGCCATCGAAGTGAATCATGCAAGGCGAACGACCGGGCAAGCCCGAGGGCACAAACAAGGCCGGCATGGTTTTGCCCTCGTACGGGATTTCAACCCACTCGATCGGCTCGCGACGCCAGGTGGCCCCTTTTTGAAAGCACTCCAGCATGGTCTTGTAGAGCATGGTCTTGCGCGGGTCTTTGGGGTGCGTTTGACGCTCGGCCGCAAAGTAATAATTGGCGGCACGCATCAGTTTGCGACCAGCGCTTTGCAAGTGACCGGCTTGCTCATCGCGACGGGCTTGCTCGTGCACATGCCCGGCCAGTCGCATGAATGCCTGCACCCACTCTTCCTGGGCCGGGTCATCGTTGCGCAAACCCGCGTCGACGATGCTGCGTGCGACAGTGTCGATCTCTCCGATCAAGCCGCCAGCGCCCAATGTGAGGTTGGTGGCTAAATTCCAGACGTAGTTACCGCGAAAATACTCAAACATGCGAATGACTCCAGGTTGATGTTGATCATTTGAACGACAGTATGAAAATGCATCTTCCCATTTGTCAACCTGGTTCGGTCATGTGGGCATCAATTGCGGGTTAACCATCATCTTTAGTTGAAATGTTGTCCAAGACGACCCGCTTGCGGTCAGTTTTGTCGGGCGCCCGCTTGACATGCGCAGACACTCAGTGCACAGCCATACCCATCAAGGTGTCCAATCCATGAGAAAATTCATCAACTTCGATTTCATGGGGTTGTGTCGAACTGCACACTGACCCCATTTCATACCACCCGACATCCTTTTGCCCCAGGCCAAGGCCATGGGCGCTTTTTTCTTGAGCCAGTCAGCATATCCCCATGGAATCTCTTTTCGTCTCAACCGGCGTTGTCGCTCTCGCTGAAATCGGCGACAAAACCCAGTTGCTGGCTTTCATTTTGGCTGCCCGATTTAAAAAACCCCTTCCGATCATCATGGGCATCCTGGTGGCCACCGTGATCAATCACGGTTTGGCGGGCGCTCTGGGATCCTGGATCACGTCTACCCTCAGCCCGGAAGTACTTCGCTGGGTGCTTGGCGCATCGTTCATCGGCATGGCCATCTGGACCATGATTCCCGACAAGATCGAGGAAGAAGAAACCCAGGTGGCGCAACGTTTCGGGATCTTTGGCGCCACATTCATCACGTTCTTTTTGGCCGAGATGGGTGACAAAACTCAGATCGCCACAGTCGCCATGGCCGCCCATTACGCCGCACCGCTTTTGGTGGTGATCGGCACCACCTTGGGCATGCTGATCGCTGATGTCCCCGCTGTTTTTGCAGGTGACAAACTGGCTCACAAAATACCCATGAGACTGGTGCACTCGATCGCAGCGGCTGTTTTTGCCCTGCTGGGAGTCGCCACTTTGATGGGGGTCGGATCCGGTCTCGGGTTCTGAGGGTCCGGTCTCCCACGTCTGAGACTTCTAGCGAAGTCAATCGCACAGGCGGGCGGCCCAGCAGGCAGGGCAAGCCATTTCTGCCAGTTCAATGCAGCAACGGGACTAGACCCGCCTTTATTCGGGGTTCTTTGCGGTCAAGAGCTGAGTCTTGATGACCAACTCGGTCAGCCAAGGCTCTGCCTCGATCTGTTTGACGGTGAGTGTTTCGATATAACTATCGGACGCAGACAAGAGGCACTCGATTTCGACTGGGCTTGCTTCGATGACAGACATGGCGTTTCTCCTCTTTAGCCGCTTTGACGATGCGTCGGGGGCGGCAATCTGAAACAAATCCCACCATCCCTTTGCGATGGGCCAGCCCCAGAAACCTCAGCGCAGCAGGATCAATTGAGGGACCGCATCAGCACCGATTCCACATCGACAGCACCATTCCTTTGTGGAGCCGACGGCGTTTTGCTTCACCCGTTGTCATGGGTTTACCCTAGGAGGGAAACTCATGAAATCCGGGGCGGCATTTCTAATACTTTTTGATGTAATATTTAAGTGTGGTTAAAAAATTTTAATTTGGAGGAAAAGTTTATGTTTCGTCGATCAATTCTGAAAAATGCCGGTATTGCCGGGGTTTTGGCCGTTGGTGCAGCACCAGCGGTACACGCCCAACCAGCCCTGCGGTGGCGATTGACTTCCAGCTTTCCGAAATCGCTGGATACACTTTTTGGTGTCAATGATGTCTTTGCCGCCAAAGTGAAGGAAATGACAGGGGGTAAGTTTGAAATTTCTACCCATGCCGCAGGTGAAATCGTCCCCGCTTTTGGCACGGTGGACGCTTTGCGCGACGGTTCAGTCGAAATGGCCAACACAGCCCCGTATTACTATTTCGGCAAAGACGAAACCTTTGCCTTGGGATGCGCCATTCCGTTTGGACTGAATGCACGCCAGATGAATGCCTGGATGTACGAAGGCAATGGTTTGAAATTAATGCGGGATTTTTACCGTCAGTACAACATCCATAACTTCCCGATGGGTAACACAGGTGCCCAAATGGGAGGATGGTTCCGTAAACCCTTCAATTCGCTGGCCGAGTTCAAGGGAGTCAAGTTCCGCATCGGTGGCTTTGCAGGCAAAGTGGTCGAGCGAATCGGCGGAGTGCCCCAAAACATTCCCGGTGGCGAAATCTACACCGCGCTCGAAAAGGGCACCGTAGATGCCGCAGAGTGGGTGGGGCCTTATGACGACTTCAAACTTGGGTTTTACAAAGTGGCCAAGCACTACGCCTACCCGGGATGGTGGGAAGGCGGTCCCCAATTAGATTTGCACATCAACACCAAAGCTTGGGATTCTTTGTCCGCCGAATACAAGGCCATTGTGGAGTCTGCAGCCGCTTACGCGCACTTGGACATGCAGGGTAAATACGACCTTCGCAACGCCCAATCACTTCGCCAGCTGGTCGCAGGCGGTGCCAAGTTGTTCCCGTTCCCGAAGGACATGATGGACGCGGCATTCAAAGCCTCACAAGATCTGTATGCCGAGATTTCAGCCAAGAATCCTAACTGGAAGAAGGTGTACGACGACTATTCGAATTGGAGGCGAGAAGCCAACCTTTGGTTCAAAGTGACTGAAGCTCGCTTTGATAACTTTATGCAGTCGGCCAGGCTCTGATTTCGGACTTGGCCAACCAAAAAACCCGGCTTTTGACGGGTTTTTTGGTCAGTCAACGGCAACGCGTCTTCAGATATCTGAAGTCCCTTTAGCAGATGGACTTCTTGTGTCACATCATGTTCGTTGGCTAACGGGGTCGTCACCGTGTGCACCGACCCTGAGTCGCATCCCTCCATATGCGACTTCATGCGAAAGTGCCACCGAGCGCCCTTTTGGTTTGATGCATCTCAGGGTCAAACATGCCGCTGTCGTCCCGGGTCAAACAGGGAACGTCGATTAGCGTGGTGTCCATCTTTTACCGCCTTGAAGATCAACCCATTGGCCTGAAAGAGTGCATTGACCATGGCCGATATCTGGTGGCTCAAATCGTCCTCCCCAGGGATATGGCGAAATCGCATGATGGAGCACTCCGTCAGGCAATCGACACAACAAAGGCGTCTCGTGCATGGCCGGATCGTTCAGTCCTTTGTTGTTTCATCACCGTTTCAACGCATTAATTAAAAATTTAGTTATTCATTGAATTAAATTTGAATACAATGATACGCATAAAATGGTGCCCTTTATGAAATCACTCATTCAATTGGCTGTGTGGCTGGACAATCTCAGTGAACAATTAGGCAAGATTGCTGCATGGGCCGTCTTTCTTTCTTGTGTCATCAGTTGCACCAATGCATTCATCCGTTTTGGATTTTCGATTTCTTCCAATGCATGGTTAGAAATCCAGTGGTATCTGTTTGCGGTATGCGTGATGTTGGGAGCGTCTTGGGTGTTACGCGTCAATGAGCATGTCAGGGTGGATATTTTCTATGGCAGGCTGACAGCGCGTGGCAAGGTCTACGTTGATCTTTTTGGTTTGTTTTTCTTTTTATTGCCTTTGATGGCGGTCATGTTTGACCTCTCGTTGCCATTATTTTTGAGGATGTTTTATTCGGGAGAGGTCTCCAGTAATGCTGGCGGTCTGATTCGTTGGCCGGCCATGCTCATGTTGCCGCTGGGCTTTAGCTTGCTCTTTTTGCAGGGTTTGATAGAAGTTGTCAAACGGATTGCCTGGTTGCGTGGCCAATATGAAATGAACCTCGTCTACGAAAGGCCCCTGCAATGACCATGGAACAATTCGCTCCCCTGATGTTTCTGGGTCTCATTATTGTCATGCTCATCGGTTTTCCGGTGGCCTTTTCACTGGGTGCATTGGGCTTGTATTGCGGCTTTTACGCGATCGAGATGGGGTGGTTTCCCGTCAGCTTTATGAACAACCTGCCGCTGAATATTTTTGGTATTTTGTCCAACGAATTGCTGCTGGCGATCCCGTTCTTCACCCTGATGGGCAGTTTGCTCGAAAAATGCGGGTTGGCCGAGGACATGCTCGACTCCATGGGGCAACTCTTTGGTCCGGTCAGAGGAGGGCTGGGTTACTCGGTCATCATCGTCGGCTTCATCTTGGGCGCCATCACCGGCACGGTGGCCGGCCAGGTGATCGCCATGGCCATGATCTCTTTGCCCGTCATGATCCGTTATGGCTACGACATGCGCTACGCCACCGGTGTACTGGCGGCCTCGGGCACCATCACGCAATTGGTGCCGCCCTCGCTCGTGCTGGTGGTCATGGCCGACCAGTTGGGGCAGTCGGTGGGTGACATGTACAAAGGGGCCTGGGGTCCTTCTATTTTGCAAATCGTCCTGTTTGCGATCTACACATTTATCCTGACCCGTGTCCGTCCCCATGCCTTGCCCGGGGTGCCTCCCGAGGCGCGCACCTTGCAGGGCTGGTCGCTTTGGGCCAAGTGTCTGCGCGGCATCATCCCCTCTGCGGTGCTTATTTTTGCTGTGCTCGGCAGCATGGGCGGTTTGCCAGGCATCGACACCGCCATCGCCACCCCGACCGAGGCCGGTGCGATGGGGGCCTTTGGTGCCTTTGTGCTGGCGGCCATTCACAAGCGCCTGAGTTGGCCTCTGGTGCGCGAGGCCATGGCGGGCACGATGCGCATCACCGCCATGGTGGTGTTCATCCTGATCGGGTCACGCGTGTTTTCGCTGGTCTTTCAGGGAGTAGACGGTGGCCGCTGGATCGAGCATCTGCTGAGCGACCTGCCGGGTGGCCAAGTGGGCTTCCTCTTGGTGGTCAATGTCTTTATCTTCTTTTTGGCCTTTTTCCTCGACTTTTTCGAGATCGCCTTCATCATCCTGCCCCTGCTGGGGCCCGTGGCTGAAAAGATGGGCATCGATCTGGTGTGGTTTGGTGTGCTGCTCTGTGTCAACATGCAGACCAGTTTCATGCACCCACCTTTTGGTTTTGCGCTCTTTTATTTGCGCGGCATTTCAGACAGCTTGTTCAAGTCAGGATCCATCACGCAAAAAATCGAATCACGCGACATCTATCTGGGCTCCATCCCCTGGGTGATCTTGCAATTGATTCTGGTGGTGGTGGTGATTTTTGTGCCCCAGTCGGTCATGATGTTCCTCGATAAAGCCCCCAAGGTCGATTTGGATCAGGTGCAAATCGAGTTGCCTGATGAACCGGCCCAAGAAAACACCGAAGATGCCAACGCCAACCTCAACGACCTGCTCAAGGCGCCACCTGACGCGGCGCCCAGCAAGCCGTGACCAACGCTGTCGAAGGGCCGGCCTTCTCCTGGACCGCCCGACTGGTGGCCTTGTTTGCCGTCGTGGCCGTGGTTTGGCAGGCTCATGGTGCGTGGCGGCATACGGGCGAATGGTTCAACGACCTCTCACTAACCTTGTTTGGACTGGGAGGGTTGGGGCTGTTGTACGGTTTGGGTCACATCTGGCGCACCCGCACTCAGGTGGACGAGACTCACATCCGTCAAACCGGTTGGTCGCACCAGGAGGTTGAAATCTCCCGGCTCACCCAGGTCAAACTCATCTACATCCCTTTCCTGACTTGGCTGGTGTCTCCCCGCCTGGTGGTGCGCGCCGGGGGTTGGCGTTCTTGGGTTTTTCACGCTGCGGACCGGGCCGTGCTGCAGCGCTTTTGGCAGTTGGCTCATCAGTCTCAGCTTCCGCCCCGACCGACCACACGACCCTCAGACCCGTGAATTCCAGTCGGGTTGAACTTTGTAATAACCCGGTCAAGCGTGAAACACCCGTTAATGAGAAAGAGCCCATGACTATTGGTGTGCTGGCGGGCCAAAACACATTGTTCCACTAACTTGCTCAGTATTCAGAGACCTGATTTTGATCAGGTCAGGGATTCGAACCGTCGATTCGCCGGAACTTGGCAAGCCCATGGCAAGACTGTTTATTTGCCTTGATGAAGTATATATCGTCCGCAAGATCATCCCCAGACTTGCGATGCAACTTAGCGTGCAACCAATTTTGTTTCTGTGGGTTGGCGACTCATGCGGGAAATTTTATTTAAGCATCCTTATTTAGTTGTGAACTCCAAAAGCTCATCGACATCAAGGCAATTAAATAGGTCGCTCATCATGTAACGTTTTGCCATCCCCAAAACGCTTGCTAATAAACTGTCTCAGCCATTGGTGGCCTGGGTCTCGGTGCAAACGACCATGCCAGAACTGATGAATCGCACTATGGTCAACATCAATAGGTAATTCACGCTTGGCCAAATCAAAAGGTTTAAGAATGCGATCAGCGAACCGTTCAGGCACCGTCGCGATCAAGTCAGAGTGCTTGAGCACATCACCCAAAGCAACATAGTGCGGAACAGTAAGTCGAAACTTCCTGCGCAAGCCTTTTTTCTCTAGCGCTACATCCACTCGACCGTGGCCAGTTCCAATTGCCACAATTCGAACATGCTCAGCCTCGGTGAAAGCTTTCAAGGTGAGCGTGTCCATCTCCGCAAGTGGATGTGATTTGCGCATCAAGCAAATGTATTTTTGGTGAAATAAAGCCTGCTGATAAAAACCAGCCTGCAGCTGAGGCAAAAGACCCAAAGCCAAATCGATTCGGCCAGTCGACATGTCGTCCTTGAGCGCGGGATGCGTGACGCTGACCGCTTGAAGCGTTACCTCGGGTGCAATTGAAGACAACTCATCCACCAGCACCGGAAGAAAATACATCTCTCCAACATCGGTCATTGCAATCATGAAGCTGCGGTCACTGGTAGAAGGATCGAAAGCCCCTCGAACATTCAACGCCTGCTGCAAGCCATCGAGCGCCACCGCGATTGGCTCCGCAAGTTGCAGCGCATAGGGTGTAGGCTCCATTCCACCCTGCGTTCTTAAGAAAAGTTCATCACCTAAGCCGGTCCGCAAACGGCCAAGTGCACTGCTAACCGCTGGCTGACTCATCCCCAAAGTTTGTGCAACCGCCGAGACACGCTTGAGCCTCAGCAAGTGGTGAAACACCACTAAAAGATTGAGATCAAGTCGTGTGATATCCATTTATTTGATTTTCAAAATTTGATTATATTGAAAATTCGATTTACTTAATTTTTCAACGCAAGGATGATCTAGATCAAGTTTTTATGAGGAGAGGTGATGCAGGAACAAGCTATTCACTGGGAAAAGAGCGACACCAGCCGTGTGCCTTTCGCTGTCTATACAAACGCAGACAGTCACAAAAAAGAATTGGATCGGCTCTTTTACAAGAACCATTGGTCATATGTCGGCCTAGAGGCCGAAATCCCCAACCCCGGTGACTTCAAGCGAACAGTGATTGGCGAACGCTCTGTCATCATGACCCGCAGCCAAGACGGACAGATTCACGTAGTGGAGAACGTCTGCGCCCACCGTGGCATGGCTTTCTGCCGTGAACGTCATGGCAACAAAAAAGAACTGGTTTGCCCTTACCACCAGTGGAGCTATTCTCTTGAAGGGAATCTTCAAGGCGTCCCCTTTCGCCGAGGTGTGCGCCAAGACGGCAAGGTCAATGGTGGCATGCCTGCAGATTTCGACCCGAAAGACCATGGTTTAACAAAGCTCAAAGTCTCCACTCGCGGCGGTGTGGTGTTTGCATCCTTTGACCATGAAGTCGAGTCGCTCGAAGACTACATGGGGCCCACCATCTTGAAGTACTTTGACCGCCTCTTCAACGGTCGTAAACTGACTATCCTGGGCTACAACCGTCAGCGCATTCCCGGCAACTGGAAACTGATGCAGGAAAACATCAAGGATCCTTACCATCCAGGCTTGCTGCACACTTGGTTTGTAACGTTTGGCCTTTGGCGTGCGGACAACAAATCCGAATTGCGCATGGACGCACACCACCGCCATGCCGCGATGATTTCAACCCGCGGCTCAGCCGGCCAGGCCAGCGGCGACAAAGCGCAAGTCACGCAAGTCAGCAGCTTCAAGGAAAGCATGCAGCTCAATGACCCTAGCTTTCTGGACATCGTGCCTGAAGAATGGTGGCGTTTAGAAGATCAAATGCCCACAGCCGTCATGATGACGCTTTTCCCAAGCGTCATCTTCCAGCAACAGGTCAATAGCGTGTCTACCCGCCACATTCAACCTGATGGCCACGGCGCCTTTGACTTTGTCTGGACCCATTTCGGATTTGAGGACGACACCACGGAAATGACAACACGCCGGCTCCGGCAGGCCAATTTGTTTGGCCCTGCTGGCTTTGTCTCTGCCGACGACGGTGAGGTGATCGAGTTTTCCCAAGAAGCTTTTGAAACAAAACAAGACCACCGCGCACTCGTGGAATTGGGCGGACGCGACGTGGGTGAAACCGACCATATGGTCACGGAGACCTTAATCCGCGGCATGTACGAATACTGGCGTAAGGTGATGGGAGATTGATGATGGTGGAAATGCAAACTTGGTTTGGTATTCAACAACTTTATGCTGACTATGCGATAGCGGTCGACAGCGGTAATTGGGAGCTATGGCCCGAGTTCTTCACGGAGCAATGCGTCTACAAGGTACAGCCTAGAGAGAACCATGAACGTGGATTTCCCTTGGCTACGTTGTTCTTGACCAGCAAAGGCATGCTCAAGGATCGCGTCTATGGCATCACCGAGACCATCTACCACGACCCATACTACCAACGCCATGTAGTGGGAGCGCCCATGGTGCGCAAAGTCGAAGACGGACGCATCTACAGCGAAGCTAATTACGCAGTCTTTCGCACCAAGTTCGACAAAGAAAGCACGGTGTTCAATGTTGGTCGCTACATCGACACCATTGTTCAAACCTCGCAGGGTTTCAAATTTGCTGAGCGTATCTGCGTTTACGACAGCGAGATGATCCCCAACTCCATCATTTACCCGATCTGATCATGAGCAACTGGACTGATGTAGGCGCTGAGGCCGATTTATTCGAGGGCGCTGGTATTGCTGTCTCGCCTGAGGGCCATGACATTGCAATATTCAAACTGGAAGATGGCATCTTTGCCATCGACAACCTGTGCAGCCATGGCAACGCCAAACTCTGCGATGGTTTTGTAGAAGGCCACATGGTGGAGTGCCCTTTTCACCAAGCCCTTTTCGACGTGCGCGATGGAACGGTGACATGCGGGCCCGCAACTGAACCCGTCAGGTCTTGGCCAGTCAAAATTGAAAATGGCCGGGTTTTCCTAAGCCTTGTGACTTAAAAGATCGATCATCATGATTTTTCAAATCACAGTGGAGCCAAGCGGCGTCATCTACCAATCAGAGCGCCATGAAACTCTGCTGTCTGCTGGCATTCGGCAAGGTATTGGTTTGCCCTACGGATGTAAGGATGGCGCCTGTGGCTCTTGTAAGTGCAAAAAAATATCCGGAACAGTCGCCCACGGTACGCACCAAATCAAAGCCTTATCAGAAGAAGAGCAAGAGCAAGGGTTCGTGCTGACATGTTGCGCAACCGCACTGAGTGATGTTGTGCTTGAGTCGAAGCAGGTCTCCAAAGTAGGCGGACTTCCAGTGAGAAAAATGCCCGCGCGCGTATCTAGCCTTGAGAAGGTCTCTAAAGATGTCGTCGTGATGCGATTGCAGTTGCCCGGCACAGATCCCTTG
>JACCDS011378595.1_pt1 | contig 11640 bp, 10 predicted proteins | sample 7446441 | NCBI WGS metagenome assembly JACCDS01 (sample SAMN15323445, study PRJNA562643) | freshwater metagenome | isolation source: river surface water | place: USA:Blue River Watershed | collected 2017-08-17 | reverse complement strand
GACCGGATTGCCGCTGCGATCATAAAACAGCTGGGATGACGGACCAACCCGGCCAGCGACTGCATTGGCCACATCGGCATTTTCATCGACCAGACGGAATTCCAGCGTGGCCGTTGCACCGAGGATTTCTTTGGCGCGAGCAGTGTCCTGCACACCTGGTAATTGCACGACGATGCGCTCAGCACCCTGACGCTGCACCAGCGGCTCGGCCACACCAATGGCGTTCACCCGGTTGCGGATAATCGTGATGTTTTGCGTCACCGCATCTTCGCGCAGTTGCTTTAAACGCGCTTCACTGAAAGTCACCACCAGCTGGTTGTCTGGCGCTTCGGTATAGACCATGTCGCGGTCTTTTTCTTTCAGCACTTTCTCCGCAGCCCGCATGTCTTCGACCGAGCGGAAGCCCAGCAGCACAGCCTGCTTCGGTAAATCCACATTGACTGAACGGTAACGGATCTTCGCTTCGCGTAAATCGCTGCGATAAACCTGCGCTAAGTCATTGATGTTTTTATCGATGGCCGTTTTCATGTCGATTTCCATCAGGAAATGGACACCACCGCGTAAGTCCAGACCAAGCTTCATCGGCGTGGCGCCAATCGCATCCAGCCAGGCCGGAGTGGCAGGTGCCAGATTCAGCGCGGTAACAAAGTTGTCACCCAGCAAGTGCTCAATGACTTCACGCGCTTTGAGCTGATCTTCGGTATTGTGGAAACGGGCCAGCAACTGGCCTTTTTCCAGCTCGACTTGCTTGGCGTCAATATTTTTGGCTTTGAGCTCAGTTTCAACCTGAGTCGCCACTTCGGCGCTAACTTCAGCACCTCGGGTCGCATTGATTTGCAGTGACGGATCGCTTGGATAAATATTCGGTAATGCGTAGATAAAACTGACCGTCATTACCAAAATAATCAGCAGATACCGCCAGACAGAGTTTTGGTTTAACACAATTAAGTCCTTGTGGCCGGCTGATTACAGCGATTTCATGGTGCCTTTTGGCAGAACGGCACTGATCGAGCCTTTCTGTACTGTCACTTCAGTGGTGTCATTGAGGGCAATGACCACAAAGTCTTTATCTTCGGCGATTTTGGCAATCCGGCCGACCAAGCCGCCCTGCGTCAGCACTTCATCCCCTTTGGCCAGCGACGCCATCAGGTTTTTGTGCTCTTTCATGCGTTTGCTTTGTGGGCGGAAAATCATGAAGTAAAAGATCAGACCAAAAGCCACCAGCATGATGACCAGATCCAGGCCACCGCCTGGTTGGCCGGCCGGAGCTGTCTGGGCGTGGGCGTCAGAAATAAAAAAACTCATTGTTATCCCCTTTTTAATACTTAATTCAAAACTTTCTGGTTATACCGGCTCAGCTGCCGGTGGAGTCAGCGGCGCCTGCTGCTGCAGCGCAGGAACAGGCAAGCCACGACGTGCATAAAAGTCGCTGACAAAGGCGTCCAGTGTGCCCTGTTCAATCGCCTGCCGCAAACCCTGCATCAGTTTCTGGTAGTGATGCAGGTTGTGGATGGTATTAAGGCGTGCGCCCAAAATCTCATTACAACGATCGAGATGATGGAGATATGCCCGCGAATAGTTTTTGCAAGTGTAACAATCACAATTTTCATCCAGCGGACTGATATCGTCTTTGTATTTGGCGTTACGGATCTTAACCACACCGTTGCTGACAAACAGATGACCATTGCGGGCGTTACGGGTCGGCATCACGCAGTCGAACATGTCGATGCCGCGACGCACGCCTTCTACCAGATCCTCAGGTTTGCCAACGCCCATCAGATAACGCGGCTTGTGGGCCGGCATCTTGTCGGTGGTATGGTTGAGGATTTTGATCATTTCATGTTTAGGCTCACCGACCGACAGACCGCCGATGGCGTAGCCGTCAAAGCCAATTTCTTCCAGGCCATTGAGTGACACATCACGCAGATTGGGATACATGCCGCCCTGAATAATGCCAAACAGCGCGGCCGGATTGTCGCCATGCGCCGTTTTACTGCGCTTTGCCCAGCGCAGCGACATTTCCATCGACTTTTTGGCTTGTTGTTCAGTGGCCGGATAAGGCGTACATTCATCAAAAATCATCACGATATCTGAGCCCAAATCGCGCTGTACTTCCATCGAGCGCTCTGGTGTCAGCTGGATTTTTTCACCGTTAAGCGGCGAGCGGAACGTGACGCCTTCTTCTTTGATTTTGCGCAGTTCACCGAGGCTAAACACCTGAAAACCACCAGAGTCGGTCAGGATAGGTTTATCCCAGTGCATAAAATCATGCAGATCACCATGTTTTTTGATGATTTCAGTGCCAGGGCGCAGCATCAGGTGGAAGGTATTACCGAGGCAAATTTGCGCACCGGTAGCCGCCAGTTCTTCCGGCGTCATCCCTTTGACCGTGCCATAAGTGCCGACCGGCATAAAAGCGGGCGTGTCGACCACACCCCGTTCAAACGTCATACGACCACGCCGGGCTTTGCCGTCGGTGGTCAGCAATTCAAATTTCACTTGGACCTCATTAGCCAGAAAAACAGTCCGGCCTTTTAAAAAAGCAGCCGATTGTAGCAGAAAGCCAACGTAATGTTGACCTTTGCCGGCGCCGCACTACAGGATCAGCATGGCATCGCCGTATGAGTAAAACCGGTACTGCTGCGCAATCGCCTGTTCGTAGGCATTCATCACAAAATCCCGTGAACTGAATGCAGAAACCAACATAATCAGCGTTGATTCCGGCAAATGGAAATTGGTGATCAGGCCGTCAATCACCTGAAACTGATAACCGGGATAGATAAAAATCTGCGTATCGCCGTAATAAGGCTGCAAAGGTTGGCCCTGCGCCAGCGCAAATTGCGCCGCCGACTCGAGCGACCGCACCGACGTAGTCCCGACCGCAACAACCCGGTTGCCCCGCGCTTTACAGGCCGCGACAGCCGCAACCACTTCGGGCGGCACTTCGATATATTCAGCATGCATCTGGTGTTCAAGGATGTTATCCACCCGCACCGGCTGGAAAGTGCCGGCACCGACGTGCAGGGTCACAAAGGCAAATTCGACGCCTTTGGCTTTCAGCGCGCCCAGCAAAGTATCATCAAAATGCAGACCGGCGGTTGGCGCTGCAACAGCGCCTGGTTTGGCGTTATACACCGTCTGGTAACGTTCGCGGTCGCTGGCAGCATCTGGTCTGTCAATATAAGGGGGCAACGGCATGTGACCGAGTCGCTCCAGCATAGACAGAACAGGTTCGTCACCTTGCAGCGTCAATTCAAACAAATCGCCCTGACGGGCGCTCATCTCGACCTGGGCTTCATTTTCAAGCAACAGCAGAGTGCCGGGCTTGGGCGCCTTGCTGGCGCGGACATGCGCCAGAAAACGCCGCTCGTCGAGCAGGCGTTCGACCAGCACTTCGACTTTGCCGCCGGAAGCTTTCTGGCCAAACAGCCGGGCCGGGATCACACGGGTATTGTTAAATACCAGCAAATCACCGGGTTGTAAGACGTCCAGAACATCGCGGAACTGGCCATGACGCAACTCGCCACTGCGGCGGTCAAGTTGTAACAGCCGGCTGGCAGAACGTTCTGGTTGAGGGAAACGGGCGATCAGCTGCTCAGGCAGCTCAAAAGAAAAATCAGCTTTTTGCATAACAGGTCCGCTTTACTGACAAACACTGGGATAAGAAACTTTCGCTTTGCATTGGCAAGGCCGAAAGCGTTGTACGACGCCCCGACTGTGTAGCCATTTGACGCCGGGCGCCAGTCTAATACCGGCAGGCGGCATTCTCAAGGCAAGGCCGGCGTTTGGCTTACAGAAAATAACGGCAGTCGCCTGCATGGCGCCGGCAAAGCTCCTCTATAATCTGACAGGACGCAGGATGCGTAACAACTTTCAACAGATGCACAGGGAGTGATGATGGACTTGTGGTTTTCACTGATTTTGTTCAGCTGCAGTCAGATAGTACTGAGTTGGTACTGTTATCAACTGGCTGTCGAGAAGGGCTACCCCCCAACGCTGTTTGCGGCTGGAGGCTTGTTGCCCGTTTTGAACCTGATTGCCTTAATGCTGTTACTGTTACTGCCCGACAAAAGGCTGCAGGAGCATCAGCTTTATTTCAGCAAATTCCGCCAAAGACCCTGAATATGCCGGCTCAGCCGGCACATTTGTGCTGCAGCACTTCGGTGATCAGTTGCGCCATCAGCCGGTAGTTACGGGATTTTGTCGAGGTCGGTCGCCACGCCACGCCGATATCACGGGCCGCACCTGCATTGCTCGGTGCCTGCGTGATAAGCTCAGTTCCCTGTAACAGACCGCTGTTAATGGCCATCTGCGGCATAAAGGTTACGCCGAGCTTGTTATTGACCATCTGGGTCAGGGTATGCAGGCTGGTGGCAAAAAATGGATTTACTTTGCGCGAATCTTCCAGCTCACAGGCTTTGACGGCATGACCGCTGAGACAGTGTTCACGCTCCAGCAGGAAAATGCTTTCATCAGGCCACTGACTGATATCCTGCGAAAATCCACGATCCAGCCAGTCTTTGTGCAGCACCAGTTTAAAGCCATCCTGTGCCAGCACTTCCGTATGCAAGGCGCCGGTTTCATAAGGCAGCGCCAGCAGCACCATGTCGAGCCGCCCTTCGATCAGGGCCCGCAGCGAGTTCTCGGAGGTGTCTTCGCGCAGCAACAGCTGCAGCTCCGGGTAACGTTGCCGGCACAATGCCATCACTTCACTGAGCACAAATGGCGCGATAGTCGGGATACAACCCAGCCTGAATTGCCCCGTCATTGGCTTGCCCTGGTTACGGGCAAAATCAGCCAGTTCTTCACATTGCTCAATGATAAAACGGGCCTGACGCACCACATCTTCACCAAGCGGAGTAAAAATAAAAGTTTTGTGGTCACGCTCCAGCAGCTGCGCATCCATGGTCTCTTCCAGATTGGCGATAGCCGCACTTAAAGTCGACTGACCGATATAACAGGCATCCGCTGCCCGGCCAAAATGCTGATGTTCGTGTAGTGCCAGCAGGTACTGCAACTGCTTGATACTGGGGAGTCTTTTCATCGTTAAATCCGTTAAATTTTCTCTTATTATCCAGTGAAGTCGATTACAGGCTAGTCGAGCCCAGCACGGGACGCAAGCAAAATGCGGCAAGTCGCAGCAGTGTCTTTGCCAAGCTGGCGCCAAAAAGAAACCCGCCAATTGGCGGGTTTCAGGTTCCGTGGATCACGCTAAATCACAGCAATCCGACAATCGTCTTGATGATGAAGAAGAAAATAATCGACAACAGCGCACCAATCGGCAGTGTGACAACCCAGGACACAAAAATATTACGGATCACGCTGAGGTTCAGTGCCGCGATCCCCCGCGCCATACCAACCCCCAACACCGCGCCAACTAAGGTCTGTGTGGTCGAAATCGGCAGACCCAGGCCCGAAGCAATCACCACAGTGCTGGCCGCAGCGATTTCGGCCGCAAAGCCACGGCTTGGCGTCAGGTGGGTGATATTAGAACCAATGGTTTCAATGACACGGGCGCCAAAGGTCATCAGACCAATCACGATACCCACGGCGCCGAGCGGCAGGATCCACCAGGCCAGCGACACTTTGTCAAGCACCTGACCACCTGATTCAATCACTCCAACCACAGCGGCCAATGGACCAATGGCATTGGCGACATCATTAGAGCCATGTGCAAACGCCATACAACAAGCGGTGAAAATCATCAGAATGCCGAAGATTTTTTCCACGTTGTTAAAGTGCATTTCTTTGTCGGCTTCCGGGTCAATTTTGACACGGCTGATGGCAATCTTACCGATAAGCCCGACTACCACAGCAATGACGATACAAAGCAGGAAACCCTCAGTGCTGCTCAGGTGCAGCCCTACGTGTTTCAGACCTTTAGTCACAGTGACAAAGGCCATGATAAATGCCGCAAATACCATGTAATAAGGGACAAACTTCTTCGCTGCCGCCAGTGGGTTTTCGGTGTCAAAAATCAGCCGCTGCGCACTCATAAACAGCAGGTAAGCCAGAATACCGGCCAATACCGGCGTCACGACCCAGCTGCCGACGATGCTGTAGACTTCGTCCCACTTGACCGAATCAATACCAACACCCACAGCGGCAAAACCGATGATTGCGCCGACAATCGAATGCGTGGTTGATACTGGCCAGCCGAAGTAAGTTGCCACCAGCAGCCAGGTACCCGCCGCCAGCAAAGAGGCAATCATGCCGTAAGCCAGCAACTCCGGGACCTGAGCAAAAACAGCAGAATCAACAATGCCGTTGCGGATAGTGGATGTCACTTCGCCGCCGGCAAAAAAGGCGCCGGTGAATTCGAAAATAGCAGCAATAACAATCGCTTGCTTAATAGTCAGCGCTTTAGAACCCACAGAGGTGCCCATGGCGTTAGCCACATCGTTGGCACCGACACCATAAGCCATAATAAAGCCGAAAATTGCCGCGACAATGACCAGCACGTGGCCATATTGAGCCAGAATTTCCATGATTTTTTACCCTTAGCGTTTAGCGAGCCAACATGATTTCAAGACGCGAACCGACCCGCAGGGCGGTGTCCGCCAGATCCCCGACCCACTCCAGCGTGCGGTACAGGAACATCACATCAACAGGGTTCAGGCTGCTTTCGGCCTTGCGGACATATTTGCGCAGGCTGATTTGCATATGGTCAGTGTCATTTTCGATTTCGTCGATTTTTTCGACCATTTTCACCACCAGGTCGACTTCACGACCGCGGAAACCGGTTTCCAGCAGTTCGTCCAGTTCGTTAATCGCTTCACAGGCCAATGCCACCGCGTCGACACAACGTTGCAGGTAAGCATTAAATTCCTGTTGGATTGGCGCCGGAATTTCCAGCTCCCGCCCCAGCACCCGGCCAGTGATATCTTTGGCTTTGTTGGCGATTTTGTCTTGCTGCGCGACCAGCTCCAGAATGTCGGTCCGATCAACCGGCAGAAACAGGCCACGAGGTAAATGGATACGGATATCCCGTTTTAAGTTGTCAGCGTCTTTTTCCAGGCTGACGATTTTTTTTCTTACTTCCGCTGCAGTATCCCAATCCTTGTTATACACGGCCGCAAAAAATGGCAGTAACTGTTCGCTGGCCGCCAGGACCTTGCGAATATGCTCTTCAATCGGTTTGATTGGAGATTTTGCGAAAACAGCCAAAAATGCACTTGGCATGATATTGCCTCTTGGTTTTGTGTGGACGAAAGTCGGCGCGTATTTTACTGCAACAAGCTGCCAATAAAAACGCAAAAGTGCCGATAAAACAGTAAAGCCGGCAGTTATTTTAGCCACCGCCGGCTTGACTTTCCCGAAATTCAGCCGAGATTCAGACGGCGTTAACTGCGGGCATTTTGTTCCAGACTGTCTTCGTCGCTGTGCCGCACATCACGGCCTTTGACGAACGAAATAACATACTCAGAAATATTTTTACAACGATCGCCAATGCGTTCCAGCGAGCGCGCCGACCACAACACATTCATGATTTTCGGAATAGAACGCGGGTCTTCCATCATATAAGTCATCAGCTGGCGCGTGATGGCTTCATACTCACGGTCCACTTTTTTGTCTTCTTTGTAGACCGCCAGTGCCGCTTCTACATCCATCCGGGCGAATGCATCCAGCACGTCATGCAGCATCTGTGCGACATGACGGCCCATGTTCTCCAGATTGACCAGCAAGTCTTGCTGCGCACTGGAGAAAGACTCCAGTGCGACTTTGGCGATCCGCTCGGCTTCGTCACCGATGCGCTCCAGATCTGAAATGGCCTTGATGATGGTCAGGATCAGCCGCAAATCGCTGGCCGCCGGCTGGCGCTTGGCAATGATACGGGTACACTCGGCATCAATTTTAATTTCCCAGTCGTTGACGACCAGGTCGTTGGCAATCACCTGCTGCGCCAGCTCCGCATTGCTGCCGGCAATAGCGTTCAGCGCATCAGACAACTGCTGCTCAATCAAGCCGCCCATCGCCATGATGTGATTGCGGATCTGTTCAATTTCCTCATTGAACTGACTGGAAATATGTTTGGTTAAATTCAGTTTATCCATGGTCAACCTCTGCTTGCGTCTGGCGCTTAACCAAACCGGCCCGTGATGTAGTCTTCAGTCTGTTGCTGCGACGGATTGGTGAACATTTTGTTCGTCGCATCAAATTCCACCAGATTGCCCATATACATAAAGGCAGTATAGTCAGACACCCGCGCGGCCTGCTGCATGTTGTGTGTGACGATGACAATGGTGTACTTGTCTTTTAACTCGTTGATTAATTCTTCAATTTTCAGCGTCGATATCGGGTCCAGTGCGGAAGCTGGTTCATCGAGCAACAGCACTTCCGGTTCAATCGCAATAGCCCGCGCGATCACCAGACGCTGTTGCTGACCGCCGGATAAACCAAAAGCGTTGTCATGCAAACGGTCTTTGACTTCATTCCAAAGCGCTGCGCCTTTGAGCGACGTTTCCACCACTTCATCCAGCACCCGGCGGTCATTGACGCCTTGCAGACGCAGGCCATAAGCGACGTTTTCGTAAATGGTTTTCGGGAACGGGTTCGGCTTTTGGAACACCATGCCTACCTGCCGGCGCAGCTCCGCCACGTCGACCGATTTGTCATAGATGTTTTTACCATCCATCACGATTTGACCTTCAATGCGGCAGATATCCACCAGATCGTTCATCCGGTTAAAGCAACGCAGCAGCGTTGACTTGCCGCAACCTGAAGGACCGATAAACGCGGTGACGCGTTTTTCCGGGATTTGCATATTGATGGTTTTCAGCGCTTGCGACTCACCATAATAAAGACGTAAGTCATTAACTTGCAGCTTGATTTTTTCGTCCGCCAGCTTCAGTTCGTTGTACAGGTCAGGCATGTGTTGTGTGGTCATACTCAGTTTCACTCTCAAAATTCAGTTCTGTTTCGGGGGCGCCTGGCGCCCCGGTTGGCGGCACTTTCTAGTCGGAGTCGCTGCGGTATTTCTCGCGCAATCTGTTGCGTAACTGAATCGCGGCCATGTTCAGCACCATAATCAGGATGACCAGCACCAGCGCAGTGGCATACAACAAAGGCCGCGATGCTTCGACATTCGGACTTTGGAAGCCGACGTCATAAACGTGGAAGCCCAGGTGCATAATTTTCTGGTCCAGGTGGACAAACGGAAAGCTGCCATCGACCGGTAAAGTCGGTGCCAGTTTGACGACGCCAACCAACATCAGCGGCGCCACTTCACCGGCAGCACGCGCGATGGCGAGAATCAGCCCGGTCATCATCGCCGGCGTCGACAGCGGCACTACGACTTTCCACAAAGTTTCGGATTTGGTTGCGCCCAATGCCAGGCTGCCCATCCGGATGCTGCTCGGGATCCGGGATAAACCCTCTTCAGTGGATACAATCACCACTGGCAGCGTCAGCAGCGCCAGCGTCAGCGATGCCCAGAACAAACCCGGCGTGCCGAATGTCGGCGCTGGCAGCTTTTCGGGATAAAACAGCGCATCGATACTGCCGCCCATGGTGTAGACAAAAAAGCCCAGACCAAAGACGCCGTAGACGATAGACGGCACACCCGCCAGGTTATACACCGAGATCCGGATGATTTTCAGCAAAGTGCCCTGGCGTGCATATTCACGCAGATAGATAGCGGCCAGCACACCAAAAGGCGTCACGATCACAGTCATCAGCATCACCATGGTGATGGTGCCAAAGATCGCCGGGAAGATACCGCCTTCGGTATTGGCTTCACGCGGGTCGTCGGCCAGGAAATTCCAGATACTGACAAAATAATGCCCCAGCTTGTCCAGCGTGGACATCTGGTTTGGCATATGCGCGTGCACAATATTGGCCAGACTGATGGTCAGCTCTTTGCCTTCGGCGGATGCCACTTTCAGATTGTCGCGTTTGGCGGCGCTGTACAATTGTTCCAGTTGCTGCTGCAACTGCGCATATTCCGCATCCAGTTCAGCCTGCTGCTGCAAAGCTTCCTGTTCATACTGGCTCAGTGTTGCGGCGTCCGCTCCGGACAATTCCAGCGAACGCTTGCCAAGGCGCAGGTTCTCCAGCGCTTTGTTGATGCGGCCAATGGCGCCTTTTTCGATGTCATTGATGTCGTCCTGCAACTGGTTGGCGCGGGCAATGGCCTGCTGCAATGCCGGCCACAACGCGTCACCTTCTGCCACCACCTGGTCCTGCTGCAATAACTGCAGCGGGAAGCCATAAAAATTGCCCCACTCCCGACGTTCAATCACGATGGCGTTCAGCGGTTTCTCGAAGTTCTGCAGATCCTGCTGCAAGAACCACGCAAAATCGCGGCCGTACAAATCACGATTGCCCAGTTTGAGCAACAGACGCGCATAGACTTCTGCGCTGCCTGTCAACTGGACGCCAGAGTCTCTGAGCGTGGCGGCGCTGACCTGCTCGGTGCGCACCACTTCAGCCAGCAGCAGCTTGCGACTGCCATCGGCCATCCTGGCGTCAATCTTTTGCAAATCGGCTGGCCAGAAATGACTGCCGCCCTGCACCACAATTAAACCCAACACACCCAGCACCATCACCAGACACAGCGCAATAGCACCGGCATTCAGCCAAATCCACGGAGTTCCCGTTTTAAACCAAGCTTTCATTCAGAACTCTCCGCCTTACAGGTTACTAAAACGCTGACGCAAACGTTGCCGGATAGTCTCAGCCAACGTATTGAAAATAAACGTGAATACCAGCAGAACTAAGGCTGCAAGGAACAAGACGCGGAAGTGCGTACTGCCCACGGCCGTTTCAGGCAGCTCCACCGCAATGTTGGCAGACAAGGTGCGCATCCCTTCGAAAATGTTGAAGTTCACCACCGGGCTGTTCCCCGTGGCCATCAGCACTATCATGGTCTCACCGACTGCGCGGCCAAAACCGACCATCACCGCCGCGAAAATCCCCGGACTCGCCGTTGGCAATACTACACCGACCATGGTTTGCCAGGGGGTGGCACCCAGCGCAAGCGAGCCTTGAGTCAGGTGGCGTGGCACATTAAAAATGGCGTCTTCAGCGATAGAGAAGATATTCGGGATCACCGCAAAGCCCATGGCGATGCCGACCACCAGCGCATTACGCTGGTCATAAGTCATGCCGTTATCGGTAAACCACTGGCGCAGACTGCCGTTGAAAAACAGCTGGTCCACCGACGGGCTCAGGCTGACACACAGCCAGATAAAGCCCACAATCACCGGGATCAGCAGCAGAACTTCCCAACCAAGGCCAATACGCTCGCGCAGGCTTTGCGGCACAAAACGCCATAAAAATGCGGTCAGCACCATCATCAGCGGCAACAACAACAGGATGGCAAAAATCGCGCTCAGATATTTTTCAACAAAAGGCGCCAGCCACAGACCGGCCAGGAAGCCCAGGATCACGGTCGGCAAAGCCTCCATGATTTCAATGGTCGGCTTTACTTTGCCCCGCAGCTTGGGCGTCATGAAATAAGCCGTGTACAAAGCACTCATGATCGCCAGCGGTGTCGCAAACAACATGGCAAAAAATGCGGCTTTGAGTGTGCCAATCGACAAAGGCACCAGGCTCATCTTGGCTTCAAATTCATCTGAACCTGAAGATGCCTGCCAGATGTAGTCCGCTTCTTCGCGGCCTTCATACCAGACTTCATTC